>Ga0099364_10001199_pt1 | contig 43233 bp, 36 predicted proteins | sample TergutTh196P3_FD_73070 | JGI IMG/M metagenome (GOLD analysis project Ga0099364, IMG submission 73070) | Microcerotermes parvus P3 segment gut microbial communities from Pointe-Noire, Republic of the Congo - Th196 P3 | ecosystem: Host-associated > Arthropoda: Insects > Digestive system > Gut ...
GGTTAGGACTGTGGGGGGATGATGACGGAAAAAGCTTCCTGACCGAACAGACCGGCGATGCTATTCGGTTGCAGTTATACATTGCGGAGAAACTGAAAGAAGGCGATGAACTCACCGTCGAGAAAAGCCCGGACGGAGGATACTGGTTCTTCCACGAAAAAAATATGCTGGGGGCTTTTCCGGAGGCGATTATGCGGGAAATTCAATCAATTGAGGGATTTCCTGAAGACTTTTCGGGGTTTGAGGGGATTTATATCAAAAATATAGTCACCTGTATCGCCGAAAAGAATGATTCCAGCATACCTTCACGATTCAGGGAATCGCGGTTTTGGTTGGGGTTAGACATAACGGGTTATGCAAAAGTACTAATTTAAGGGCAACTTTAATATTATTTTCTGTAGGTATTGACAAACCTACGGACGTATGATATACTTGTATTCAATTTACTGTGGTAGGAGATTTATAAGAAATGAAAAATCTGTTTAGCAGGATGAGTTTCAAAAGGCGATTCAAGAGAGGACTTGCCGCGATTTTAGCGGTCACGGTCTCGTTAGGGGCGGGCTATACCACCGAATCGGAAGCAAACGCCACCGAAAGGACGATAGAAGATGTCCTGGAGCAAGCGCGTGAATCGAAATCTACCGGCATAATGGGCGGTTCGGTCAGAACCGACCTGTACATGTATTATTTTGAGGAACACGGCGGCAAAAACAAGCCCGACCGTGAAATCGTCATACCCATGAGCGAATTTTCAGAGGTTTCCGCCGATGAAGAGTTGCACGAAGAGCCCGACTATAAAATCGAAGACTATCAAGGGGAAAGCAACAGTCTCATCTGGGAAAACGACCTGGGCAGATTCGACTACGTGTTCGAGGTTGCCGAGAGCGGGATTTATAATCTTGAGTTTCTGTATTACCCGCGGGGCGGGAACAATAACGCAGTCGAGCTTTCGGTTAAAATCGACGGAGAGCATCCGTTTTCCGCTACCCGTAATATAGAGCTTGATAAGTATTGGACTAACGACGGCGAAATCGAGCAAGATGCGCGGGATAATCAACTGTTGCCCATGCAGGTCTTGCATAAGCAGTGGATTACCTACAGCGTGAAGGATAAAGAAGGTTTGTTTAACGAACCGTACTTCTTCTATCTGGAGAAAGGCGAACACATCATCACGGTTGAAGGGATTAAAATCAACGGGGTTGCATTTTCGTCCATGACGTTCCGTAATTATCCCGAATTAAAACCTTATTCCGATATAAAGCCGACAGAGCAACAACTCAACGACACCCGCGCTATGACGAACAAGAACGAAATCGGCTCAAATTCTATCCTTCTTCAAGGGGAAAATCCGTACTGGCGTTCCTCGTCGGAGCTTGTGCCTACATACGACAGGAGCACCTACCAGGTCAGTCCGAGCCATCCGGTAAAAATGCGCTACAATACCGTCGGAAACAGCGGTGCATGGTCTAAAGCGGGGCAGTCACTCACCTGGGAATTTAAAACGCCGGCTGCGGGGTATTACCGATTCTCGGCGAAGGTCAAGCAGAACACTCTTCGCGGATTCAATGCGAATCGGCGGGTTCTGGTCAACGGCGAAGTCCCGGTGGAAGAATTCAACACGGTGCAGTTCCCTTACAGTACCCGTTGGTATCAGCAGAGTTTCACCGACGCTTCGGGCGATGACATTTACATTTATCTGGAAGAAGGTCTCAACTACATCACGCTTGAGGCTGTTCCCGGCGATATCGGCGCAATCATGCAACGGCTTGAAGCCGACCTGTTTACCCTTAACTACTTCAACCGCAGAATTCTTATGGTGACCGGGCCGAATCCCGACCCGTACAACCCTTATCACCTCGACGACCAAATCCCCGAATTACTGGGCGAGTTCACCCGGATTGCCGAAAACCTCCGCCGTGAAAAAGCCCTTATCGAAACGCAGTCATCCGGCTCGGAAGCGGCTACCCTTGAGACGATGGCGGTAATTTTGGAGCGTTGCGTAAAAAATCCCGACAGAATCCCGCTTATGCAGCAGTCACTGAAGGATAACATCGGTTCGTTGTCGGCGTGGATTCGCGAAGCAAGTCGCCAACCGCTTGAACTTGATTATATCGAAATCGCTACTGTTCATGAGAATTTCGGAAGTGCGAAGGTAAACTTCTTCCTGCAACTGCTCTTCCTGTGGAACGGATTCATCGGTTCTTTCTTTGAAGATTACACAAGACTCGATGACAGAGAAGGTCTGAACGTCTGGGTCGGACTCGGTCGCGACCAGGCATTGGCACTCAAACAGCTCGTAGACTCTGAGTATAACAGTAAACCCGAAAATAAGCCGGTGACAATCAACCTTGTCCAAGGCTCGATTCTGGAAGCGACGTTAGCCGGGAAAGGGCCGGAAGTGGCATTGTTTATAGGGGGGGACTTTCCCGTTCAGCTTGCCGCCCGAAACCTAACGGTGGATTTATCGCAGTTCCCGGACTATAACGATATTGTTTCGTCACGGTTCACGGAAAATCTGCCGACCTTCTTCTCCTATATGGGCGGGGTATACGGATTGCCGTTGACCCAAAACTTCCCGATGATGTTCTATCGTACCGACATTCTTGAGGATTTAGAGCTTGAGCCGCCCGAAAGCTGGGATGAGTTCATTGATGCAATTGCTATTCTCAACCGTCAATACCTTGAAATAGGGCTTCTCCCGCCGACCTCCAACCTGTCGAGTACTATTTTTGAACCGGGTGAAACCTTCACGATGTTGCAACTTCAAACCGGACAAAATTTCTATGTTGAAGACAAATCACGAACGACCTTCGACACCGAGGCAAGCGTGGAAGCCTTCACCAAATGGACACGGTTCTATACCGTTTATCAGTTCAATCAGTCGTTCGACCCTTTCACACGATTCAGAACCGGCGAAATGCCGATTGTGATTATGCCGTACACTTTCTATAACCAGGTGAGTGCGGCAGCACCGGAAATCCGCGGATTATGGGATTTCCGTCACGTTCCCGGCACATGGCACACCGACGAAAACGGTGAAGATTATCTCAACATAGCAGCATCTTCCGGCGCGACCGGCGGGATTATCTTCAACAAAACCGCCGATAAAGATGCAGCATGGGATTTCTTGAAATGGTTGACTTCCGATGACGTGCAGGTGCGTTTCGGCGGAATTATGGAATCGATGTTGGGGCCGCTCGGTCGTTACGACACAGCGAACATCAACGCACTTGAAGACCTGGCATGGTCTGCACGTGAAGTTCGCAGACTTACCGAGCAAAGGGACGCACTGGTAGAAATTCCGATGATTCCCGCTAACTATTCGGCGACCCGCCACATCAAGAACGCATTCAGGGCGGTGGTAAACGAAAATCAGTTCCCGCGCTTTTCGTTGAACAGTTATAATCGCGATATTAATGCCGAAATCACACGTAAAAACAGAGAATTGGCGAGTCATCAGCGGGACCGTGAAAACTCTTGAAAAATCTTAAGAAAAAGCCGTTATTAGGAGGTTATTGTTTTGGAAAAAGTCACTCCTGTTCAGACACGACGGAAATTACGCCCGGGTGAAAGCAGGCTTTCATACAACCTGGGGTTGATGAAACGTAACAGACACGCCTACATCATGCTTGTTCCGTATTTCGCACTATTCTTTATGATGACGGCGATTCCCGTTATAATGGCTTTGCCTATGGGATTCACCAACTTCAACATGGTAAACTTCCCGGACTGGGTGGGGTTCTCGAACTTCGAGACGCTGTTCATGGAAGACGAGGTATTCTTGATTTCAATCCAGAACACGCTTGTTTTCGCGGCGGTCACGGGGCCGTTGAGTTACGCACTGTGCTTCTTGTTAGCATGGTTCATTAACCAGCTTCCCGGGCAACTGAAGACGATTTTCACCTTCATCTTCTACGCACCGACCCTCTCGGGTAACATCTACACCACCTGGCAGCTCATCTTCTCGGGTGACACCCACGGACTGGCTAACTCTTATTTGATGGAGTTGGGGATTATCAATCGAAATTATGAGTGGCTTACCGACGGTAATCTAATCATGGGGGTAGTCATAATCGTGCAGTTGTGGATTTCGCTTGGTGCGGGATTCCTGGCGATTCGTGCGGGATTCCAGGGGATTCCCGCAGACCGATACGAAGCCGGCGCGATTGAAGGGATTAAGAATCGTGCGCAGGAACTGTTGTACATCACGATTCCCGCAATGGGGCCGCAGTTGCTCTTCGCGGCGATTATGCAAATTACCGCTTCATTTGCAGCGGGGGACGTTTCAAGATTCTTGACTGCATTCCCGACCACCGACTATCGAGCCCACTCAATTATGAACCACGCCTTCGACTATGGGTCGGTCAGGTTTGAGATGGGGTACGCCTCGGCAATATGTTTCATATTGTTCTTCTCGATGTTACTCGCCAACTGGGGGATTAAGAAAGTCCTCGGCAAGTACTTGGATTAGACCGGAGAAAACTCGCAAACCTGCGAAAACATCGGCAAATTATAAAGTTAATCATGGAGTGAAACTATGAAGTTAGTTATAAAAAAGCGGAAAAAGTATTCGGGTTCCGTTGGCGGTGATATAGCGATTTTCGTCATGTTGGCGATTCTCGGCTGTTTCATGCTTTTTCCGATTTATTTGTCTGTAATCCAGTCAATCAAACCGATTGAGGAGTTCTTCTTGTTCCCGCCCCGGTTGTATGCGATTAATCCCACGTTCCAGAACTTTGTTGAGCTTTTTGAGGCGGCGGGGAATATGTGGGTTCCGTTTACGAGATACCTCTTCAACTCGATTTTTGTCACGCTGACGGTAACGGTTTCACAGGTACTGTTTGCGTCGTCGGCGGCGTACGTCCTTTCGAAGGTCAATACGCCGGGGGTAAAATTCCTGAACAAAATGGTTGAAATCGCGCTGTTGTTCCAGTCTACCGTTACCTACATAATGGTTTACATGGTCATGGCTCAACTCAACATGATTGATACCTATTTCGCGATTACTCTCCCGTTTATAGCGACTCCGCTGTCGTTGTTCTTTATGAGACAGTTTATGGGACAGATTCCCGATTCTATGATAGAAGCAGCGCAGATTGACGGCGCAGGTCACTTCAGGACTTGCTGGCAAATCGTCATGCCGAACTGTAAACCGGCATGGATTACGCTGATTATCTTTGCGTTTACTGCGGCATGGCAGATTACCGGTTGGTCGTACATTTTCACCGAAGCACTTAAACCGTTACCGACTGTTCTCGACCAGATTCGTATGTCCGGTATAGCGAGAATGGGGGTCGGTGCGGCAGCATCGGTATTTATCATGACCCCGCCGATGGTGATTTTCGTGTTCTGTCAAAGTAACGTACTCGAAACCATGGCACATTCGGGATTGAAAGAGTAAGCAAGAGCAAAACAAGAGCAACGGTGCGGCCGGCTTCGCCGGACGGCAGGCTGCTTGACGGTACAGAGCATGAGCAGTTTAACAGAAACCGGATAACGAATAATTGAGGAGAAGCGATATGTTTTTTCAAAAGAAATCAACTAAAATCATAGCGACACTCGTTGTAATTGCGATTGTTTTCGGTATGCTTCCTGCGGTAATCGCACAGGAACCGTATATTTCTTATGGGTATGACTGGTTTTTCGATACCCACCCGAGTCAGAGTGCGTATATCGTTGACCGTGTGATTACCTCTAACGAAATGAACCTGGCGATTCCGATGAACAAACCGGAAGACCTGTTCGTTTATGAAGATGAGGAATCGGGTGAAATCATCGTGATTATCGTTGATACCGGTAACAATCGACTGATTATCACAGACGAAAACTTCGACAGTGTCCGTATAAGAGACGAGTTTTACTATTCTGCTGATTATCAAGCGCAGAACTTCCTTTTAGAAGACACCCCCGAGTATGAGGCGAGAGTTCGGGAAGAATTTGCAAAAATCGGTAAAGTTTCTAACTTAAAAAACCCGACAGGGATTTTCGTGAACAAATCCGATGACGGAATCAGATTGTTCATAGCCGACCAAGGTAACGAACGTGTAATCATGACCGATTTAAGCGGCGGAATTTTGATGGAGTACACGAAACCCGAAACCACGACCTACGCGGCGGAGTCGTTCAGTCCAAGCAAGGTTTTGGTCGATAACGGCGGAAACGTCTACGTTTGTGTGAAGAATATCACCAGCGGCTCTGTAAAGTTCAGCGCGACGGGTAACTTCCTGGGATTCTTCGGGGCGAACCGGGTTACAAGGACGAGCGATGCGATTCTCAACTACTTTTTACGGTTTGTTTTGACCAAAGAACAGATGCTCGACAGAACCCGCCCTACTCCGGTGGAATTCTCTAACTTTACGATTGATAACGACCAGTTCATTTACACCGTCACCGAAAAAGGCACAACCATTGACATAGTCAAGAAAATCAGTCCGGCAGGACGGAACATCTTCGCAAATCAAGGGATTGACGACAGCTTCATCTGGGGGGACTACAACTCTCCGCGGGTGGGAAACAAGGTTTACACCTCACTGATTATCGATATTTCGATTGACCATAATGGGGACATCTACATTTTCGACAGGGAATCGGGGAAAATCTTCCAATACGACCAAGAAGGTCATTTGATGTTCATTTTTGGCGGAAAGGGTGAACAAAAAGGGCTTTTCGTTGACCCGAAAGCACTCGAAACTCTTAACGGAAGGGTCTATGCACTTGATGCGACCAAGAATTCCGTTACGGTGTTCAAACTTACCGAATTCGGCGGTCTCGTCACGGATGCGATGGCGATGTTCAACCGTGGACTGTATACCGAGTCGTTACAACCATGGGAGGAAGTCCTCCGCAGAGACGCTAACTACTACATGGCATACGTCGGAATGGGCAACGCTAAGTTGAGTGTAGGTGAGTTTGAGGAGTCTCTCAAGTACTTTTACATGCACTCCCGCGGGGGATACGGTCGTGCGTTCAAAGACTTCAGGATTGACTTTATACGTAACAACTTCGACAGAATGTTGGCGATAGCGTTGATTGCAATCGGTGTTGCGATTGCCGGGGCTACCGGAATTGACGTTCTCCGCAAGAAGAAAAAAGCGAAAGAGCTTTACGCGCTCTACAATTAACCGGGGGAAGAAAAGGAGTTAGATATGGTATATGATTTAAAACTGCCTGCTTGGAAATGGCCTTTCTATCTGGTGCGGCATCCTTTTGAAGGGTTCGAAGATTTGCGCTGGAAAAAGGGCTATAACACGAAAGTCTCTATGGTGATTGTGTTGGCGTTTTTCGTTTTGACGGTTATCCAAGCACAAATGACAGGATTCCTATTCAATAATTCGATTACGAAAATCTTTAACATTGTCCCGTACTTTTCATCAACGATTCTGCTGTTCTTCACCTGGGTAATAGCCAACTGGTCGCTATGCACCCTCTTCAATGGTGAAGGCACGATGCGCAACATCTGCAGTACGAGCGCGTATGCGTTAATCCCGTACCTGGTTTCGATGATTATCACCACCGCCGCCAGTAACGTTTTACTCCGCAGAGAAGCGGGATTCTTGACTTTCATCTCACTTTTGGGGATTGCATGGTCAGTCATAATGATGATTTCCGGGATGAAAGCGGTTCACCAGTATTCGGTACCGAAAACGCTTGTATCGTTGGTCTTCACCCTTGTCGCGATGGTTATTATCCTGTTTATTCTCGTTTTGTTGGTGGCTTTATTCCAACAGGTCTACATCTTCTTTTACACGATATACACCGAGTTGGTCTATCGATTCAGTTGAGCAAAACGCGGGCAAAACAAGAGCGAAATTTCAAATCTTACTCCGTAGGAGGAATAGGTAATGTTCAATAAAATCCGAAAGCACAATAAGTTATTGTCATGGCTGATTTTGCTGTCAATCATCGTCACGTTGGGGAGTCCGTCGTGGTCCGACGAACCCGAAGACAGCGACGGTGACGGCGTTATCGACGAAACCGATATTGCGGCGGCAGAACCTAAAGTCGATTATGACGTTCCGCGCAGGGACGAAGAAGAGTTGTGGAACAAGATGGAATCGGTTGCTAAAAACGAACATCTTGAGCTTCGTGTGCTTGAAAAGGACGAATACATCGGAATGGTCAAGACTATCGGCGATTTAATCGTCCATGATTCAAAAGGTGAACCCATTGACTACGTCGAAGGTATGTTCGAAGCGAGCGATAACATGGTCGAAATCCATGACGAAAACGGTACCCTCGTCGATACGCGGGTGGTCAGCCGTCTCGGTCAAGTCCCCGATAAAGAAGACGAGAGCATCACTCGATTAACCTACAAGGGTGACGTTTACGAAGAAGTCTCCGGCAAAGAAAAACGTGAAGGAACTTTCGCGGTCAGGGCGGTAAATAACGGAACCGCCAACGGATTCATCTGGTGGTCGAACCCGATTAACTCTACATTAGACCCCTATGCGAACGGATTGCAGGTGAACAAACTCAACTCGCCGATTATGTTTAGGGCGGGGAATCACGATTCCGGGACGGCGGCTAACCTTTTTTCGAACACAATCGAAAATGACCGAAGCACCGGCTCACAACGCTTCGTGAATGCCTGTACCGGGATTGAAAAAATCACCAACGGGGCACGGTTCAACTATAATTTCCCGCAGAGAACCACGAAAATCTCCATGGAAATCACCCTCGAAGGGAAAAGCGTGCTTGTAAACATTCCGCAAGAAAGATTGATAGAGGAAGAAATCTCGGGTGAATCCGGAAGCGTTATGCTCACCCTTTCTCTCTTGAACAGCTTTGGTGCGGCACCGGAACGCGAAGGCGGCTACATCGTAGTGCCGGACGGTTCGGGCGCGGTTATCGAATTCGATAACAATAAAGTCAACTCGGCGCAGTATTCGGGGCAGGTTTACGGCAGGGATTATGCCGTTTCGCAAAGATTAGCCCCTCCGGTTACTCAGCAGGTCTATCTCCCGGTTTTCGGGATTGTACGTAACAAAGGCGAAAACGCACTGGTCGCAATTGCCGAAAACGGCGCAGAAAACGCAACGGTTCGTGCGGCGGTTTCACGCCAGGGTTCACGTGCGAGCGGAAACGCACTCGCAAATACCACGAGTTATAACCTCGCATGGTTTGACTTCGCTATGCGTACCACCGACACCTTCAGAATCGGTACAAAAAACGTAGAACTCTCCATTTATGAGTCGGAATACATCAAAACCGGTGACATTTCGGTCCGGTACTACCCGTTGTCGGTTTCAGATTCGGTAAACGATGAGTTATCCTACGTCGATATTGCGAACACCTATCGCGACTACCTTATTGAAAAGCACGACAGTCTGCAGGAAGGCAGAATGGATTCCAACGCTACACCGTTTTACATGACGCTTAACGGCGGAACCCAGAAGAGACATTCGATTATGGGGCTTCCGTTCAATCTGCAGACCGCCGCAACCACATATTCACAGGCGGCTGAAATGGTTGAGTCCCTCAACAGCAACGGTATTGAAGACCTGGTAATTACTTTTAACGAATTCAATACGGCGAAAATCAAGGGCGAAATATCCGCTTCGGTACAGTATTCGTCTATACTCGGCGGAAAAAGCGGGTATAACAGTCTGTCCTCAACCGTCGGGAAGTATGGTTACTCCCTCTATCCCAGCCTGGGATTCATGGAGTTCCGCAAATCCGGAAACGGATACAACTTCCTGTTGCACTCATCGAAGGAAATCACTCGTTCAGTCGCGCGGCAACAGAAGTATGAGTTGGCGTTCGGAACCCCCGACCCGTTACAAAGCTCAACCACGATTCTTTCACCGTATTACTTCCCCGATGCGTTTGACAGCATTATTAAGTCATTCACATCAAACGGCATAAACACGATATCGCTCGACAACGCGACTTCACTGCTGTACAGTGACTTTTCACGGAAGAATCCGTTCGGGAACATCTACTTCAACAGAAGAGACACCGTTCAGATTCTGACCGAGGGGTACGCAAAACTCAACAGTGCGGGGATTTCGATACTTGCCCAGTCGGCGAATTCCTATGCGTTGCCCTATGTCTCGCATATAAGCAACGTTCCGTTATCGTCGTCTAACTATGATATCTTCGACTATGACATTCCGTTCTATCAGATTGTTATTCACGGTCTTATTCCTTATTCGACCACGCCGTTCAACGCGAGTTCGAATCTGAATGCGTTGACCCTGCTCGCGATTTCCACGGCGACCCCGGTACATTACCAGTTCATGTACGAGGATGCGGGCGAATTCAACGATTCGGAATACGACAATCTGTATTTCGCGACCTTCGATGGTTGGGAAAACGATGCCGTCAACACTTACAAGATGTTCGATGAGCTAATCGGAGATGTCTTACACGAGAGAATCGTGAAACATACCCGCCTGGAAGATGATGAGTTCGAAACGGTATTCGAAAGCGGGAAGACGATTTATATCAATCTCCGAACGAGTGAGCTTGCAATCAATGGGGTGACGGTGGATTTAGAAAAGTACAATACCGGAATAGGGAGGTAAATCAGGATGAAGTTAAACGAAGACAATAACAATGATTTTGGCTTTGAGTTTGAAGAGGCTTCTTCTGAAGAGAAAATTCCTGAAATAACGCCGCCTAAATCGGTCGAACCTAAACCGGTTGAACCGGAAAGGGTGTCAAAGCCGCCGGTTCAAATGAGCGAGAAGGAACGCCGTCAACAGGAAAAATTCGCAAAACGGCGCGACAGGATTCGTACAGCGAAACTAAAACAGTTCGAAGTGCGCAAGAACAAATTCTTCTCCGACCTGGACAAAGCGGAAGCAAAAGAGAAGTCTAAGACGAAAGATGACACGAAAATCCGTGAAATCGAATTAGCGGCGGAAAAAAACCGCCGTGAAGCCGAAGCGAGATTCGTGCAAGAGAAACGCATAATCGAAACTGCGTCGGGTTCACGCATTTCGTATGAACGCAGAAAGTCGCTCTACGGTTACGGATTCATCGCAATTTGGGTTATCGGCGTATTCCTCATATTCCTCGGGCCGCTAATCACATCTATGTCGTATTCGCTGAATAAAACCACACTGGTAGACGGAAACAGAATCGAAGAGTTCGGGATGAGCCGTGCGGGAATCTACCTGGAATGGAACAGTTTCCATCACTATTACCGGGCATTCCGATTAGACGGGGAATTCACGGTCGACCTGGTCACTTCACTGGGTGAGTTAGTTCCGCAGGTCTTGATGATTTTGGTGTTCAGCTTGTTCGTAGCAGTGTTACTTAACCAAAAGTTCAAGGGGCGAACGCTTATGCGTGCGATTTTCTTCTTCCCGGTTTTAATTTCAACCGGGCCGGTAATCGCAATTATAAACGGTGAGATTATGGCATCGGGGGCAACGGGTGATGCTGCACAGTTCTCGAATATGTTCCAAGCCGATTTGGTGGATGAGTTTCTGCAGTTTTTGGGGCTTTACAATGTAAGCCACGACTTCGCAAACTTCATAGGGACTCTTACCAGCGATATATTCAACCTGCTATGGAAGTCGGGAATACAAATCTTGATTTTCCTGTCGGCATTACAACAGATACCGACCTCGGCAAAAGAAGCTGCGTCAATGGAAGGGGCAACCGCATGGGAATTCTTCTGGAAAATCACCTTCCCGACAATCAGCCCGATGATACTGGCGAATCTGATTTACACCATAATAGACAACTTCAGCGATTCGCAAAACGTGGTCATGGGTCACGTATTGACTCAGGTACGTCTGCCCGACTATGGGTATGCCTCAGCAATTGCATGGATTTACTTCGGAATAATTGCGTTGTCACTGGCGGTCGTAGTGGGAATAGTGTCGCGATTCGTGTTCTACCAAGTAGACTAATCAAGAGAAGAAAGGGGGAGTCGATTAAATGGATAACAACAAGGATTTCGGGGTGAACCCGGAAGAACTCGAAGAGATTCATCGGGCGTTCGCCCAACCGAGTGAACCGGTTCAAGAAGAAACTCAAGCAGAGAACCGCGAAGCTTCTTTCCAAGAAGCAACTCAAGAAGCATACAGCAGAAACGAAGAAGCATACGGCGAATACGAAGATTATCAAGACGATGAAGAGTATTACGTGCCGGAGTCGTTTAGGACAACGATTTTCAAGCCGGTTGTCGGGACCCAGAATCTGACTAAAAAACAAATCAAAGAAATCGATAAGAAGAACAAGGAAATTCGTAAGCAGTATCACGTTTCAACCTGGGCGATTTTGAAGAATTTCCGAAAATACAGCGATTCCGAGAAGGAGCGTTATCGTTACCTGGTCGGGAAGCGGGTTGCGTCAACGGTGTGGCCGTTCTTCCATTACGTGATTTTAATCGGACTGGCGTTCGTAATCATGTACCCGATTCTCTTTATGGCAACTAACGCGATTCGTCCGCAAATCGAAACGTCCGACCCGTCAACCATGTGGATACCCAAATCATTACGGTTCGAAAACTTTGCGGATACCTTCAACGCAATCAGGATTCAATACCCGAACGTGATTTTCAGCACCCTACTCGTAAACGTAGGCTGCTCCATCGTTCAAGTAGCGACCTGTGCGATTGTCGGTTACGGATTCGCACGATTCAAGTTCAAGGGGCGCAACCTCCTGTTCGGAATCGTTATTCTGCAAATGATAGTCCCGATTCAAGTGGTCATGATTCCGCTGTATATGCAGTTCAGATACTTTGACTTCTTCGGACTCCTCCGCATTTTCGGGATGGATATAAACCTAATCGGCAACCCGCTGACTATGTTTATAATGGCGTTTTTCACCAACGGAATACGTGCGGGATTGTTTATTCTGCTGTTTAGACAGTTCTTCAGGGGACTGCCTAAAGAACTCGAAGACGCGGCATACCTCGATGGTTGCGGCCCGCTTAAGACGTTTGTGAAGGTCATGGTACCGAATGCGTTAGTGTCCTTCTTGACCGTGTTCATATTCTCGGTGGTTTGGTACTGGAACGACAGCTACATCACGGGAATGTTGTTGGGACAGGAATCAGCGACAATTTCGACGGCTATTCAAGGAGAGAACCTATGGCGAACGGTTGCGTTCTACTTCCACCGCACGACCGAAGGTGTGGGCGGCTCTACCGATTACCTCGTGTACCTTCAAGCAGGCTGTCTCATGGCGATTGCCCCAATCTTGATTATGTACATCTTCCTCCAGAAACACTTCGTTGAAGGGGTTGAACGTTCGGGTATAGTGGGTTAACAACGAAATTTAAAAAGCAACGGCATTTCGAAAGCCGTTGCTTTTTTGCGTATTTTCTCAAATCATATTTTCTCAAAGATTCTGGGTTGTGTAAAGGGTGTAATAGTCACCCTTTTTCGCCATGAGTTCGTCGTGCGAACCGGATTCGGTAATACCTTGAGCGTTGACGTACATGATTCGGTCACAGCCGCGAACAGTCGAAAGCCGGTGGGCGATAATGAACGAGGTTCTGCCTTTCAGCAGATAATCGAGACTTTTCTGCATATTCCGTTCTGTTTTGGCATCGATTGAGCTGGTAGCTTCATCCAAAACCAGAATCCGCGGATTAGCCAGTATAGTACGTGCAAAAGCGATAAGCTGTTTCTGCCCGGTGGAGAGTCCTGCGCCGCGCTCCTTGATTTCGGTGTTGTACCCGTCTTTGAGGGAACGTATGAACTCATCAATCCCGACGATTTTGCACGCTGCAAACGCTTCTTCATCGGTTGCATCCCGATTCCCATACTTGATGTTGAACATCATCGTCCCTGAAAAAATGAAGCTGTCCTGCAACATGATTCCCATTTGACTTCTCAGCGAACTCAACGTCACCCCGGAGATGTCATTACCGTCAATCAAGATTCTTCCGCCATTTAAATCGTAGAACCGCGAAATCAGATTCACAATCGTGGTCTTCCCTGCCCCGGTCGGCCCGACAAGTGCGATGTTTTCACCCGGCTTCACCTTAAACGAAAGGTTTTCGAGAATGTTTGTACTTTTCTCGTATGCGAACGTCACGTTCTCGAAGGTGACTTCGCCCTGCAAGGTCGGCAACGCAACCGCACCGGGACTGTCTTTGACCGTAACCGGTTCATCCAACGTCTCGAAAATCCGCTCGAGATAAGCCACCGCCGTGATAAACGTGTTCATTAAGTTGGAAAGGTTAATCAGCGGTTGCCAGAATCGCCACGAATACATTGACATAGCCGAGACTGTCCCCAATGTTGCCGCGCCTACCCCTGCCGCCCCCGTGAAGACCACCAGTCCGACTATGAAAATCGCGCCGCGGACTATATTTGCGATATTGTCAACCGTCGGCCAAACAAGGAGAGAATACTTCACCGCCTTCATCCAATCTTTACGGTATGAGCCCGAAAGCCTGTCGAAAATTTCGGCGTTCTGCTCTTCCCGCGTGAAGGTCTGGGTGACTTTCACCCCGACTATGCTCTCATGCAGGTATGCGTTCATGTTGGCGGTCTTGTTGGAAACTGCCTGCCATGCCTTACGCTGTTTATTCTTGATAAAAACAAGAAAAACCACGAAAATCGGCAAACCTGCAAGAACCACCAACGCCAACTTCCACGAGACAAAGAACATCACTACCGCTATGAAAAGCAGGTTAAGACATTCCATTACGAAGTTGATAATCCCGTTAGTCATAAGCTCGGAAATGTTATTGATGTAGTTGATTAGCCGAACAATGATTTTTCCGTGGGGGCGGCTGTCGTAATATTCGAACGAGAGTTTCTGCAAATGCGCAAACAAGTCTTCGCGAATGTCGTAGATTATATCCTGACCGACTTTGGTCATGACCATCGAACGTCTCTGCGCAAAGAAAATGCTCAAAAAGGTCGTGAACAACATTCCCCCGCCTAAAAGAATCACCAATCGCGAGTCCCCGGCGGGAATCGCACGGTCAATCGATGCCTGTGCGAACAGCGGGCCTGCCACTCCACACAAAATCGAGACCAGACTCAAAAAAAGCCCCAACGCTATTCTTTTCTTGTGCTTCCCCGCATAGATGAGTGCGCGCTTCAAGTGACGTATGTCAAAGGGGGAATCTAATTCTTCGTCTATATCGAATTTATTTCTTGCCATTATGCCATGTCCTTTCTGACAGAATTTGTATTGCACTAACTCTGAAGTTCATACACTTCCCGATAATACCCGTTCGCCTGAATAAGACTGTCATGTGTACCCGTTTCGGCGATTTTTCCGTCTTTAAGCACGATAATCTTGTCGGCATCTTTAGCCGAAGAAATCCGTGCCGCTATTATAATTTTCGTGCAGGGGAAATCCAAATTCCGCAGACTGTCTTGAATATGCTTCTCGGTTTCAGAGTCTACGGCTGAAGTCGTATCGTCGAGAATAAGAATCGACGGACGAACAGCTAACGCCCGCGCTAACGCAATCCGCTGTTTTTGACCGCCCGAAAGCCCCACCCCGCGTTCTCCGACGATTGTCTCATACCCGTCGGAAGTCTTTTCGATAAATTCATGCGCATCCGCCATCTTTGCATAGGTCTGAACGCTCTCAAAATCCAACTTCGAATTACCGAACGCAATGTTCCCGTCAATCGTATCGGAATAAAGCAAGACTTCCTGGGTTGCCATTCCCACCGAGGAACGCAGTTGCCGCAATTTCAACATACGAATGTTAATGCCGTCAATCAGGATTTCACCGCTTGTCACGTCGTGGATTCGCGGGATTAGATTCACCAACGTAGTCTTGCCTGAACCTGTTTCCCCCATTAACGCCACCGTTTCACCGGCTTTGATTTGAAATGAAATATCACTCAAGGTCTCTGTCTTTGAATTTGATGACGAATCACTTGATTTGCCGGAATATTTGAAACACACATTCTTAAATTCAATATCGCCGTTAATTCGCTCAATCTCGAACGCATCTTCCCTTTCAATGATTTTCGGTCGGCTGTAATAAACCTCAATAATCTTATTAGCCGAAGCCGTAAATCGCTTCAAATCACTGATTACATATCCCAGCGTACTCATCGGCTGAGAAACTGCCCATGCAAGCATCGAAAATGCCATGTAATCCGACATGGAAATCACACCGTTAATCGCGAACAGCCCCCCGGAAATCAAATGCACGGTGAAAACCGCCTGTGAGACCACTTCCATCGGCAAGAAGAATTTCCACCACGTGATTGAGGTTTTTTTGCCTTGTTCGGCATAATCCAGATTAGATTTGCGGAAGCGTTCAATCTCATAATCTTCCGCAGCGAACGCCTTCACCACCCTGTTACCGGAAACGTTTTCTTCCGCCGCCGTGTTCAGCCCGGAAAGTCTCTCCCGCAAATCCCCGAACATCGGGCCGACTTTCTTGTTAAACCGAATCGAGACCGCGAGAATCACCGGGGTCAGCCCAATCATACAAAGTGCCATGTACGGGTTTATGGTGAAGTAAAAGATACTCACCACGAAAAAGCAGATTATGCTTTCGAACAATGTCCTGAACGACCACGCCGTAGTATGACGGAGCATTTCCACGTCACCGGAAAGCCGCGTCATTATGTCGCCGGTACGATATAAATCGTAGAAATCGGCATCCTGTGTCTGCATATTGCGGAACAAATGTGAGCGGATTCGAAAAACCGCCCCCTGCGAACAGACCTCGCACAGCATATGAACAAGGTAAGAAATTCCTGTCCTGGCGAACCCGAAAACGATAGTCAACCCAATCAGCCAAAACAGATAGCCTTGACGGGTGACTATGTTTTCGGCGGCGTTCTCGCCGGAAATAAACGTCTCCACCACAATCCGCATAATGAACGGGTTGAGCACAATCATAATCTGTGCAATAAAGGTCAGCACGAACGCAGTTATGTACCTTCCCCTATACCCTTGAAGGTTTTTCCAAAGCCAACGAAATAAAAACATATAGAATCAATCCTTTAAATGAGTCTTAAAACGAATAATAAGCAGCAAACAACGAATAATAAATAAAACCGAAAAAATCAAAAAGTAAGGGCGGCGTGGAAATATGGGAATTGTTTGCATAATCGGTAAATCTACCGATAGGGTGTTGGAAGAGATTATACTCTCCCGGTTATCGAAAACCTACAGGGTTACTTATATCAAGAATAAGAGCCTTGTTCAAGCGGGGAAAGGTTACGAAATTATCGTAAGCGACTTCACCGAGCTGAAATCACTGTACCTGCCCGAATGTATCATAATCATGAAGAATGATGGGGTAGTCCCTGCTATTCCACTGCCGGAGAAGAGTATAATCATCGTAAACTCCGACAACACCGACCAGTTGATTCGTCTCAAGAACACTAATCTCAACGTAATCACATGTGGTGTCAACGATAAAGACACGCTGAGTTACTCCAGTTCGGGGGCAGATTGTATCGTGACTTCACTCAACCGTGAAATCACGGCTTTTTCCGGGCGTAAAATCCAACCGCTGGAAATCCCGCTGAAACTCGAAAAAATGCCTAAAGATATCTATTACCCGATTGCCTTTACCGCTTTGCGCTTGATTCTCGACGATTTCAACTCGGAATTAGGCGGATTGATTTAAAGCTAAACAAGGGTTCTGCGGCTAGCGGGCCAAGCTTGACGATTTAAGCGAAGTCCCACTTCTTTAACGAACCAAGGCGGGTTTCCCGCCACAGGTGAGGGGGTTGGGGAGCCAAACAAGGGTTCTGCGGCTATCGGGCGAGCTTGACGATTTAAGCGAAGCCCCATTACATAAGATGCCCCAGAAGTATTTTCGCGATTGAGAAAAAGACAATGAGTGAGCTTGTATCCACGATTGTCGTAATAAGCGGTGCCGCCATTACGGCAGGGTCGATTTTGAGCCTTTTCGCGAGAATCGGCAACATTGAACCCGCTAACTTCGCCATAAAAACGGTGAAAATCAAACTTAAACTGATTACGAGCGATTTCGCGAGCAAATCAGGTTCGCCGTAGTTGAGCAGATAAACCCGCAAGAATGCAACTATCGAAAGCACAACCCCTGCAAGCGCACTGATTCTTGCTTCTTTCCATGCGATTTTCAGGAAATCTTTCGGGGAAATCTCCGATACCGCCATACCGCGTATAATCAACGTAGCACTTTGACTGCCGGCATTCCCCCCCGTATCGGTCAACATGGGAATAAAAGTCACCAACAGAGGAACCGCCAGAAACGCTTCTTCATATCCCTGCAGAATAAATCCTGTACCCATCCCGGTAATCATCAGCAGAACAAGCCAGCCTATTCTGTTTTTGAACAGTTTGAACACACTCGTCTTGAGGTACGGTTTTTCCGATGGGGTCATCGCCGCCATGATTTCAAAGTCTTCCGTCGCCTCTTCTTGAACAACGTCAACGATATCGTCAATCGTGATAATCCCGACAATCCGCCGCTCAGAATCCACCACCGGCAAACTCAAAAAGTCATACTTCTCGAAAAGCCGTGCGACTTCTTCCCTATCGGTGTCGGTGTGAACCAGTATGAGGTTGGTGTCCATTATATCGCCTAGTGCTTGTTCAGGCTCTGACAGAAGCAACGTCTTGACCGAAATAACACCCTCGATTCGACGTTCCGGGTCGGTGACGTAGCAGGTGTAAATGGTCTCTTTGTCCGGCCCGATTTTCCTGATTTTAGTAAATGCGTCCTGAACGCTCATACTCCGTTTCAGATGAACATACTCCACCGTCATAATTGAACCTGCCGAGTCTTCCGGATATTTCAGCAGTCGATTAATCTGTTCCCGGGTTTCCCGGGTTGCGTGGGAAAGGACTTTTTGTGCAACCGATGCAGGCATTTCCTCAATGAAGTCAACCGCGTCATCAAGAAACAACTCTTCTATAACATGGGAGATTTCCTTGTCGGAAAGCCGACGAATCAGCGTTTCCTGCGTATCGGCTTCGAGATTTGCAAACACCTCCGCCTCGGAATCTTTCGGCAGTATACGAAAAAGCAATACCGCTTTCTCGATTGACAGCTTTTCAATCAAAGCGGCTATGTCGGCAGGTTCTATTTCTGAAATACCCTTACGTAAAAGATTAAAATGTTTTTCTTCAAGCAGATTCTCAAGTTCGGTGTGATTGTTCATGGCGAGCCCTCCGTGGCGGCAGAAAATTTTTTACTTTTTTACAACGCTTAAAATTATAGCACATTTTCGGACGATTGTCTACCGGTATTGACAAATTCCTTGCAATCGGATATAATCGAAGGCATTATGAGAAAATTCACTGTTATAGACGAGGGGTTCACCTGCCGTATCTGCGGCAGAATAATCACCCCGTTGGGTTCCGGTTGCCGAAACCATTGTAATCACTGCTTGTCTTCGCTCCATCTCGACAACAATCCCGGTGACAGGGCGAGCGATTGCGGCGGAATCCTGCGCCCGGTCGGAATCGAGACGGGTAAAGGCAAGAAGGCACTGCAAATCGTACACAAGTGCGAGAAATGCGGCGAAATCAAAAAAAACATCGCGGCGGGCGATGATAATTACGATTTGATTGTTGAGCTTTCGGCGATTGCAGTCAAGCAGGTATAGCATAATTTTCGGAATCTCGGAATCAACGAGCATAAAAAGGAGTGGCGTTACCTCGCTCGTACACAACGAGGTAACGCCGGGTCACTATGAAAAATAGAATCTTTCGAAATGTTGTTTTAAGCTTTCCCTTAAGCTTCTTTCACTGCAATGATTTCTCTGCCTTTGTAGAACCCACAAGCCTTGCAGATTCTGTGCGGGACTTTCAGTTCACCGCAGCTTTCGCAGGTGGAAAAAGCAGGTGCAGACAACTTATCTACCTCTGAACGTCTTTTATCCCTTCTCGCACGCGAGACCTTCCTCTTTGGAACCGCCATTATTTGCACCCCCTTAATTATAGGTAATTGAATTTGTATTTGACAACACGACTAGCATTATAACACAGATTTTTCATGTTGTCAATAGCTTTTTACAAATATTTTTTAATTTTTTCGCTAAGTTCACCCACATCTGCCGAAAAAGTAAGCGTGACCACGACATCGTCTCCGGAAATCTTGTGGATTTTATCCAACATTGCCGCGACCTTATCCATATCTTGACGGTCACTCTCACCGACAATCCGCAGAACTCCGTCCACGAAAATGTGGGTACAGTCATAGTCGGATGCCATGATTCCGCCGGCAAAGCCGCTGAACGCTTCACAGCCGCAGACCGCATAATCCTCAACATTGACCAGTCTGACATCATGCTTAACGTGGGAATTAAGCGAACGACCTATCTGCACTGTCACGACGTTTCCTTTGCTCTCGTTTTTCGCCTGTTTAATCGCCTCGATTAACAATTTCGTTTTACCCGAACCCCTTGTTCCCGGAATTAATTTAACCATTTTTACAACCTCCTGTTTTTTATAGTTTTATTGAAAGTAAGGGTGTAATACCCCGCCCCTTGGGGCGGCTCACTCGCCCGCAGGGCGAGGGGTGCAGGGCTTGCCCTGCGGTGTTACCTTACATTCTCATGAGTAGCAATACTATCCCAATTTCGCTAACAATTCCGCTTTTTCCGCTTCGAAACCGGGTTTGCCGAGCAGCGCGAACATATTCTTCTTGTAGGATTCCACGCCGGGCTGGTCGAATGGGTTCACACCTAACAGATAGCCGGAGATAGCACACGATTTCTCGAAAAAGTAGATTAAATGCCCCAACTCAAACTCATCCAATTTAGGAAGTTCGAGGATTATATTCGGCGTACGACCTTCGGTATGCGCTAACAGCGTCCCCTGGAATGCCTTTTCGCAGACCGCCGACATATTCTGCCCCGAAAGGAAGTTCAACCCGTCAAGATTTTCGGGTTCGTCTTTCAAGAACAAGTCGGAATCAGTTTCTTTAAACCACAAAACCGTCTCGAACAACATTCTCGCCCCGTCTTGAATATACTGACCCAATGAGTGTAAATCAGTCGAGAAGGTAGCCGACGCAGGGAAAAGCCCTTTACCGTCTTTGCCTTCGCTCTCACCGAACAACTGCTTAAACCATTCATTCATCATGGCAAACGAGTTTTCGTAACTTACCAACATTTCGATTTTATAGCCTTTTCGCAAAAGCAAATTGCGGATTGCCGCATACTTGTAACAATCATTCTCGAACAGGTCGGGATTTGCCGCCGCCCACATTCCCGCTTCAGAGCCTGCCATGAGTGCATCTACATCGCATCCTGCAATGGCAATCGGAAGAAGCCCTACCGCAGTCAACACCGAGAATCTGCCGCCGACATCATCGGGAATCACGAAGGTCTCGTAGCCTTTCTTATCAGCGAGTTCCTTGAGGGTTCCGCGGGCTTTATCGGTAATGGCGATTATACGTTCCTTCGCACCGTCTTGACCGTATTTCTTCTCGATTAATTCCTTGAAAATCCTAAACGCCAACGCCGTTTCGGTAGTTGTCCCGGATTTAGAGACCACCACAACCGAATAGTCCCTGTCGGTGATTAAAGACAGGATTTCGTTCATATACGCGGGAGACAGGCTGTTCCCTGCGAAATACAGTTCCGGTGTCCCCTGTTGCGGACGACTGTTGTACAGGCTGCCTTTAATCGCCTCAATTACTGCACGTGCGCCCAGATACGAACCGCCGATTCCGAGGACTATCACAACTTCACTGTTAGCCCGGATTCTTGCAGCGGCATCTTTGATTCGTGTGAGTTCGGCTTTACCTTCCGGATTCATTCCGTAATATTCGGGAAGATTGAGCCAGCCCAAAAAATCGCTCCCCGCTCCATCGCCCGAGTGAAGCGCGTTGTGCGCTAATTCACAAAACGGTGCAATGAGAGGAAGCTCATTCTCTTGTATAAAGCCTTTTAAAAAAGCGGTATTGATTTTCACAGCCATGATTTTCACCTCGTTTTTTTATAAATGGGGGGATTCTCCCCCAAATTCCTTATAAATGGGGGGGATTCTCCCTAAAAATAATTTGCTGATACTATTATATACGAAACGGGAAAAATTTGCAAGGGGTTTTGAAAAAAACTTTTTTACCTCCCTTTTACTTAAAACGTGATTTATTCAGCCGCAAAAAAATCATTGACGAACGGTCTTGTTTTATGGTATAATAAACCGTAATAAATTGAAAAAAGCGCGCACGAAAGGAAGTGTTACATTTATGACGAAACCATTTCGTTATTATGCGGAAAAGAAGACCGGGTTCGATTTCTCCGCAAAAGCCGTAGAATCCGAATTGACAAAGGCGTTAGGCTTGTCGAATCTCAGCGTAAGGCTGTTCGACTGCTATGATTTGACGTTCGCCGACGATTTAACTGACGAAAAGCGTTCGCAACTCGAACAAACCGTACTGCATAATCCTACAACCGACATTCTTTATTCCGACAAGTTACCGGATTTGCCCGACACGTTTCATCTGTTCGGGATTGAACCCGTTACGGGTCAATTCGATGCAATCGCAGACTCACTCGAGCAGAATATCCAAATGCTCACTTTAGGGGAAAGACCCACCGTCAAGACAGGAATGTTCTACGCAATCGACGGATTGAACGACAGCGATTTCACACGGGCGAAAGCCTATCTCGTTAATCCGCTGGAATATCGATTCACCGAATTAAATCAGAATCCCGACACGCCATCTCAAAATCAACAAACAGACATCGCCGACATTCCGGAAGTGGATTTCGCGGAACTTTCTCAAATGGGATTAGCCATGTCGGAAGATGATATAACGGTCGTGAAGGAGTACTTCGAGTCGGAGGGGAGAAAACCCACCCTTACCGAAATCCTCGCGTTAGACACCTACTGGTCCGACCATTGCAGACACACCACCTTCAATACTATTATAAATGATGACTCGCTCAAAATCGAAGACCAACGGGTCAAATCGGCATATGAGCTGTTTAAATCGCTCAACTCACAAAAGGGTAAACGTCCGACCACCCTCATGAATATCGCTACCGCCGCTATGCGTCACTTCAAGAACAGCGGAGAATTACCCATGTTGGATGAATCGGACGAGGTCAATGCCTGCACGATTAAACTCGAAAAAGGCGAAGCCGCGGGAAAATATCTCTTCTTCAAGAACGAAACGCATAATCATCCCACCGAAATCGAACCGTTCGGCGGTGCTTCCACCTGTATCGGCGGGGGAATCCGTGACCCTCTTTCGGGTAGAGCGCAGGTGTATCAAGGAATGAGAATCACCGGTGCGGGCGACCCACGTCAGCCGGTTGAAGAGACTTTATCGGGAAAACTCCCGCAGCGCAGACTCACCCGCACAGCAGCGGAAGGCTTCAGTTCTTACTCAAATCAAGTTGGGTTATCGTCGGGCTTCTCGAAAGAAATCTATCACCCGGGATACGTCGCTAAACGTATGGAAGCGGGGGGACTCGTTGCGTCGGCGGATATGAAGAACGTTCGCCGCGAAAAGCCGCTCCCGGGAGATTTAGTCCTGCTCCTCGGCGACAGAACCGGACGAGACGGAGTCGGCGGGGCAACCGGCTCATCGGTATCACATGATGTCAATACCGTAACGGTTGCCGCGTGTGAAGTTCAAAAAGGGAATCCGCAGGCGGGCAGAAAACTGGGCAGACTGTTCAGGAAACCCGAAGCAACCCTTCTTATAAAGAAGTGTAACGACTTCGGGGCGGGCGGGGTTTCGGTTGCAGTGGGCGAATTAGCCGACGGTCTCGAAATCAATCTAGACAAAGTCCCGCTGAAATACGAAGGATTAAACGGCACCGAAATCGCAATATCGGAATCGCAGGAGCGTATGGCAGTAGTCATAGCCGAATCAGATTTGTCGGCAATGCTGAAGCTCTGTGATGCCGAAAACGTCGAAGCGACGGTCATAGCACAAGTCACCGAACAGCCCCGTCTCGTCATGTATTGGCGGGGAAAGAAAATCGTTGACATTGCCCGCTCGTTCCTGGATTCTTCCGGCGCGAAACGGTATACCTCCGTGCGTGTTCCGACTGTTCCCCCCTCCGAACACAAAAAAACTGTTCCCGACTTGTCGGTATGCTCTCAAAAAGGCTTGACCGAGATATTCGACAGCTCGGTCGGCGGTCTGAACGTGTTCGCCCCCCTCGGCGGCAAATACGCATTATCGGAAATTCAAGTTATGGCGGCAATCATCCCGGGGACGAAATCTGCCGCGAGCATTATGTCATACGGCTTCGACCCGTACGCGCTTGAATCCGACCCGTTCGGCGGTGCGGTGAGTGCAATTGTGACTTCGGTAGCGAAATTAGTCGCGGTCGGTGTTGATTTGGACACGGTTCATCTATCACTGCAGGAATTCTTCCCGCGGTGTGACTCTCCCGAAAAGTGGGGACTGCCTTTCGCGGCGATGTTGGGGGCGTTTTCGGCACAGGTCGGACTGAAAATCGCGGCAATCGGCGGAAAAGATTCCATGTCGGGTTCATTCGGCGATTTAGATGTTCCGCCCACTTTGATTTCATTTGCAGTGGGGGTCGGCGATGCCAAAACCCTGCTCAGTCCCGAATTCAAGAAAGCGGGAAGCCCGGTCTATGTGCTTCCGCTTGAGCCGGACTGCGATTCATTGCCTGACTATTCCTCAATAAAGACAAACTGGACAAAATACGGCGAATTGGTTCAAAGCGGAAAAGTTCTGTCGGCGTGCGTGTGTGAACACAACACCTTCATCACCATAAGAAACATGGCAGTCGGAAACAAAATCGGTTTTATCGGGGAAGAGACTAGCTATCCTGTAGGCTCGATTATATTCGAAGCTAGCGAACAACTCGATGGCTATACACTAATCGGAAACACGCAGGAAGCCCCGGAAATCAACGGAGATTCTATAGATGAGATTATCCGCGAATGGGAATCGCCACTGGAAAGCGTTTTCCCTATCGTCAAGTCGCCTGCCGACCGGCAGAGCCGGTCGCACTGCGACTCTTGTTCTGCTTCCAACGCTACAACAACGAATAAGCCTGTAATCGTCGGCAACAAAAAGGCGAAAGCCGTCATTCCGGTTTTTCCCGGCACTAACGGCGAATACGATGTTTCCTTTGCCCTCGAACAAGCGGGCGGCGTAGCCGAAACGGTTCTAATCCGCAACCTCACGCCGACTATGCTGAATGAATCGCTTGCGGCACTGCAAAAATCCATTTCGGATTCGCAGATGTTAGTTTTCCCCGGCGGTGATTTCGGCGGAATAGTCGCACTTTTCCAAAATCCCGAACTTTTAGAATCCTTACAGGAACTTTTACGTCGCAACGGTCTAATCCTCGGAATTAACGAGGGATTCAAGGCTTTGTTACGGTTGGGATTATTCGGGGCGGATTTATCGGCGACATTCACCTCCGACAGTGGCGGTAAACACCTCCACCGATATGTACCCGTCCGCGTGGATTCGAACGCTTCACCGTGGCTGTCATGTTGTGAAGTCGGTGAAATATACGTTCAGCCTGTTTCTGCGTCGGAAAAATTGCTTGTCCCGACTTCCGACATTCCGCAGGCGCAGATTGCGTTCAGATATGCAGATTCAAACGAGATTGAAGCAATCACAAGCCCTGACGGCAGGGTGTTGGGGAAAATCGCTCACTTTGAGCGGTATCGTGAATTCACTGCGAAGAACCTGCCGGGGAATAAGTTCCTGCCGTTGTTTGAAGGCGGAATCAAGAGTCTGTAATTAGAAACTACACCTCAAGAATACTTCTTATAACCCGGATGTCTTCCGGTAAGTCGGTACTGTTTCCGTAACTCGATTAGCTTTTCGATGTTTTCACGCGGGATTTCCTTTGCACCCCCGAGTAAATGTACGTTCAAGCTGATTTTGGCAAACTGTTCAAGGGTTTCCATTCGGTGAAACGCCGTGAGCAAATCCGTTCCGACGGTGAGTGCGCCGTGATTCTTCAAGAGCATTGCATCATGTTCTTGAAGATACGGCGTAATCACTTCCGGGACTTCGTCGGTAGAAGGGTTCGCGTATGGTACTACCGGAACCGAACCGATTGACATCACAGCCTCGATTACCGTATACTCGTCGAGAGGTTTGTTCGCGACGGCATAAGCGGTCGCGGCAGGGGGGTGGGCATGAACAACCGCCCCGACATCGTCACGATTTTCGTAACAACGCAGATGCATTCGGGTCTCACCGGAGGGCTTGCAACCGGGATTAGCTTCAATAATTTTGCCGTTCAGGTCGATTTTGACGAGTTTTTCCGGGGTGATGAAGGCTTTGCTTATCCCCGACGGAGTCACGAGGATATATCGGTCATTCAATTTGACCGAGACGTTGCCGTCGTTAGACGCAACCCAACCGAGTTGCCACATTTTCATGCAAATGTCGCAGATTTGTTCTTTTATTAAGGTTTCATTCATATGACCTATTATAAGTTTTTTTGGAGAGAAAGTCAATGCCTAACTTAAAACGCGGAAGCGGTGTACTGCTTCACATAACGTCACTGCCTTCACCTTACGGAATAGGAACTCTCGGCAAATCAGCCGAAGAGTTCGTAAATACCCTGCGAGATTCCGCACAAAAGTACTGGCAAGTACTCCCGCTGAATCCGGTCGGCTACGGAAATTCCCCCTATCAAAGTTTCTCGGCGTTTGCGGGTGAGCCGTTGTTAATCGACCTCGATGATTTAGTAGCCAACGGACTGCTTTCCAAAAGCAAATGCGAAGATGCCGATTTCGGTGCAGACCCGACCTTCGTCGATTTTGAAAAGGTAGTCCGGGTAAAAATGCGACTGCTTAATGAAGCGTTCACCGCATTCAGTGAAGATGTAGCGTACCTGGCATTCATCAAGGAAGAAGAGGCATGGTTGGACGATTACGCACTGTTCATGGCATTGAAAGAGGCTAACGGAAACACCGCCTTCACCAATTGGGACGCACCAATCCGTTATAAGAACGAAGCGGCGGTGAATAAAGAGCTGGAGAACCCCGAAATAATCAAACGGGTAAAATTCTGGAAGTTTACGCAGTACTTCTTCAGGCGGCAATGGTCGCAGCTTCGCCGTTACGCTAACAAAAACGGCGTGAAAATCATAGGCGATATTCCTATTTATGCCAGCCCCGACTCTGCCGATGTATGGACGAATCCCGAGCTGTTCGTATTGGATTCTTCCCGCAAACCCGTGAAAGTCGCAGGGGTTCCGCCGGATTATTTCTCGAAAACCGGTCAGTTATGGGGGAATCCCCTTTACGACTGGGCGGAGATGAAAAAAGACGGCTATCTCTGGTGGCGCGAGCGGGTGAAAAAATCCGCGGAGTTATACGATACAATCAGAATCGACCATTTCCGTGCATTCGACACCTATTACGCTATTCCCTACGGTGAGAAGACGGCGATTAACGGCAAATGGCTCACCGGGCCGGGCATGGACTTGTTCAACGCAATTAAAAAAGAAAAGACGTTAGCCGACTATCCAATCATAGCCGAAGACCTGGGCGAACTCTTCGACAGTGTAAAGGTTCTGCTCACACAAACAGGATTCCCGGGGATGAAAATCCTGCAATTCGGCTTCAACGGGGCAAACCATGACAACGAACATCTTCCGCATAATTACGAAAACAACATGGTGGTCTACACCGGAACGCATGATAATTCCACCATTGGCGGATTCCTCGACCATGCCGTCAAGAAAGACAAACCCACCCTCAAAATGGCGAAAAACTATGTCAAACCGAGCCTGTTTGAACCTCTTCACCGTGCCTGTGTGAGGAGTCTCTACGCTTCCAATGCGGGAATGGTAATCGTCCCTATGCAGGACTTGTTAGGGCTGGGTGATTCGGCGAGAATGAATCTGCCGGGTACAATCAGGACTTCCAACTGGATTTGGCGAATGAAACCGAACGCATTTAACAAATCCACCGTGAAATGGCTGAAATCGCTGAGTGAAACCTATTTTAGGAATTAGAGGGGTAATTGGAATCAATCATGAATATACAGATATTCGGGAAGCCAACCCATTTCGATTTAATCCAAAGTTTGCGGGGAACAGAAAGGGGTAGTCATGAATATACAAATATTCGGGAAGCTTAAATGTTTCGATACGAAGAAAGCCGAACGATATTTTAAGGAGCGTGGGGTAAAGTTTCAGTCGGTAGATTTGATGCAGAAGGGGTTCAGCAAGGGTGAGTTGGCTTCGGTCATTAAAGCGGTAGGGCTGAACGCGCTTGCAAACGAGAAATCGCAGGATTATCATCTGTTCGGCTATTTAACCGATGAAGCAAAACCCGACAAACTCCTCGAATGTCCGGGGTTGCTGAATACACCGATTGTTCGTAACGGAAGACTTGCTACGGTGGGTTATTGTCCGGAAGTTTGGAAGAAATGGGGGGAAGATTAAACATGAATTGCAGTCATTGCGGCGCAAAGCTGGAAGGCAGTTTCTATTGCAGACAATGCCGGAAGATGTCGGACGTTTCTAACGTTGATATAAATTCGGGCGAATTGGGAGAATTTTCGAACGATTCTACGAACGGTTCTAAAAATGCAATTCCCGAACCAGAATCGAGGGTTAGCTCATGGGGGGCAACGATTGACCGGGACTCGGTTCCGCCGCCCTCTGCGCTCGACCGGGATTCCGACTATTCTTTCGGTCTCCCGCCGGAAGCGAATCAAGACGGGCATTTGGATTCAATCGAGCGATTGGGAAAGTTAGCGGTCAAGGACAGGAAAAATCTGCTCAAACGAGTCTCCGGGTGGATGGCTATCTTCGCCGCCCTGGATTTACTTTCGCAGATTCGTGACTTTCTCACGGGGACTATGCTTGTGGGGGTTCTCGAATCAATGTTAGGGGAACGGCTTATACATCTGTTTATCGCGCTGTCGGCTCTGGGATTCGCCGCAACGGGATTCCGCTTGTATTCGGGCATAATGGGAATGACCGGTTATCAAAACGCCGCCGGCACGAAAAAGTGTATAATGTTAGGGCTAATCCTCCTGCCGTTCGGAATATTCGGCTTGTTAATGTCGTTAGACGGAAGCGTTGACGGCGCGTTAATCGGAATCTTGAGTCTGGTGTTCCCGGCACTGTACTTATTCGCCGCTTGCAAGAATATGAAAGACGTTCAGTAATATAAAACAGGAAGCGTATTCGCTTCCTGTTTTTGTATTTGCTTTTTTTGGTACTTCACGCTTAATCCCAACTGCACAATTCTTTATATAAGCCGATATATAACTGTGCCGAGCGTTTCCAACTGAAATCTGCTTTCAATGCGCGGGTCACGAGTGCGCCCCACGATTTCTTGTCGTTGTAATGGTGGCGCGCGCGACGAACCGCTTCAAGCATATCTTCCGCATTGTAACTCTGGAACGTGAACCCGTTCCCCTCATCACCGCAATCGATTATAGAATCCTTGAGTCCTCCCGTAGCGCGAACCACCGGAATAGTCCCGTAGCGCAGAGAAATCATCTGGGCGAGTCCGCAGGGTTCGCTCTTACTCGGCATGAGGAACATATCCGAACCGGCGTAAATCATGCGCGCCAGTTCCGGAACGAATCCGCAGGTAAAGCTGACCCTGTCGGGGTGCTTTTCTTTCATTCCGTAGAAGAATCCCTGGTAGGTCTCTTCCCCCGAACCGAGAATGATTACTTTATATCCAAGGTTAATAATTTCATCGAAGACCGCACGCACTAAGTCGAGACCTTTGTGTTCCACCAAGCGCGTAACAATTGAGATTACCGGGGAATCATCACCGGAAGGCAGACCGACTTTGTCGAGAAGGGCGGTTTTACAGGTGTTCTTGCCCGACTTCTTCTTTAACGAAAACTTTTCCGCGATGGTACTGTCGGTTGCGGGATTATACACGTCAACGTCAATCCCATTAAGGAATCCGCAGGTCTTGTACTCTTTGCCTTTGAGGGCGCGGTCAAGTCCGTTAGCGAACCACGGCTCAAAAATCTCCTGCGAATAGGTCGGCGAAACGGTGGTGATTTTATCCGCGATTTCAAACGCACCTTTCATGAGGTTTACGTCACCGTCGTATTCTACAAGGGTGGAAAGATGCCACGGAACACTCAAAACATCTTCCAGTAAATCGAACCCGTATCTTCCTTGATATGCGATGTTGTGGATTGTAAAGACGTTGCGAATCCGCCGCATATCATGGTGATAACGATAATATATGTTGAAATAAATCGGGATTAACGCGCACTGCCAATCGTTGGAGTTGATAACGTCGGGAATGTCTCCCGTGTTTTTAACGGTTTCGAGTACCGCCCGCGAAAAGAACGCAAACCGCTCGGCTTCATCGTAATACCCATAGATTCCGAAGTCACGCTTGAAATAATGCTCATTATCAATCAGATAATAGGTGAGACCCGAGACCTGCACCTTATAAACTCCGCAATACTGCGAACGCCATCCCACCGGAATATAGAACTCGGTCACGAATTCGGCGTTTTTCACTAAATCGGCAGGAATTTGATTCTTGTAAAAAGGCATTATAACCGAACAGTCCACACCTTCTTCCACTAACGCTTTAGGAAGCGCGCCGGCTACCTCCGCAAGTCCGCCCGATGCTACAAATGGTTGTGCCTCACTCGCCGCATATAAAATTTTCATAATACAACCGCCTTTCACTGCTTGCTTTTTGCTTGAAATTTTACCGCTTAAAAGCAGTATAACACGAATCACCATAAATTGCAAGGTAAATTTTAAAACTTTTTATAGAATTATTCCGAATTTAATCTTGACTTTACGGGATTTATTGTATATAATAGGTTAGATATGAAAAAAATAAAACAGTATACTGCATTATCAGCCATTTTAGCTTTAGTTTTGACTATCCTGACTACCGGGTGCAGCTTCGCCCGGCAGAAAAGTGCGATAGTCGATTATGATTATTCTGAAATGCAGTTAATCCAACTCGATGCGTTCACACCCGAATCGGCGAAAGCCCTCGCCGAAAACCGCCCCGTTGTCGTGATTACCACGTCGCTGGGTGAGATTAGACTTGTACTCTTCCCGGAATACGCACCCGACACCGTAGCGGAATTCATTGCCGCAGTCGAAGAGGGATTCTATGACGACACCGAAGTCCTGGCGATTAAACATGACGAAGACGACACCACCGATGCAATCGGTGCGTTCTTCCAGGCGGGAATGGCAAAGATAGATGACGGATTCATGGTGAGAACCGCTTCAGACGGTACGATTATCGAAACCCCGAACGAATATTCGGTGAATATGTGGTCTCTGAAAGGCGCAATCGGTGCGTACAGCGGAGATAAGCACGGAGTTAGCGATTCACGGTTCTTTATAGTGAATCAACAACCGTTAGGCGAAGAAAGGCTCGCAAAAATGCGGGGAGTAGTGGCGGAAGACGGTTCGGCGTTACTACCGGAAGAGTTGGTCGAGGCTTTCGACGAATACGGCGGCGTGTTCACACTTTCGGGATTTTACACGATATTCGGGCAGACGATTGAAGGGTTCGACGTGATTGAAGCAATCTGCGACATCGAAGTGAATGAGCGTACCCGCCCGGTCGAAGATATTAAAATTATTTCCGTAAAGATGGAAGAAATTCAAGAAATAGAGGATGAATCATGAAGCGAATAAAAAAAATCCTCCCGCTGTTTCTGATTTGCGTGATTCTGGCAGGTTGCAAGGGCAAGGATTCCGCAACCGGAAACATGGAAGAAATCCGCCCGCCGCAAACCGGTGATGTTTACGCCGAAATCACGTTCCGTGACTTCGACGGAAAGCTGACCTTTGTTTTGTTTGAAGACATTGCCCCGGTCGGTGTGAAAGAGTTCATTGAATCCGCAGAAAACGGATACTATGACGGGAAAACATTTCACCGCGTCTTAAAGGATGCGTTGGTTCAAGGCGGCGCACTCAACATAGACGGAAGCGACCCTGCAACCATCCCCGAAAAGGAGTTGTTTGAAATCGAAACCCACAAGAATGCACGGAATTTCAACGGTGCGCTTTGCTATGCAACCCATGAAAAATCCGGCATGAATTATAAACAGTTCTACATTGTGACTGCTTCTAAATCAATTGATATAGATGAAGAAGTCGCGAAAATAGATGAGTTTCTTGAAAATCCGGCATCGGAAATTCTCCCTCAAAACGAAAGACGAGAATACGAACAACGCCGAAAAGCCCTCTCCGGTATGTCCAAGGCGGCGAAAGAACGCTACTCACAAATCGGAGGAATACCCTCACTCGACGGGAATGTCACGGTTTTCGGACAGTTGATTACCGGACAGGAATTACTTGAAGAGATTTCTAAAGTTGAAGTTATCGCGGGTAACAAGCTCGACGATTACAACACCGCACTCGGCAACGGAGACGGACAGTTCTCACGTCCGGCAGAAGAAATCTACATCGAGAAAGTCGAAATCATCCGCTATGAAGCTGAATCCACCCGACAATCGAGACGGTAAAACAAAACGAGCGTCCGCCGTTCGCAAAATCTAATTAAACAAATCTCCAGATTATACAATTAGTGCGAAACGCATAAAAATCTCTCTGATTCCTATAATAATATAGTGAAAATGACGATTTTGTAAAAATCCCTTTTCTTTTGGGCGGAGTTATGGTATAATTTATTAATTAATTTTCTTGAGGGAGCCGAAAAATTGGACAAATTTATAATCAACGGCGGTAGGAAACTCCGCGGAAATGTGAATATCAGCGGCGCGAAGAATGCAGCCGTTGCTATAATTCCTGCGGCGATTCTCGCAGGGGGGGTATGCGTTATTGAAAACGTCCCCCAAATCAACGACGTCACGATTGACCTGCAAATCCTACGTCACATAGGCGCGGATATCAGGCTGTTAGACAAATCTACTATAAGAATCGATACTAAACATATAAGAGATACCGCCATTCCTTACGAAATGGCACGTCATATGCGGGCATCTTATTATTTTTTGGGTACGATGCTTTCCAAATTCAACCATGCGAAGGTCTCTATGCCGGGCGGGTGCGATTTAGGCGACCGACCGATTGACCAACACACGAAATGTTTCAAGGCACTGGGTGCGGATTACACAATCGAACACGGAATGGTGGAAATCGCCGCGGACAAGCTGACCGGCACACAGATTTATTTCGATAAAGTCACCGTAGGGGCAACCATTAACGCCATGCTCGCGTCGGTCAAAGCCGAAGGACTGACAATCATCGAAAATGCCGCGAAAGAGCCGCATATAGTCGATTTGGCGAATTTCCTTAATACTATAGGTGCCGACATAATGGGGGCAGGAACAGACGTAATCAAAGTCCGCGGGGTGAAAACCTTCAAGGGTGCGGATTACTCGATTATTCCCGACCAAATCGAGGCGGGGACTTACATGGTTGCCGCCGCCGCCACGAAAGGCGATGTGACCATCAACAACGTAATCCCGAAACATCTTGAACCCATCACCTCGAAGCTTCGCAAAATCGGGGCGGTTATAGAAGAATTCGATGACAGTATGCGAATTATGGGGGTTGACTCGTACGAGCGCACAAACCTCAAAACCATGCCGCATCCGGGATTCCCTACCGATATGCAGCCGCAGTTCGCGGCGTTGCTGACCCTGGCGAAAGGAACGAGTATCCTTACAGAAGGAATCTTCGATAACAGATTCAGATATGTTGATGAGCTTCGGCGAATGGGTGCGGACATTTCCGTGGACGGGAAAGTTGCCGTTATCGAAGGGGTTGAACGGCTTACCGGTGCGCCGGTGAAGGTCGCCGATTTACGTGCGGGTGCGTCGTTGATTATTGCGGGGCTCTGCGCCGACGGAATCACCGAGATTGAGGAAATCCAGCATATCGAGCGGGGGTACGAAAACATGGACTTGAAACTCCGTGCGTTGGGTGCCGATATAGTCAAGCGTAAACTGCCGGATGCGATTGAATCAATTGCTACGGCAATATAACGGCAATATAGTAATAAAGCGAGAGGTATAAATGCAGTGATAATCGCGCCGCTTTGCAGTTCCAGTACCGCTAATTCGACTTTTATAGGCAGCCGAAACAACGGTGGGGTCTTGATTGATGCGGGTTGCAGTTATAAGGCACTCCGAGGGTATCTCGCCAAGTGTGATTTAGGAATCGAGGCGATTCGTGCTGTACTGGTCACGCATGAACACAGCGACCATATCAGCGGACTTCGTGTTCTTACCAAAAACTGCGATATCCCGGTCTACGCTTCCGAGGGTACACGGCGAGTACTGTTAGAGAAAGGTCTGGTTCATAATCCCGAACGGCTGTTCGGATTAAACGAGGATGAACTTGACACGGTGGAAGTGGATTTTCGGATTCGTGCGTTCAGCACACCGCATGATTCAGCAGAAAGCGTGGGATTCTCCTTCACCTGCAATAACGGGTATAAAATCGCCTACATGACCGATTTAGGCGAAATCACACCGGAAGTCCGAAGTTCGACGTTGGGATGCGATTTCGCGGTAATTGAATCCAACTACGATTCGATTATGTTGAGAAATAACACGATTTACCCGGAATTCACCAAGGAACGGATTAAATCGTCCTGCGGACATCTTTCAAACAGCGATTCTGCGGATTACGTACTGGAACTTGTCGAGAAAGGGGCGACACGGGTGGTTTTGGCGCATCTCTCCAAGCAGAACAACACCCCCAAAATCGCGTACACAAACACGGTCGAAAGGTTGGCACGCGCAGGACTCACACAGGGGAGAGACTACACCTTGAACGTGGCGAACGTTCAAACCAACGGTGAATACATAGCGGTATGACTTACTTTCGTTGTGGGATAACACAGAAAAAATCAAAAAAGAATTATAAAGGAGATTCTACATGAAAAGCAAACTAAAAATCTTGAAATTTCTGCCACTGCTCACTTTAGGGGCGATTTTAACCGGCTGTCAGTTTACGCCGAACGATGTCGGACGAGGTTATAACGGGGTTATAATCGGGATTGGGGTTCTGGCAGGGGCGGTCATGCTGTTCTTCGTAATTTTGGGAATTGTCTCGCTCTTATACAAAGGCAAGGATGTCCACGTGAAAATCGTCAAGAAGAAAGAGCCGAAAGTCCTTCGCGATAAGACCAACAATCGCGGCGGGGCAACACTGTCCAGAAAAGCACGTCGCGAAAAGGGACGGATTCGCTACAGCAAAATCACGGTTGAACTTGACGGTGAGACTAAAACCCTCAAATGCAGTGACATCGTAATCTTCGATAAACTGTTGGTAGGACGGATTCAAAAGATTCGTATTCGTTTCGGCGAAATTATAAAGATTCTGAAATAAAGCAAAACAAGAGCCCGCCGGGTCGTGGCTCTGCCACGAGCAGGGCGGCTTGACGAGTGGCAAAGCAAAACAAGAGCAGCAGTGCGGCCGGCTCTGCCACGAGCAGGGCGGCACGAATCAAAACAAGAGCAAATAAAATTTCACCCTCGATTTCACCGGTCGGGGGTGGTTTATGGAGTATACGATGTTCGACAAGTTAAAACTCGCCGAGGCGCGATATATTGAAATTGAAGGGTTGCTCTCCGACCCGGAAATCACCGGCGACCAAAAACGGTTTCGTGATTTAATGAGGGAATATAAATCCCTGACCCCCCTAATTGAGAAATACAGGGAATACTCGGCGGCGCAAAATGCCGTGGACGAAGCCAAGGAACTCCTGGGCGAGTCGGGGTTGGAACAGGATTTCCGTGAAATGGCACAAATGCAGTTTGACGAAAATCGTGAGGTTATTCAAAAAGCCGAAGAGGAACTGAAAATCCTGCTTCTCCCGCGTGACCCCGACGATGACCGAAACGTAATCATCGAGATTCGCGGCGGTGCGGGCGGGGATGAGTCGGCGTTGTTCGTCAATTCTCTTTATCGAATGTACTGTATGTATGCGGCGTTAAAGAACTGGAAAATTGAGGTTAATAACTCTAACCCAACCGAGTTGGGGGGGTACAAAGAAATCGCTTTCTCGGTGGAGGGAGAGGGCGCCTACGCCAAACTCAAATATGAAAGCGGGGTTCATCGCGTTCAACGCGTTCCCGAGACCGAGGCTCAGGGAAGAATCCACACCTCCACCGTGACGGTGGCGGTGCTACCTGAAGTCGAAGACGTAGACGTGGAAATCAATCCCGCCGACCTGGAGTTTCAAACCTTCAGGGCATCGGGAGCGGGAGGACAACATATTAACAAGACCGAGTCGGCGATTCGAATAATCCACAAACCCAGCGGGGTGATTGTCGAGTGCCAGGAAGAACGTTCGCAACACAAAAACAAGGATAAAGCCTTGAAAATGCTCTACAGTAAACTGTACGAAGCCAAACTCAACGAACAGACCGCACAAATCGCGGCGGAACGGCGGATTCAGGTTGGTACGGGCGACCGTTCGGAGCGGATTCGCACCTACAACTTCCCGCAAGGGAGAGTAACCGACCATAGAATCGGGTTGACGCTGTACAAACTCGAATACGTGATGAACGGCGACTGTGACGAGGTTTTCGAAGCGTTGGCAATTGCCGATAAGTCGGCAAAGCTGACCAATAGCGAAGTATGAAAACAGTCATAAAAAGGGCAGATGAATCCGCAATCGAGGAAGCTGTACACCTCCTCAAATCGGGGGAAATCGTGGCATTGCCCACCGAAACAGTCTATGGTCTTGCCTGTAACACACTCGACTCTACGGCGATTACCAAAGTCTTCGCGGCGAAGAATCGCCCGCAAGATAATCCGTTAATCGTTCATGTTGCCGATGAGAATATGCTGCGCGAGTTCGGGCTTTGTCTCGGCGGATTGTTCGAAACGTTTGTTCCGAATTTCTGGCCCGGGCCGCTGACCGCTATCTGCATTAAAACCCGGGAAATCATTCCGCCGGAAATCAGTTGCGGACTTAAAACGGTCGCGGTACGTGTCCCCGACAGCCCGATTATGCTCGAAATAATCAAGCGTTGCGGTTTTCCGCTTGCCGCACCGTCGGCGAATCTGTCGGGAAGCCCCAGCCCCACGACAGCGCAACACGTTTTCGATGATTTGCAGGGGCGAATCCCGTTAATTCTCGATGGCGGGGCGTGTTCGGTAGGACTCGAAAGCACAGTGATTGACTGTGAAACTGTACTCCATGGACCTGAAGTAATCTTGATTCTGCGACCCGGGGCAGTCACACCGGAAATGCTGTCAAAGTTTGCGGCGGTGGAAGTGGATAACATTGTCCTTGAAAAAGCCGCAGGTATAGAATCCGCAAGAAGCCCCGGTACGATTCACAAACACTATTCCCCGAAAGCGGAAGTAGTTGCGGTAATCGCCGAATCGCGAGATACGTTTTGGGATTATGTAAACCGTTCGTTCGGAATATACGGCAATGACACCTACAGCATAATCGAAAACCCCGAAATGCAGACGTTGTTCGCAAAGTTCCGTGAATGTGACCGTGTCGGCGTTAAACGGATTTTCGTGAGGCTTCCTCAACCGGAAGGGGTAGGTCTGGCATTATATAACAGAATCATTCGGGCGGCGGAGTTCAATATTGTAAAAGCATTGGACAGGAAGTAACAAGATGAATATCATAGGATTAACCGGGATTTCCGGGGCAGGGAAAAGTACCGCAGCGGATTTTTTTCGACAGAACGGATTCTTCGTTATAGATTGTGATACCGTCGCGCGGGAATGTATCGCGCGTTCGCCTTGCGTTGACGAGGTAAAACGCAACTTTCCCGAGATTTTCGATAATTGCGAAATCAGCTCATTCAATCGGGCGAAGGCGAGAAAACACCTGTTTTCCGCACCGGAAAAACTCGAACTTTACCAGAAAATCGTGTTTCCATACGTGGTTTATTCAATAATGAGGCTCATGCAAAAAGCTGCTGAGTCGGGCTGTAACGACATTCTGCTTGACGCATCGACGTTGTTCCAAAGCGGTGCCGACGACTTCTGCGGGAGTATAATCGCGGTGGTTGCGGAAAAAAACCTCTGCATACAACGGATTACGAAAAGAGACCAAATCAGCGCGGAAGAAGGATGGATGAGATTGAACAATCAGCCGAGCATTGAATTCTTTGCCGAAAATTCCGATGTGATAATCCAAAACAACGGAAGTTTGGAAGAGTTCAAGGCAAAGTTGGAGAAATTTTTCAAAAGAGAGTAATAAATCATATGCTCCGTAAACACAAGCAAAAGCCCGACAAATTAACCGTAGCTATTCGAATCTTGACGGCACTGATTATAATCGCGGTTACGTTCCTTCTGGTGAGGATTGCTATCCGCTACATTATGATTGACAGCTATCCGCAACGGTATAATGAGTCGGTTTACAAGTACGCCGAAGAATACGATGTTGACCCATTCTTGATTTTCGCTATAATCAAAACCGAGAGCGGATTCAACTCACAGGCAGTCTCAAACGTCGGTGCGAGGGGGCTCATGCAAATCATGCCCGACACGTTTGAGTGGATTCGCTGGAAGTGGTTTCCCGAGGATATGGAAGACGAAAACGGGCTTGATTTCGATGATATGTTCGTTCCCGACCACAATATCCGATACGGGGTTCGGCTAATCGCGTATCACCTTCATTATTACGAAAACATGGAAAATTCGTTAGCGGCGTATCATGCAGGAGACGCTAACGTGGATAAATGGCTCAAAGATGAATCCTTTTCTTCCGATGGGAAGACGCTGAACAAAATCCCTATTCCCGAAACGGCGCATTATGTACGAAAAGTCACCCGCGCGTATGAAAAGTACCTTGAGTTGTATACTACTTAATATCGGCAAATTAGGAGGAATCATTATGGCAAAGGAAAATGCAAACAAAAATTCAAGCGAGAAATCGGAAATCAAGAAACTGAAATCGAAACTGCTGACGGAGAGAAAAAACATCGGCAAAAATCCCGCAACTAACCAACCGGAACAGGTCGAGCAAGCCGAAAAGTTCTGCGTTGGTTATAAGCGATTCCTCGATAACGGAAAGACCGAGAGGGCTGCCTGCAAATCGGCGGTGGAAATGGCACGTGAAGCGGGATTCATCGAGTATAAGCCGGGGGAAAAATATTCTCCCGGGGCGAAGGTGTATTTTGTCAACCGTTCCCGGGCGGTGATTTTCGCGGTAATCGGGAGTGAACCGTTCCAAAACGGCATGAATATAATCGCCTCCCACATTGATTCACCGAGAATTGATTTGAAACAGAATCCATTGTTTGAGGAAGGCGAACTCGCGTACTTCAAGACACATTACTACGGAGGAATCAAAAAATATCAATGGCCGTCGCTACCTCTGGCTTTGCATGGGGTGGTGATTAAAGAAGATGGTACGTCGGTGGATGTGGAAATCGGTGAGGACGATAACGACCCGGTCTTCACCGTGACGGATTTACTCCCTCACCTTTCCGACGCGCAGTACAAACGACCCGCTAATGAGCTGATTCGCGGGGAAGAACTGAACCTGTTAATCGGTTCGCGGCCATTCGTGTCGGGAGAAGAGTCAGACTCGGTCAAGTTAGCGATTATGAAGCTGCTCAATAATAAATACGGTATAGTCGAGCGGGATTTCGCCACGGCTGAATTGGAGGCTGTCCCTGCGTTCAAGGCGAGGGATATCGGGTTCGACCGTTCAATTGTAGGCGGATACGGACAAGATGACCGTTCCTGCGCTTACACCTCCCTCGCGGCGATTCTTGAATTAGCCACCCCCCCAAAACGCACCGCACTGTGCGTTTTAGCCGATAAGGAAGAAGTCGGCAGCCAAGGAAACACCGGATTAGCTTCACGGTTCCTCGAATACTTCATAGCAGATTTAGTGGGAGATTCATACGAGATGAGACGGTGTCTGGCAAATTCAAAGTGCCTTTCGGCTGATGTTTGCGCCGCATTCGACCCGACATTTCCGGACGTGTTCGAGAAAAACAACACTCCGTTTATGAATCACGGAACGGTTATAGTCAAATATGTAGGCTCCCGCGGGAAATCCGGGACGAATGATGCTTCTGCCGAATTCGTGGGAGAAATCCGCAGAATTTTCGACTCGGCGGGGGTTGTATGGCAAACGGGTGAGCTCGGCAAGGTCGATGCGGGCGGCGGCGGAACAGTAGCGATGTTCATATCAAAACTTAATGTAGACACCATCGATGTCGGCGTTCCCGTCCTTTCGATGCACGCACCTATGGAATTGACCGCAAAATCAGATTTGTATATGACTTATAAGGGATTCAAGGCTTTTTACTCAGCTTAAACGAAACACACCCTCGATTCACATGAATCGAGGGTGTGTTTTTTATTCCTTATCAACCGAATAGCCGGATAATTCCATGGTAAAAGTATCTATGATTGTAATGCCGTCTTTTTCATATACGTTCACGACGCGTTTGGTATCACCGCTCTTTATGCGTTCTTCTTGGATTCTGAGTGCTTCTTCGGGTGAAGAGGGCATTTCTCCCATCAAATCTTCTGTTCGTGCATAGCCGCGATTACCGTTATCACCAACTACGGCTGTTAAAACAGGGGAATCTTCCGGGCATACACCCATTGCACTTCCGTAAGTTTCGCCATTTTCGTTGACTTCATAGTCCGGTTTAACGAATTCGGCAACTTTTTCATGATTTGAGTCATTAAACAGAGGCTTTATTTTCGTGTCAGCAAATGCAACCGCCCCTATTCCGAGAGCCATGCCGATTGCAACGAATGAAGCCGTTGCAATTTTTTTGTTGATTTTCATAATCGTTTACCTCATTTCTTTCAAGTATAGTCATTTAGATTTACAGATACGTAACACATAGTCATTATATCATATTATATTAACCTTGTCAACGATTTTTTGGATTTTTTTGAAATATCCGAAACACCCTCAATTCACATGAATCGAGGGTGGTTAAGTTGAAAACCGAAGAAGGTCGGCGAAGCCGCCGACCCGTAAGCCCTTCTTGCAATATTGCTCCGCAACAAAAGCCTCAACCCTCACGGCAGAACTTCATGCCTGCATAAGGATAGACATCAGGGAGATGATTAATGCCCGATTGGACTTTTCTTTCATAAGCATAAGGATTAAAACCATAATTAAGACGTTGTCGGAATCCTTCATCAATCCCGCAACCGATTCAGGCAAATTCAAACGCAGACCGTTCACGCCCGCTTGCCCCCCTGACCCTGATTGGTTGAGCGTTTGTGGTGGGATGCCCCCTGTTCCCAACTGCGATTGCGCCTGCTTATGTAATCGTCGAAGCTCGGCGGCGTAGCGGCCGTTTGTGAACCTTCGCCTTTCCCGTCTTTCTCCGGCTTCTCGGATTTGTTCGCCGCTTGATTCTCGCCTTTCTCCGGCTTCTCTTCCGGGGTCTCTTCCGGTTCTTCCGTGAACTCTGTATCGAGAAATTCCGTGTCGAGAAACTCCGTGTCGAGAAAATCCATGTCGGGTTTCGTTTCGGGTTCGTTTGATTCCTCCGACGCTTTCTCCGGCAATACTTCCCCCTGACCTTCCCCCGATTCATTGCTGAACTCATCGTACATCATGTCTTCAAAACCTTCAAACGAGAATTCTTCTTCGTTCGGAATCATGGGAAGCGATTTCTCCTGCTTATTTTCGTAAACGGGAACAGGCTCCGGTTCGGGGATTGACAATCCCCCCTCGTAACCCGAACGTTTCGCCATGTTCAAGGCTTCGTTCATGTAATCGGTGATTGATTTGCTGTTGTTGGTTGGTTTCATAAGAAAACCCTCCTTTTTGGCTTATATAGTTATTCTTTCAGAATAAATCATTCAAGATTCCGCTGTCTTTGATAAAGGGAAACAGCGAAATCATTTTTGACAGTTTGACCGCAGTATCGATTTTATGGCGGTTCTCGTTCTTGAGGTGGGGGCGCAAGGCGAACAACAGCTCGGCATTCATGTCCGGTTTGTTCATATGTGAAAATAATTCCCCCATTTTTGAAAGCATATCGAAATTGATGTTGTCGAAGCCGGCATTGAATCCGTTGTCGGAATTTTCACCCGAATCGCCGGCTTCGGCGTTATTCTCAGACGATTCACCGGAATCGCCCGGACTTTGATTGTTACCGCTCATCATCATCTGCATGAGCATTGCCATGCTTTCCATATCCATAAGGCGAACCTACTCTTTATCAGTGTTTAATTATGTCAAGCTCCCCTGCTCGACGGCGAAGCCGCCGACCCGCGAGCTCTTCTTTTGCTTTCCATATCCATAAGGCGAACCTACTTTTTCTTTTCATTCATGTTCTTCATGAAGTTTGCCATTTCGGGGGAGTTTTTCAGCACGTCCGCAACATCGGGATTAGACACTGCATCTTTGAACTTCTTCGCCCCTTTCGGGTCCATCTTTGCCATAATCGAATCGAAGTCGCCTTTATTCAGAGCATTTTTCAACTCTTCGACCGGCATCCCGATTTTCGCACTGACCGTTTCCAGCATTTTTTCCATGTTACCGCTATTCATCTTCATATCACACGCGCCCTTTCTTGATTTGTTTTCAAACTACTCACCTCGTTTGAATTTTCATTCTGTCTCAAGTCTATGACAGATTATTGAAATTTATGATTGACTTTATATATATATCTATGGTAGAATGTAATCAAGGGTCACAAAACAATCTCAAACAGGAAAGGGATAACTTGATTATGCGTGCAGTGATTACAGTCACCGGAAAAGATGCGGTAGGAATTTTAGCGAAAGTCACGGCGGCGTGCGCCGAAGCGAACGTAAACATTCTTGATATGTCGCAGACCATCATGCAGGATTTATTCGTGATGACTATGCTTGCAGATATTTCGCAGTGTAATACGGAATTCACCGAGCTTTCGGATAAACTGGCGGAATGTGGCAGAAAAATGGCAATGGAAATCCACGTAATGCACGAGGATATTTTTAATTCCATGCACAGAATTTAATGGAAAAAGAAACTAAAGAAAAAGGCGATTTATAATGCTCAACAACAATGATATTCTTGAAACTATACAGATGATTCGTCGGGAGAATCTCGACATTCGCACCATTACGATGGGGATTTCCCTGCTTGAATGTGCCGATGCCGACGTTGACAAGGCGTGCGCCAAAGTCTACGATAAAATCACACGGCTCGCGGAGAAACACGTTCAAACCGGTGAAGAAATCGAAAAACGCTACGGAATTCCTATTATCAACAAACGCATTTCGGTAACTCCGATTGCGTTACTCGCCGCTTCAAGCGGGGAGCCTGTGAAATATGCCCGAACTTTGCAGAAAGCCGCCGACACTGTCGGGGTGAATTACATCGGGGGCTATTCGGCGTTGGTTCATAAGGGATTCGCCAAAGGAGACCGAGAACTGATTGAATCCCTGCCGCAGGCATTGTCCGAGACGACGAAGGTCTGTTCATCGGTCAACATCGGTTCGACTAAAGCGGGGATTAATATGGA
>Ga0099364_10001200_pt1 | contig 43218 bp, 28 predicted proteins | sample TergutTh196P3_FD_73070 | JGI IMG/M metagenome (GOLD analysis project Ga0099364, IMG submission 73070) | Microcerotermes parvus P3 segment gut microbial communities from Pointe-Noire, Republic of the Congo - Th196 P3 | ecosystem: Host-associated > Arthropoda: Insects > Digestive system > Gut ...
TAATAAGAAGGCTATAATTCCGAGGAATACGATACCGGATAGTCGGATTGTTACGTTGCAGAAGTTCATAGCGTTTTCCTTACATCTGCCTCGATTTTCGCCTGTTTCGCTTCCCGGCAGATGTCCTCGTGAGACATTCCTTCAAACAGCGTGTGCCGAAACCCAAATGCGAACGTTTTGCTTCCGTGTCCAGTATAACTATCCCACGTCCCCCAGATTCAACACCGCTCCGTAGCGACTCAACATCTGCTTGCGCAACTTCGCATGCTCCGGCAGTGCCAAACCCGGATCACTACGCACCAAATCCACCGCATCACTTCGCGCTTCCAGCAACACATCTTTATCTCTCACCAAATCGGCAATGCGAAACGGCGGAATGCCATGTTGCTGCGTACCAAACAAGTCGCCTGCTCCGCGAATCTCGAAATCCTTCTCCGCTAACTTGAAACCGTCCGACAACTTTTCAAACGCCTTCAAACGTTTCGCCGCATCCGCCGTCGCCGGATTGTAAAACACAGTACAATAACCCGGATTGCTACCCCGACCAATACGACCGCGAAGTTGATGCAACTGCGATAAACCAAAACGCTCCGCACTCTCAATCGTCAGCAAATTCGCATTCGGAACGTCCACGCCGACTTCGATCACCGTCGTCGCCACCAGCATTTGAATCTCGCCCGTGCGAAACTCGAACATAATCCGCTCCTTTTCTTCAGTGGACATCCGACCGTGAATCATTCCCAGCCGAAAATTTTTGAGCGGACCATTCGATAAATGTTCGTAAGTCTCTATCAAACTACTGGCATCGAAATTTTCGGACTCTTCGACGAGCGGCACCACGACGTACCCTTGCCAACGTTCTTCGGTCATTTTTCGTGCGACGAAGTCCCACCACGCCGCTCGGCGTTCCGGTTCGGCAATGTACGTCTTGACCGGCTGCCGACCGGGCGGCATCTCGTTCATGATCGACACATCGAGATCGCCGAACATTGTCATTGTAACGCTGCGGGGAATTGGCGTTGCCGTCATCACGAGATAGTGCGGATCAAATTTATCTCCCGTTTTTCCCGCCGATACTTTGAGTGCCGCCCGTTGCATTACGCCGAACTTGTGCTGCTCGTCAATGATCACCAACCCCAAGTTTGCAAACGGCACTTCGCCGTGAATGATTGCTTGCGTTCCGACAACAATCTGTGCCGCTCCGCTTGCAATGTTCCGCAAGGCTCTTGAACGCTCCGCCGTTTTCTGTCCGCCGAAGAGCGTGGCAATTTTGATGTTGTTCAGAGTCCGCATTGGAAGATGCGGACTCGCCGGAGTTTCCACTCCGGGCTCTGATTGCGGTTCTGATTGGGGTCGGTTGCCTACCTCAAGCATCCGTGTCAGCATCCGAAGATGTTGACGGGCAAGGACTTCCGTCGGTGCCATGAAGACCGATTGGTATCCATTGGCGGCGGCAAGCATCATTGCATAGACCGCTACAATCGTTTTACCGCTCCCCACGTCTCCTTGCAAGAGGCGATTCATCGGCACCGGTTGCGACATATCTTTGACGATGTCTTTGACGGCACGTTCCTGCGCTTTCGTCAGTTCAAAGGGAAAACGTTGGCGAATGCGCGAATTGATGTCGGCGGTCAAATTCATCGGCGACGCTTTTAACTGCGTTTGATGTTGCAACCGCCGCATTGCCAAGCCGAGTTGCAACACGAAAAGTTCCTGATAGACGAACCGTCGCAACGCCCAGAGTTTTTCCGTTTGATCTTTCGGAAAATGAATTGCCCGAACCGCTTCGTCAATGCGGAGCAATTTATGTTCCTGCAAAAACGTTTCAGGAAAGACTTCGTCCAACATCGGCGTAAATGTCGGCAACATGTTTCGGACTATCTTTCGCAGATGAAACTGTTTCAATCCTTCGGTCAGCGGATAGATCGGCAGGAATGGTTCAACACTCTCTTCGTCTTCATTGTCGGCAAGGTACGTGATCTGCGGATACATCATGATCCAATACGGATAATCGTATTTCGGTTTGCCGGTGAGCATGACTTTGCGTCCCTGGGCAAAGTCTCGAATGATGAACGGCATGTTGAACCAGAGTCCTTTGATATAGCCTTTGTCGTTGCAGTTGACGGAGAGTGAGAGCATTTCTCCTCGTCGAGTGGACTTTCGGCTCCATTCTTCGATGGTGCCGACGATGGTTTGGAGTTTATTGCCTTCTTCGAGTTGGTCGATTTCCCTGCGTTCGGTCATGTCTTGGTAATCGCGGGGAAAGTAGAAGAGTAGGTCGCTGACTCGGTGGATGCCGATACGGTGCAGGATTTCCGCTCGCTGCGGACCGACTCCTTTGAGATAGAGGATGGGAGAGCGGAGATCGAACGATTCGACAGACATTCCGTGATTATACCCTAAACGGGGCGAAATGGGTCGTTTTTTTCCTTTGCGATCCTTGCGTGCTTTGCGGTTCAATCCTCTTTTTTTACCGCAAAGTACGCAAAGGGCGCAAGGAAAACGTCCCATTTGTCCCCGTTTGCAGTATGTATCACTCTCCTTGCACGTACTGTCCATCCTGCCACACCCAGGGCGGTTGAGGAAGAAGCAAATCGTCAGGACTCATGCGTCCCGCCAACAACTCCCCGAAAATCTCCACCCGACGCTGCTGCAAAGCATTACGAGTACGCCAAAACTCCAAAGAACGCTCCACTTGCGTAACAGGCGACTCGCCTGCCTCCATCCACTGTTCAAGAATCTCCCCCGCCTTCGGCGACGGACACAATGCCAATATCAGAGCAAGATCAACAGTTATAACACTCGAACCGTGCTCGAGGATCAAATCGAGAATGTACTCCGGCACATTGTTCGAGCCGGTTACGAAAAAACGGGATTGCCCCCGAAGATCAGCCGACACGTATTCCGTCGTAAGCACATTGTGGATATAACTGTGACCAAAAAAGCCGGAGTCAGCACTCCAAATCCGGCGGATGAGTTCACGAACCTGCGGATCACCCTCCGGCGTGTCGCTGCGCAACAAGGTGCGGACAAAACAGACCGGCAGTCCGTGCCAGCCCTGTTGTTGCCTTACCCGATGTTCCTCCATCGCATAATCATACGAATCTATACCGGAAGAATAAGAAAAACTTCGTCTGAATTCGTAGGGGTTGCTGTCCTCCAACTTGCTGACCGAAATGTTCTCTTCCTGTTCCTCAAGGAATTGATCGAGTGTGCCTTCGGGATTGTCCGCGAACCATTGTGTCATATCATCGAGGGTCAATTCGGTTTCGATCAACACCCCCCGCCCCGCCGCTTGTTGCAGCCGGTCTTCAAACGTCTGATCACCATCCTGACGAATCCGCAACGTCCGCAGTGCAAGACTTTTGGAGGACGCATCAATCGGCAACGATCCCACCCATGCGGCGAACTCGTCTTTGTCGAGGTATTCCCGGTCAATGCGTCCAAAAATCATGGCGATCACTGCCCTTTCGACATTTCGGCGGCTCGAATCGGTGTGCTTTGGGTCGGAAAGTGCCCGAACAACGTACTCCCGAAAGTCGGCTTCGACCAAAGGACTGTTGACCTGCGAAAACCTTTCGATTTGCTCCGAGTAAAGATGGATTTGCCGACTTAAAAATTCGCCGTTGCTTCGCCGGTTCATCAATGTTTTGAAGAGTGTCGCCGCCCGTGGAGATTCGTTCCCCAGCAGCGCCGCCAAGGCACTGCGGGTCGTGGCGGTGTATCGGACAAAAGGAGCGAAGTAGTCCGGGGATTTGTCCTGCCCTGCAAAGTAGGCAACAGGAGCCCAGCCTTCTTCCATTCGGAATTTGTTTTTTCTCCACTGTTCCATCAGCGGATTCCGCATCACTTCATGGAGGTCGGCAGGAATCAACGGATTGCCGATCACCGACGGCGTGTTTTGTCTAATGCTAAAACCACGCCAATCGTAACCGATGAAGTGAAACGCCCGGTCAGGGTGCGGGTACTCGAAAGAAACCGATCCCGCCACCCATTTTTCCAGCAACCGTCGGGCATCCTCTTCGGTGGGCGGATCGGACGTGCCATGTTTCAGCCGGGCAGTGGAATGAAGTGCCGTCTCGTAAAGTTTGGCAAGCGGATCGTTCCTGCCCCGCTCACGATGTCTTGCCGCCGCTAGATCCAGTGTACCCTTCAATCGGTCTCCCAGCAGAGACCAGTGCTTCAACACATATTGATCCCAATCGGCTTTTTGCTCCGGTGTCAGTTCCGGCAGTATGTCGATGAGCAACTGGGCGTGAAAACTGGCAGAAAGACTAAAGGGGGTGCCCAGAATGTACGAACTGTAACCCGATTGCTTGTCAAAGGAGTCGTTATAACTGTAACGAAACGGACGGTTTTCGTCTCGGGTAAAAACCATTTGGGCATCGCCGAGCCGGTAACTCCACCAATAGCGGCTGTCGGCATTGTGTTTGTTCAATGCCTCCAACCGTGCTCTAGCGATTCGGGCGGCGTTGCCTGTTGCGTGTCTGTTATTTGCTTTTGTCAGTTCTTTAGCGGCTTCGAAACGTTCTTTGAGGAATCCGTCCCAGGGGACCCAGGTGTAAAGTGTTTCGCTAGGTTCCGACGCGTTGTACCATCGTTGTTCGGGGGGTGAGTCCCATGAGGGCACTTTGGCGATGAGTTCTTCGACGGTGATTTCCAGCGGCGTTTGTCCCAGCAGTACGCCGTTGCAATAGATTTCGGCTCCGTCTATACCAAAACCGTGTCCGTGCAGAGTGATAATGCGTTTTTCCGGCGGCACGTAGACGGATTCGTGGTAGTTATTGATGAGTTCGAATGCTGCGGCGACGAAGGTGGAAAAATAGACGATGGCGGCGGTCAAGACGGGTCTTCGCCAGTTACCGCTCCAGAGCATCCAGAACCAGAGGAAGAAGGGGAGCGATCCGAGTGCGAGGGCGATCCAGACGGTCCGCACGCCGAACGTGAGGCTTTGGTCTTTCCAGATAGGTTCTGGTGCGAAGGTGAGCGTCATGATCCATCCGACGGCGAGGGCGATCATGATCGGCATAAACAATGTGCCGAGCATTAAACGGAATATAAAAGGAGGGCGTTTCATGGGGTTATGTGGGGTTAAGGGGTTGTAGTTGGTCATGCCAATGATTGTGCTTTTTCCTTTGTAAATCCTTGTGAATCTTTGTGTTCTTTGTGTCTTTGTGGTTAAAAAAGGATTAACCACAAAGACACAAAGGAGGCACGAAGGGAAAAAGGTAAATTATTGCCGTGCCGCAGTATAGTTACGATTCAATCTCCATATTCCGATAGCAATAAATCCCGAAGTAGGGTGCCAGGGCTAATTGAATCAGCACCGGCACTCCGAAAATCAGGTAAAGGAACGGAACAATCATCAACGGATAGCCGGGCTCCATAAAAAACTCCGCAAGACCCATATAGACAAGGGTCAGTACCACACCGATTCCGATCAGAATCAACAACAGTGTGGCAATTCCCCTAATCCAAAAGCGTATGCCTCGGCGGCGGCGGGGACTGCGGTACCTGTTCGTGAGCATAAAATACATCGTCGAATGATAGACGAACAACGCGGTGAAAAAGTAGCACATCAGGACGTGCAGTTCCTCAAACCTGACCTCGGGAAACCAGCCGTTGGCGAACAACGTTTGTTGAACCGCCTGACGGACTCCGAAGATGAGGCAGACCGCAATGACGAGACCTACGGCAAGGATGGTGCCTGTTCCGAAGAGCCATCGCACCATGAAAAACCGTGCCGGTGTGAAAGCGCGGGAAAACAGGAAGGAGCGGACTCCGCCGTAGTCGGCAAAACTCCGCCATGCCAGAAAGAATCCCAGCATCGCCGCCAGAATCGTAATGGGCGTGTCGAAGTACCGCAACGGGTCCAGTTTCAGTAAAACGTAGGCGAAAAGCACGATGATCGGCGGTACAATGTACATGCCCGATTCTCGAAACGCCAGCCGGCAAATGACTTGGTTCATAGTGTAAAAGTTAGTAAAGGGTTATGTTGCTTTTTCCTTTGCGCCGTCTTTGTGTTCCTTGTGCCTTTGTGGTAAAAAAGGATTAACCACAAAGACACAAAGGGCACAAAGAATTCACAAAGTCATTTTTCAATAACATCCGCAATCCGCTTCGGCGAAGGGATTGAAATACAACGTTTCAAATTCCTCCCCGGAAAGCCTAACGGCATCTTCCGCCGAGTCGCCGGTCGCTTTCAGGTCCCGTTGATGAGCCGTGCAGCGCTTCAGCACCTCGGCAATCTGTTCGGCACGCTCCGCTTCAGGAATACCCCGCTCCGGGACCGACAACAGTTCCATTGCCCGCACCCAGCCTTCGCTCCAACCTGCCTCGGCAAGCCAAACCGACACCCGGCTGCGATCCGAAGCGGTACGCAACGACTCCAACATCGTCTCAATCGGCAGGTAGTCTTTGATCGACTCGATCTGCTTCAACTCCACGAGTGCTCTGCCGAGGAAACTTTGCAGCCGATAACGCTGTACCGGCAGAGTCATCGTTGCTGCCGCCGCTTCGCTTCGCTCCAATAGCCGTATCCCTTGATCCTTCTCCCCCTTTTCAAAGGCAACACGACCGAAAATCCGAAGTTGAACGGCAAGGATTTCCATTATCTCCTCATCAGTGTCCGTAATTTCGACCTTTTCGGCAATTTCGACGGCTTTGTCGAAATAGTGTTTGCGCTGCTCTTCCGGGGACAATCGGCTCATTTCCCAAAACGCCCAGGAATAGCGGAGCGGCAACGTTAGAGAATCGGCAATCCGTTCCGCTTCCTCAAAACGCCGCTGACTGGCAAGGTACTTGATGAGTGCCAGCGATGCCCAGTCCCGATACATACCCGGTATGAAGGAGCGGTAAAAGCGGAGCGTCCGGTTCCAATCCTCCGCTTGGACGTGCGGAAGCAGTTTTTCCAAAAAGTCGTATTGCTGTTGATCCGACTCAAACGGCTCGTCGGCGGTGTCGATCAATTTCCAAGCCGAGGCGGTGTTGTTTGCCTCCAGCATAGCAAGGGCAAGCCGACCTGCCAAATGATTGGTTTGCGGATGGATTTCCAAAAGTTCGGCGAGCGTTTCGATCTTTTCCACCGGGAAGGATTGGAAATCCGCCACCAGCAGAGCGACGCGGCGTTCCATCGGGTCGGGAATGTCGGCGAACGTTTGCAGAGCGGCATCGAATTGCTTCGTTGCCAACTGACTCTGGGCGAGTTCCGACAGCAGTTGCGACTTGGCACGCGGATCGGTCAGCGTCTCCGCCGCTTTCCTCGCCGATTCAAAAAGGAGTGAGGGGTTGGGCATGGTTGTTGGGTGTTGTTAGCGCGTGTATTGTCAGTTTTTTCTCTGTGAATCTTTGTGTCCCTTGTGTCTTTGTGGTTCATAATTTTTTTACCACAAAGACACAAAGGGCACAAAGAGTCCGTCTGTATATTTAGACTCTTTTGTGTGAAAATTCATTCTACTCTCCGTCCCTGCTGCTTTCAATGCTTTCCATAAACAGTTCTTCGAGGTTGAATCCTTCGACTTCGACGGCGACCGCCTCGGGCAGCGACTCGCGGAGCCGAATCATTTTCTCCTCTTCAAAGTCGGTAACGACCCATTGAAGACTGTTGCGGTCCCTGATATTACGCAGTGTTTGAAATAAACCTTCAGCCGGAGTACCGGCTAAATCATTTAGCCGGTGCTCCGTTGTGCCGTCCGTCCGAAAGGTAATCCGCCGCACTCGTTCTTTGAGTGTGTCCAGTTCTCCTTCAAGCACCATCCGTCCCCGCATCATAATCGCCACCCGATCAACGGTACGTTCAATGTCGCCGAGAATGTGCGACGAAAACAATACGGTCTTGTTCTCATCGCAGGTTACTTTCAAGAGTTCCTTCAAAAAATGCCGACGTGCCAATGTATCGAGTCCCGAGGCGGGTTCGTCCATAATCAGTATTTCGGGTTCCTGACACAAGGCAATGATAATGCACATCGCCCGGCGTTGCCCTTTGGAGGACTCCTCATATCGGCGGCTCGGTTTCAAATCGAACGTCTTGAGCAGTTCTTTATAGAGCGGCTCGTTCCAATTCGGATAGAGCGGTTTGCAAAAACCGACGGCATCTTCCATCGACATCCATCGGGGAATCTGCATATTTTCCGAGATGTAGGCGATTCGGCGGCGCATGTCGGTGGAATACTCTTCGGGACGTTCTCCGAGCACCCGAATCTCTCCTTGGTCAGGTTTCAGGTGCGAGACCATCATTCGGATCGACGTGGTCTTGCCGGCACCGTTGGCTCCGAGCAGTCCATAGACGGAACCACGCGGCACGGAGAGCGTCAGATGATCCACGGCAAGTGTTAAATCTTTGCCGGAACCAAAGGATCGGCAAACGTCTTTCATTTCAACGGCGATAGTGTTGTTCGTCATATTTGGGGTTCCTGTTTTGTAGTAAAGTTTTTTTGCCAGGGTAGTCCACCGCCCGCCGTGGCGGTTGTGTCGGCGACAGCCGACTTGGGCGACCAGTATGTCACTGGGTACCAGTCGGCTATCGCCGATGTCGCCGCCCGGCGGTCGGCAACCTACCTTTCTATCGCCTCCGACATCAAATTCCGGTATTGCGTTTCGAGGATTTTGTTGAGTTCGTCGAAGGCGAGTCCCAGCCGCAGTCCTTCGACGAGATAGACGCTGGCATGGCGGGTCATGACTTTTTGGATGTGTTCCAACGAAAAGGGGAGTTCGGCATCGGTGATGAACACGCCGGAGCCGTGCCGCTGCACGACGACTCCTTCTTTTGCCAGTTGGTCGAATATACGCCGGACGGTCGTGGCGTTCAGTTGCAGTTGTTCGGCAAGATGCCGGACGGACGGCAGTTTGTCTCCCGGCTTAAGCCGCTTTGTTACGACGAGTCGTTTGATTTCCAAAACCGCCTGCCCATAGAGAGGCTCGCTACTGTGATAATCGAGTTTGATCTTCATATCATAAAAGTCTTCGGCAACTAACTGTGTGTCATGGTAGCACACAGTTAGTCGGTTGTCAAGATCGGTAAGGCTTTCGCTGGAAGCCTAACTCATGCGTGTTCGCAAACCCACTATACCGTAATCGACAAAACACCTATTTCCCTCAAAATTCCCTCGATCTGCACGACCCGGATAACCGATACCGACGGTAGGAGGTTTCATGCCCGTACCTATCAGTCCGTCCAATCTGCTCGTCAGCATCGGGTCGTTGCGAGGACAACAAGCCCTGCAACGGGCAGACTCCGCACTGACCATCTCCATCCGCAACCTCTCGTCCGGCATCCGAATCCATACCGGACGCGACGATCCCGTCGGATTCGTTGCCAGTACCGCCCTGCAAAACGAAATATCGGCACTCTCCCAAGCCGTTGCCAACTGCCAACAGTCCAGTTCCGTCATCGCCACCGTGGATAGTGCGCTCAGCCATGTCAATGGTCTCCTGAACGATCTACGCGGACTCGTCGTCGAAGCCGCCAGTACCGGAGGGGAAACACCGGAAACGCTTGCTTCCCTGCAAATCCAAGCCGATGCCATCATCGACACCATAAATTTCATCTCGGCAACCACCTCGTTTCAAGGACAAAAACTCCTCGACGGTTCGCTCGATTTCAATACCTACGGTCTCGATTCCAGCAAAATTTCCCTGCTTAATATCCACCAAGCCAATTTTCAAGGACGCACCGAAAAGGACATCGTTGTACAAGTTCACGAACCTGCCCGACAGGCGGAACTCTATTATCCCTACGGCATGTTGAAAAGCGACACTGTCTTCACCATCGGTGGAATCGGCGGTTATACGTCCTTTTCGTTCGACCGCGATGCGACCGTGCAGGACATTGCCGATGCCGTAAACCGAATCAGCGATTCCACCGGTGTTGGAGCGGCAGTCTTTTCCAAGTCGAATCCGGGCAGCATTGTGTTGACTTCCTACGGCAAAAACAACGATGTTCTCATCACCGCCAGTGAATCGGGTACGGCAGCCGGAAACTTCGTCTTCCGCTACACCGCTCCGCGTGAGGGAAACGATGAACTCCGCGTCAATGTCGCCGAAGGGGACGGCAACAATCCGACCATCGTGGAGGTCGTTCTGCAAACGCAGCCCGGCGGCACTGTTTTGACAACGGCGGAGCAAGTGATTACGCTTCTCAACACGTCGCCGCTCCTGAAAAATGCCGACGGCACCGGACGAATCTCCGCTGCCCATCCCACCGGCTCCACGGGACTCGGTACCGTAACCCCCTTTGCCGAAGTCGGATACTACGGAAGTCCCCAGGAAAACAATTATCTGCAATTTCTCGCCCCGGCAGGTTCGCCGCCGATCCGATTTGTCAGCACGCCGGGTACGCCCCTGTCGGTCGATGACACCACCTATCCGCCGGTCTATACCAGTGCCACCGCCTACGTGCAAGGATTCGATCCGGGAACTTCGTTCACACTGCGTGCCTTGACACCGGGTCCCGAAGGAGACGATGTCCGCATCATTTTCCGGGATGATCCCCAGGAGTCGGCACTCTACGATCCATTCAGCAAGTCGCTCATCTTTTCGGTGGACTTCACCGGTCGCGCCGATGATCCCGCTCGGCTAGACTTCTCTATGGAAGACTTGAAACAACTCGTTGAGGACAATCCCGAGGTCAGTTCCCTATTCCGAGTCTATCCGCATGCGTCTTATCCGCTGGACGATCCGCCGATGTTTAGCAGTGCGGATTATCGGGGAATCAATGCTCAACTGGGACAGACCTCCGGCGGCGTTGTTGATCCGGGCTGCATCGTCGTCCACTTGGAAACCGATGAGAACGGTTTTATTAGAACAACGGCAAATGATTTGGTGAAATTTTTCAATGATCCCTCTACCGAAGAGTCGAAGGCGGTTCTCGAACGATGGGGAATCAGCGTTGCCGGCATTGATCCGAGCAGTACCACTTTGACTGCCTGCACTATCGGACAAGCCTCCTTTGGTACGGGATTACTTGCGCCGACGTATGATCCGTTCGATGATTGTCCGCCGGACAAGGGCTATCCCGACATTCTTTTTTCGAGTTACGGCAACGATGTTCGGGAAGAGTACGCCACGGCAACCATTATGTCGAACGGCGGACGCAATGCCGACTGGACGCTGACCGCCAAAAATGCCGGAGCGGCATACAACAACGTTTCGGTGCAGGTGATTCACGATCCGGCAGGATTGAACGTAACATACAATCCGGTACTCAAAACGTTGTTGGTCAATCTCGATACATTCAATCCGCCGACAGCGGAAGAAGTTGTTGCGTTTATTAACGATGATCCCGCCTTGAATGGATTGTTCGCCGCTTCGCTTCCCCCTTGGTCGAATGGTTCCGGCAACGTGTTGTCCGGCGACTGGGCGACGCTGACAGGCGGTATCCAACCGATCAATGCCCGCGCCGAAGGGTCGATCATTGCGGCTGAGGGAATCCATTCAACGTTTACCGTCCATGCAAAACGAACCGAAGAACAGTACAACAACACAGAAATTCTCGTTGTTTATGATCCTTCGGGACCCAAGGTTTCTTACGATCCTCAATCGAAACAGTTGACGATTGGCATTGATTCGATTTATCCGCCGACGGCATTGGACGTGGTCGATTTGATCAACACGACCCCAGAGGTTCGGGACATGTTCTCTGCTTCGATCCCCTCTTTTGTGGAGGGAACCTCTATTGTACCCAACGGCAACGGGTTGGTGCGGGTCGGCGACTTCGGAACGTTGACGATGCACACGGCGGGGGCAACGATGGGAGCTCCAATGCTCGGAGCGACCGACAACGAGAGTTTGGGCATCGTCTTCCATTCGGTAGAATACGGAAGTCAAGAGTTTGTCGATCTTTGGGCAACGCAGGGGGAAATGTTGGTGTTGGATCGTTTCGGCAATGTGGTCGAAATGGCTTTCGGAACAGATATTGTTGCGGACATCAATGACCGCCGAGCGATTGGAGAGGGGCGGACGGCGAAGTCGGCAACTTCGGATTTGGACATTGAAATCACGACGGATCCGACGGTGCAGGCAGGGGATGTTTTCGGTTTCCGTATTTCCGGCGGCGGAACACTGATGCAGTTGGGACCGAAGGCGGTGTGGAGTCAGCAGGTTCGGATTTCTATTCAGAGTGTCCATTCGACGGCATTGGGTGGAGAGAGCGGCACGCTTTCGCAACTCAAATCGGACGAGCCGTATAGTTTGCTCAAAAACACGGCGCAGGCATTCCGTATTCTTGAAGAGGCGGAGGTTCAGATTACGTCGATGCGTGGTCGTTTGGGGGCGTTACAGCGGACGCGGATAGAGGTGAGTATGGGACACATGACCGATGCGATGACGATTGGAGAAGATGCCCGGAGTAGAATAGCGGACATTGATTTTGCTGCGGAGTCGTCGAACTTTGCCCGGCAACAGTTGTTGATGCAATCGAGCGTAACCGTGTTACAGCAATCGGGTCAGATGAAGCAGTTACTGCTTTCACTGTTGCAGGGATAAGGTTTCCCGGTTGATCCTCAAACAAGTGAATCCCGATAGTTTTTAGCGTCCAAGAAGTCGGATTTCCGCAGCGCAGCGATAAACGAGCCGCCGATCACTGATGGTCTTGTGTTTGTCGAGTAGTTGTGGTACAAAGTGTTTTTCTATTCCAATTTAAGGGAACTAATGCTGGCGCGTCCATGTTTTTGGAGAATCGTTGTCTGTACTCTCTTCCTGGCGGGAGGAGAACCTTCTGTACCAGCGCAGACACCGACCAACTTTGCATCATGGAAAGATGCAAAAAATGCCGATAGCGTTCCCGATGGGGCAAGCCGGATGTTGCGGGATTTTCGGAACATCACCGGCACTGCCCGCGAAGAACTACTCGTCCAAACCCTTGCAGCACTCAAAGAAATCGTCGCCGATGCCGATGTCGTCCCTTCGACCCGATACAACGCCATTCTCGCCGCCGGTCAACTGCTCTCCGCAGAGCCTACGTCGGGCAATCTCCCCGTCGCTTATTCCGCTGCTCTGCCCTATCTCGTCGATGTCTATCAAGCACCTGATTCTCCTCCCTACATTAAATATGGTGCATTACTTGGAATCGTCCGGCACACCCTTTGCGGTATTGATTCCTCGCAACAAGATAAAATCATTGACCTGCTTCTCGAAACGGTTGCCGCCGACCTCGTACCGGACGGCGTTACATCGGCGGTTTGGACTTGGTTTCGGCAAACGGCACTCGATGGACTCACCGCATTGAAAACCGTCGGTACAGACAAGAAGGTCGTTTCGGAACTTGCGGCGGTCATTGACCGAAAGTCGCAGGAACTCGAAAATTTATGCCGAGATCCGAACATACTCACCCGCGAGACGTGGGAATGGACTCGCCGAACAACCGAACTGGCATCCAAGGCGGCTAAAACACTCGGCGATCTGGATTACCGCACCGCATCGGACATCGACACCGAATCCATAACCGATGCGTTCATAAGACTGACCAAAGTGGTTTGCGATGTCGAACGTACAATAGCGGCAGATTCCATTGAGCAGGGCGAAGGATCTCCTAATCCGGCAATGTTGCTTGAACAGATCGTCATCAACGTGAAAACGTGTATCCAAAGTGTGGTTTGGGGTATTCGGAGCACTTTTCTTTCCGCAGCCAGACCGGGAGAGAGTTCCTTCTATGCGTCATTAAAAGCCGACGACCCGGCAATAAAGCGGTTGGATGCTCTCCTGTCGGAAATCATGGAACTTGCAACGTTTCTTGACGAGGGGGATAAAGCGAAACGTTCGGCAGCGGCGGCGAATGTACCGAAAGAATTTAAGTTCGATCTTTTAGAACTTCGCTCTGCGTTGACAAAGTGTTCGGAAACCCTTGAAAAAGTACAACGCGTGGATGATGTGCCTGTGTCTGAAGAGTAGGGTCTCTCTATCACACAAACTCAACATTTACCAATTTCCCCTCTTGCCGAAGTTTTTCGGCAAGAATCGGTATCAGCACCTTTCGCGACAAAACTCCCCGCTGACGAAACGAAATGTCCTCATTGGCAGTGTTGTCCGCTTTGCCGACGATGATGTTCAACTTATCCGCAATGCCCAGCAACAAGCGCAGTTCCGTTACGCCGCTGTCCTCTTGCAACTGGGCAATATCTTCGTCCAAGATGTTATAGACTTGATTCAACGTTACCGCCCCTTCCGTTACCAGATTGATTCCCTTGATACCGTAGCGCGGCGGTGCAATGGTACTCATCGGTTCCGATTCCATTTCCAGCGGAACATTCAGATACTTCGCCACGAGTTTTGCTGTGGTGCCGCCGCAAACGATTTTCAAGCCGGGCAAGTGAAGAAACCGCTTCACCGTCGCCGTGTCATCGTCCCGATCCAGCGGCGGTCCCGTCAGCACATTGATCGTCTGTCCCGTCCGGCAAAGTCCTAACACGATGCTGCAATCGTCGCCGGTAACTTTGGCAGTCTGCCGCACTGTTGCCTGATGACGGACATCCGGCGAATACGGAGAAAAGGAACGTTCCGAAGCCGTTCCTGGTCGGGTACTCTCCTGCACTTCCCCTTTCCAGCGTGCCAGTGCTTCTTTGTGGATCATTTCCGGGGCAAGCGACAACTTCAACCGGGAACTTATTTTACTGTTGATGAAACGGACGACACCTTCGGATGTCCACTCGGTATTGGCACCGTAACCGAGTCCGGCTTGCGTGATACCGTCGCTCATGAGCAGAATCCCTTCTCCCATGTCGAGTTGGCAGTTGCTTTCCATTGCCAATCCGCCCGGCAACGGAAAGGGACGGTTAGCAAGCACTGTTGCTCCTTGTCTGCTGATCAGGATGGGAAGCGGTGCGTCATACGAAAAAATGGTGGCGTAACCGTCGGAACGTATTCGGGCAATACTGAATGCTGCAAAGGGTTTTTGCGGATCGCGGCTCATCTGCATTGTCGTTGCAACAGACTGAAAGACTGTCCGTAGGGAAAGTTCCTGCTGCAGCGACTCTGTCAATCGGGAGACGCACATTTGGGCGGCGATATGCGCACGGATACCGGAGCCGATGCCGTCGGCGCAGATGATCGTTGTCCCGGTATTTGTCCGTAACGTTGCCAGCACGTCGCCGCAGGGCATACCGGGCTTTTTGGAGGACTGAACTGAGTGAACGTCAACGTGGGTATAGTCCGACATGAGTCCATTTATACCACCGTGAGGCTCGTTTGAAAAGATGCTCTATTGCGATAGGTATAAAAAATACAGTCCGTCGACAAGTTTGAATTTCCGTCATTCCGGCGGATAAAAGTTCACAGAGCCCGGAGGGGAAACTCCGGTGAATCGAATCCGCATCTTCCGATGCGGACTCTGTTTGTTCAGCGTTAAAATTTTCCTGCCGGGGCAATAACAATGCCGATAATTTTTTGCGTTTTTCCGTTCGCCATTTTACGATTACGGTTCCGCGAGCCGATGATGAATCGGCGACACCGCACGGAATAACTCCCGGTAAATTTCGAACCGCTCCGCATAAAACGCCGTCAGTTTCAAATCGGGTTCGTACACCGTTTGCGAACGGCAAACCCGGTTAAAGGCTTCCTCTTCGTCCTGATACGCACCAGCACCGATTCCCGCAAGAAGGGCTGCCCCAAGAACTGTCGCCTCTTCGACTTCTGGAATACAGTACGGACGACCGACCATATCGGCTTTGTTCTGCATCCAAAACGTGTTGCGGATCGCCCCGCCAGCACCGAGAAACTCCACCGCTTGACTGCCGGTCAACTCTTCCATTGTCCGAACCGTGTCGAGAGATTGATAGTTGAGTCCCTCGATCACCGCCCGAACTAAATCCCCTTGCTTTGTCAAACCGGAGAGTCCGACAAACGCCCCCAAAGCCTTCGGATCAACGACCGGACAGGATGCCGCCGTCAGATGGGGCAGGAACATCACTCGACCGGCACCCGGTTCGCTTGAACGAGCCAGATCGACGAGAATTTCCCACGACGGCGACTCTGTTCGAGCGTCCGCTTGTACAGCCGACGCAACTTCCCGGCGGAACCAATCGAGTGCCGAACCCGCCGGATTGCCCCCCCAGAGAGCGTATTTGTCCTTTACGGCATGGGCTTGCAAAGTGATACCGGCGTGTCCCAATGCTGGGTTCGTCGTCGGTTCCGATGTGATGAACATCACCGAGTCCCAAGTTCCCGTAATGTTCATCACGGCACCGGCACGAAATGCCCCGCTCGGAAGGGCACTGACTAAATGGTCGTGTCCGCCGAGATAAATCGGTGTGCCGGACGGAAGTCCCGTCTGTTCTGCCGCTGTCGATGTAATTTCGCCGAGATACGTCGAACTCGGCAACACTTCGGGCAAAATATGATTCGGAATACCCGATAGCGAACACAACTCGTCCGACCAATTCCGTGTCCGCTGATCGAAGAGCATGGTACACGATGCCATACTGTAATCGGAAACATGGCGACCGGTCAACTTAAAATTCAAAAAGTCTTCGATCAGCAACCATTTATGAGTCTTCTTAAAGATTTCCGGTTCGTTTTCCCGCATCCAGAGCATACGCAGTGCCGAGTTGATGATCCAGACCGGATTGCCGCCGATGGAAAATGTTTTGTCAACGCCGATGCTGTTGATCCACCAATCGTACTGCGGCTGCGTTCGGGTATCGTGCCACGAGATGAACGGATAGAGGCAGTTTCCGTGTTCGTCTATCGGTACGCCGTCCATTCCCATTCCGGTCACGGCAACGCCTTTGATGGCGGAGGGATTCGGCAATTGCGCAACGGCATCTTGGCATGCCGCTGCGGTGTCGTTCCAAATTTGGTCGGGATCCCAAATCGTGGCGTTGGGAGTCGGATGAAATTTTAACGTCGGTCGGTCGCCGCGTGCGACGAGATTGCCGTCCGTATCGTAAACAATCGCTTTGAGGGAGGTCGAACCGAGGTCAATGCCGAGGAAGTAGTTCATAACAAGCAAGGGGCGTGAGTGGTGTGATTATTTTCGTTGTGTGGACACAGGAACAGCATCAAGGTTGCGGAGCATCTTGGGAGATTTTGAAATCACGCTGGAGGACAGTCCACTTCGCCCAAATTGCCAGTGCATTTTCGTGCGACATCTGCTCTTCTCTTAACATGTAGGAACATTCCTGGGCATTGGCAAACGTCCGTCCGTCGTCGAAACGGTTTTGCAGTTCTTGAGCCCGGCGTGAGTACAGGTCTTCCCAGTAGGCTCCATTGCGGGAAAGTCCTGTATCTAATTTGTACGCATGAATTACGGCACCAAATGTACCGTGGGTAAGGTATCGGTGTGAACCCCAAGAATTGCCCTGCGGGAAATAGAATTCGGGATTACCGGGTCGATAGATTGTTCCGCCGGGAGCGGCATAAGGAGGAGATGTGTAGTTCCATTCGACGAGCGCACCGTAAATTTTATCGATATTAAAGAACACACCCTCCGGTGTCGGCTTGCCGCCTAGCGTTAAAATGGATGCGTTCCACAGGTTGAGTGTCGCACTGGTCGAATAGTCAGGATGGATAATTCCGTGATTGATAACTGCAAAGTTGTCTTCTGTATTGGAACCGTTGAGCCATTCTTTGAGCGGTCTGCCGTTGACTGGGGTATTGCTGTCTACATCTTTGGGATGCGCATGAGCAGAGACAACGAGTTCGATTGCTTTTTTGTACCATTTATCGTAATTTTCATGCTGGGGCATCATGGCGCAACCGAGGAATAAGACATTGGAATTCCAAGCGTTTTCTTCCGATTTGGTGTCGCCGGGTGTTACGATGGTTCCATCTCTTTTGCGATAATAAGGCACGGTGTAGTTCATACGCCGGTCCGCTTCCCATTCGATCATTTTTCGGATCAATTCTTTGTCTTTTTCGTTGTAGAGTTCCCATGTTAACCAAGCGGCTTGTCCGGCGATAGCCGCCCAAAAGTCGTCTTGCCAGCCGCCGCCCCAGCCGCCCTCGAAGTTCACCCGATGACGAAAGGCAACGGATCGCACAAGTTTGGCGCAAACGTCAAGTGCCGACTGTTCGGAAACGCCGGTGTACTCGGCATCGTACAAACCGAGTTTAATAACTGTGGCGATCCCCTGTGCTTGCATACCGGGACCGCGCACTTTGAATTCAGGATTATTGGGACCGGGAACGTTAAACACATCCAAGTAGTGTTCTTCGGTGGGCTGCGAACCGTATCTTTCGGCATACCAAGCGTTGAGAGCGTACTTGGTCGTTTTTTTAGAAATCACTCTCTGGCGTTCTGCATGTTCATCGTTCGGATAGCGGACGGTAAATCGGCTCCAGTCGATGGGGTTGACGGCGTTGTCTGCCGCATAAGTTATGGGAAAAAAACCTACGGTAAGCAATGAAAGAATAAGGGGGGACAGCCATCTCATAGGAAGTATTTTGGAGGAGTATATCTCAGGAACTACGCTGTCATGATAGACATCCGAATACAAAAAATCAAGCCGTCGTGACTGACCATAGAATAATGAACGAGGGAATGTCCGGTTAACGGCGTGTTTGTTTACCATTCTTTTGCAACGAACCCTTCCGGCGGAGGGACAATCTCCACCGCTTCGCCGGATTGAACAATGACGTACAATCCCTGTTCGTGGGCAAATTCGACAACATTGTCCGAAACCACTCCTCCGGCAACCGCACCAAGGATACGCCGCTTCTCGTTGCCGTAGAGACGGTATTTTTCCATCCGTTCGATATGCTTACGAATGTCATCATCGGTTGGTTTCGTTTTGACTTCAATGAGCACAACGAGATCGCCGTTTTCTAAAAGTACGTCAATTTCGCCGCTCTTGCCCGTGCCTCGTTTTCCAAATTGTTTGTAGCGGCAAAGCGATGTAATTTCAATGCCGAGAGTCTGAAATTGTTCGACAATATCACCGCCGACCATGTATTCGATGATTTCGCCGATGCGTGAACCGAGAGCACCGACCTCTCGGCTGGTTTTTTTTATCTGTTCGTCGGTTTTCTTCTGCCGTTCCCGATCTTCTTGAAACTTCCGGTCGGTCTCTTGAAACTTCCGGTCAGTTTCTTGAAACTTCCGGTCGGTTTCCTTCATCTGTTCCCTAACTTCACGGAACTGTTCCCTGACTTCACGAAACATTTCAAAGATCACTTCGGCGGTTAACGGCTTCTGCTGTTCGGACATTGTGTGTTCTCCCACATTGGATTCACGTCCATTGTAGCGTGCGGATGCTATTTTTCAACACCGTACTGAACCCGGGGACTGCGCTCCGTCCCCGGCTCTTTGCTTTTGAGCGCTGCGTCTCCGGCTCTTTGCTTTTGAGCGCTGCGCTCCGTCTCCGGCTCTTTGGTCGGCTTTCCTTCACTTCCCTTAATTTTGCCCAATTTTAGCAAAGTGGACAGTCTCAAAATGCCGAAAAGGGGGACGTGTAACTGATACAACCCGTCCACAACTTTAATCCGTTATGAAATTGCCGATCCGCTCAATCGCCCTAGCCGCTACGATCCTCACTTGTTATTATGCCGGTTCGGCAGCGTTCGCTCAAGGCGTGATGTTGCGCGGCTCCGGGGCGGTCAACGAAGCCGTCGGTGGAACCGCAACGGCAATGCCCCTGGACGCAAGCGGAGCACTCCTCTGGAATCCCGCCACTATCTCCGCTCTGCCCAAAAACGAAATATCCCTCGGACTGGGACTCATCCAAGCGGAAAGCAAAGTAACAACATCGGGACACAATAGTGACAATGGTTCGACCAAAGGAGAAGCCGGCGTTGTTCCTGTCCCCAGCATGGGATTCGTTTGGAGTACCAGCCGACGTTCCCCTTTCACTTACGGCATCGGTTTGACTGCCGTAGGAGGAGCGGCTTCGCTTTATCCGCATGACAGCGGAAACGCCGTTCTGGCACAGCATGGTCGCTCCGCCGACGTGGTGATCCTGCAAATGACTCCGACCGCCTCGGTGCAACTGACCCGGAGAATGTCGGTGGGAGTCGCCCCCATCATTGATTTAGCATCGCTCAACCTCAATCCGATGAGCCTCGGTCGACCTGCCACTGATAAGGGTGCTCTCACGACCTACGGTACGAGGTATGTTTGGGGAGGGGGATTTCAAGTCGGTACGTATTATGATTTCCAAAACCATTTCAAAGCCGGCTTTATGTTCAAGAGTCCCATCTGGGCAGAAAAATTGTATTTTACCGGCATAGATGGGGAAGACAATGCGGCATCAGCCCATTTTCAGTTAAACTTACCGATGACTCTTTCGGCAGGAATTTCCTACGACGGTTTTCGGGACACGGTGATCGGAATGGATGTCCGGTACCTCGATTACGGTAACACGACAGGTTTTAAGACGGGAGTCGGTTCCACGGGAAGGGTTGATGGACTCGACTGGGAAAGCGTTTTTTCGATCAATGTCGGCTTGGAGCGCAAGATCAACAGTCGGTTGAAGGGGCGGATGGGATATTGCTGGAACGAAAATCCGATACCGGGGCGCAGTGCCTATATGAGTATTGCTGCGCCGATGATGACGCAGCATGTCGTTTCGTTCGGCTTCGGTTACACATTTGCGAGGGATCTCGAGATGTCGGCGGCGTTTTGCCATGCGTTTGAATCGAAGGTGTCGGGAGATATTCCCGATGGCAGTGGTGGTAGCGCTGGCATCGTAACGAACACTATGTATGCGAACACGTTGATGGCAGGTCTGACGAAGCGTTGGTAGGAACTCTACCCAAGAGCCGGGGATGGAGCGCAGCGCAATCCCCGGATTCAGTGCTATTGACTCTACAGAATAACATGTTACGATTGGGCAAGTTTTTCGTGAAGGGTATGTGTTGTGGTACAAGCCGTCGTTATGCCGAAAGCGGGCATTTCCGTCGAAAGTTGCATCATAGGGCAGTGGCGCAAAAAGATCGGCGATACCGTTTTAGAAGGTGAAATTCTTTTTGAATACGAAACCGATAAGGCATCCTTTGAATGTGAATCCACCGCTTCGGGAACCTTGCTGGATATATTTTTTGAAACAGGAGACGAAATCCCCTGCTTGATAAATGTCTGCGCGATTGGAGAAACAGGGGAAGATACTTCGGCTCTCAGACCAAGCATTCTGGACAACGTTGCCGCAGTCAGGACTGACTCGACGGATTCCGCAAAAGCGATTGCACTACAAACAATACATCTTGTGCCGTCCGGCAGGGAGTCTTTGTCCGTATCGCCCAGAGCCAGAAAACTCGCAAAGCGGCTTAAACTCAATCCTTTAAGTGCCGCCGCCACCGGACCCAGCGGACGGGTGATCACCCGAGATGTCGAATTTTTGGCAAGAAACGGTACAGGAACAGGAATCGGCGGCAGAACGTTTGATGAAGCCGAATCTGTTTCGCAAAGAGACTATACCGACGAAAAACTGACAAAGGTACGCAAGGTCATTTCCGCATCGATGATGCGCTCCCTTAGCGAACTGGCGCAACTGACTCATCATCATTCCTTTGACGCAGGGACAATTCTGGAACTACGCAAGGAATACAAGGCTTCCGGTGCGGTCAGCGGAATGGACAAGGTTACATTGAATGATATGTTACTGTTTGCCGTTTCCCGGCTCTTGCAAAAACATTCGGCGTTCAACGCTCATCTGCTCGACGGCGGGATATTGCGTAAATACAAAGGCGTTCATCTCGGTGTCGCAATGGATACATCAAGAGGACTTCTTGTGCCGACAGTATTTGACGCGGATAAAAAATCCCTGTTAGAAATATCGGCTGAAGTGAAAAGATTAAACGAAATGGCACAATCAGGCAACATAAGTCCCGATTTGTTGCAAGGAGCGACCTTTACCGTATCAAACTTAGGCTCATTTGGCGTGGAAATGTTTACGCCCATCATCAACCCGCCGCAGACGGCTATTTTGGGTGTTTGCGGAATGACAGCGAAGGTGCGTGAGGGGCAACAAGGGATCGAAATTTATCCGAGCATGGGACTTTCGTTCACATACGATCACCGCGCCATCGATGGTGCGCCGGCATCAAAGTTTGTCCAAGAACTGTGCCGGAATTTAGAAAACTTTTCACAGATATTATAGAAAGTTCACAGAGCCCGGTTTGTAAGAACCGGAATCGGTAATACACCATGACAATATACGATTTGATTATTATCGGCGGAGGTCCCGCCGGCTATCTCGCCGCCGAACGTGCAACACATGGCGCGCTTTCCACGCTTTTGTTTGAACAGCGGACTCTCGGCGGAGTCTGCCTGAACGAAGGCTGTATCCCTACAAAGACTCTTTTGAACTCGGCAAAACTCTACGATCATGCAAAGAACGGGGCGGCGTACGGCGTTACCGTAAAATCCGCCTGCATCGACCACGGCACAGTCATCGCCCGAAAGGATAAAGTCGTTAAACAGTTAGTAACCGGCGTGAACGCTAAAATGAAGGGACGCAAAGTAACGGTTATCAAGGAAGCCGCCGCGATTACCGGTAAGACAGAGAGAGGCTTCACCGTACAAGCCGGAGGCAATGTCTATGAAGCAAAAAGACTCCTCCTCGCCGCCGGTTCGGAAGCGGTCATACCGCCTGTTCCCGGTATAAAAGAGGGACTAGAATCAGGGTTTGTGATGACAAACCGTGAGATATTGAACATGACAACACTTCCCGAAAAACTCACCGTCATCGGCGGCGGAGTGATCGGACTCGAAATGGCAGCATATTTCGCAGCGGTCGGCGTAAAAGTTACCGTCGTAGAAATGATGCCCAAGATCGCCGGCTACACCGACGGAGAAGTTTCGGACATATTGCAAAAAGAACTGACGGCAAAGGGAATGGATTTTCTGCTAAACTGCAAGGTTACAAAAATCAACAATAACAGCGTCGAATACCAGAAAGACGGTGTTCATACAGTGGAGACGGATGCGGTGTTGCTTTCCGTTGGGAGAAGGGCATCGACGGTCGGACTCGGTCTCGAAAACATCGGCATCTACACAGATCGCGGTGCCGTCGTTACCGATCATCATTTGCGGACGAATGTGCCGAATGTCTATGCGGCAGGTGATATAAATGGAAAGAGTATGCTTGCCCACACCGCTTACAGAGAGGCAGAAGCCGCCGTCAATCACATGCTTGATAAACGTGATTATATGAGGTATGATGCGGTACCGTCGGTCATTTATACATCGCCTGAAGTAGCATGTGTCGGCGAAACCGAAGAAACGGCAAAGGAAAAAGGAATGACCTTTACCGTTAAAAAACTTCCCATGCTCTATTCCGGGAGGTATGTTGCAGAAAACGACGGGGCGGACGGACTCTGTAAATTGCTTATCGAAACGGCTTCCCATCGGCTGATCGGCGTACACATTGTCGGGAGTTACGCTTCCGAAATGATTTACGGAGCGGCGATGATGATCGAATCACGTTGGACGGTTGAGGATTTAAGGGAAATCGTGTTCCCGCACCCGACGGTCAGTGAAATAATAAGAGAAACCTTGTTTGCGTGAATAATATAAACAGGAAAGAAAACAAATGCCGAAATCCATCAATGTTGATCCTATTGAGTTAAAAAGGAAGTCAACGATAACGTTTACCGACATTCCGGTGAACAGTTACGATAAATCTGTTGCGGATGCACGAAACGAGTTCAAGGATACGGAACTCATGAGAATCTACCGCGACATCACGATCCTGCGCGAGTTCGAGTTCATGCTTGACCAGATAAAGACTCGCGGGATGTACGGCGGTATCGAAACGACCTATCCGGGTCCTGCTCACCTTTCTCTCGGTCAAGAAGCGGCGGCAGTAGGACAGGCTTATTTACTGACCCAAGACGATTTTATCTTCGGAAGCCATCGGAGTCATTCAGAAATCTTGGCGAAATCCTTGTCATGCATTGAACAACTCAATGATAGTGCGCTCATGGAAATTATGGAAAACTTCTTGGGCGGCAGGATACTTAAAACGCTTGAAAAAATAGGCAAATTTGAATCGGTCAAGGATTTGGCGGTGCATTTCATTATCTACGGTGCTTTGACCGAGATATTTGCCCGCGAAAACGGCTTTCACATGGGGATGGGCGGCTCGATGCATGCGTTTTTTCTCCCCTTCGGTGTCTATCCGAACAACGCCATCGTCGGCGGCAGCGGTCCTATTTCAATCGGCGGAGCCCTCTATAAAAAATGCAACTACAAAGAAGGTTTAGTAATCTGTAACATCGGCGACGGCTCACTGGGCTGCGGTCCCGTTTGGGAAGCATTAAACTTCGCAGCGATGGAGCAATTCGACACCCTTTGGACGGATAATCCCGGCGGATTGCCCATCATTTTCAATATCTTCAACAACGGCTACGGCATGGGAGGACAGACACGAGGGGAAACAATGGCGTATGATATGCTCGCACGAATCGGCGCAGGAATTGCCCCCGACCAAATGCACGCAGAACGTGTTTGGGGACATGATCCCCTGGCGGTCATCGATGCGTACAAACGTAAAAAGAAACTCATTGCCGACAAAAAAGGTCCTGTACTTTTAGACGTAGTAACTTATCGTCTTTCGGGTCATTCTACGTCCGATCAGAACGCCTACCGCTCCAAAGAAGAGATTGAAATGTGGCAGGAGGTTGACCCTGTTATCGTGTTCAAGAAGGAACTCATCGAGGCGGGCGCGGCACCCGAAGGTGCCTTCGACGCTATCTGGACACAAACCCGAGAGCGTATGGCGAAAATCTGCGGTTGGGCATCGGATACCAACATATCCCCTTATGCGGATTTCCGAAAAGACTATGCCGTCATCGAAAGAATGATGTTCTCCAACGAGAAACAAGCCTCGCTGGGCGGCGGGAAGCCTGTAACATTGATTCCCAAAGAACAATGTTCCCGAGTGGCGCAGATCGAAGGAAAGGTGCGGTTCGCTTTCAAGGAGGGGAAGCCGGTCAGTAAGATGAAGGCGTACAATATCCGGGATGCGATATTTGAGCCGTTGCTTGATAAGTTTTATGAAGATTCGTCTCTCATCGCTTACGGTGAAGATGTTCGCGATTGGGGCGGTGCCTTTGCTGTGTATCGCGGACTCGCCGAGGTTTTGCCTCATTCGAGGTTGTTCAATGCGCCGATCTCCGAGGCGGCTATCGTAGGAAGTGCCGTCGGTTACGGACTTTGCGGCGGAAGAGTGGTCGCCGAACTAATGTACTGCGACTTCATCGGCAGAGCGGGGGACGAAGTGTTCAATCAACTCTCCAAGTGGCAGGCGATGAGTGCCGGTATATTAAAAATGCCGGTGGTGCTCCGAGTGTCGGTAGGAGCAAAATATGGTTCCCAACATTCACAGGACTGGACAGCACTTTGCGCTCACATCCCCGGCTTGAAAGTTTGCTTTCCGGCGACTCCTTATGAAGCGAAAGGACTAATGCAATCTGCCTTAAACGGTACCGATCCTGTTGTGTTTTTCGAGAGTCAACGGCTTTACGATATGGCAGAAATGTTTTACAAGGATGGCGTGCCGAAGGAAAATTATGAACTGGAATGGGGATTCGTCAACGTCATTAGTCAAGGTACTGACATAACGCTACTCACCGTCGGGGCGACTCTTTACAAAGCGGTGGAGGCGGCGGAGATACTGAAAGAAAAATACGGCATAAGCGCAGAAATTATCAACCTTTGTTCTTTGGTGCCGTTGGATTATACAAAAATTATCGAATCGGTCGGCAAGACAGGCAGAGTCGTTTTAGCGTCCGACGCTTGTGCCAGAGGTTCTTTCCTTAATGATGTAGCGAGAAATATCACCGAACTCTGCTTTGATGATTTGGACGCACCGCCCGTGCTGGTGGGAGCGCAAAATTGGATCACTCCGCCTTTTGAATTCGATGAATTTTTCTTCCCACAAGCGAGTTGGATTCTTGATGCGATCAATGAAAGTATTTTACCGTTGCCGGGACATACACCGACCGTTAGTTACACTCCTGTTGAGCAGATACGGAAGGGAAAACTGGGAGTATAATACCCCTCCCTTTCAAGGTTACAGTCTCGAAATTCGGTGCCGTCCTTGCTTACGCGGCGGGATCTGTGAACGTTGATCTGTTAGTGTTGCTCCGTCAACGTCCGGTCAATCCGCCGCAAGACCCGTTCTTTGCCGAGAATCTCCAACGTTTCAAACATACCCAAGCCGACGCTCTTGCCCGTTACGGCAACGCGTAAGGCATGGATGATCTCCGCAACCTTCCGGTTGCGGCTCTGAAGGAATTCTTGCATCAGTTGCTCCAAAGCGGGATGACTGAAATCCTCCTGCTTTGCCAACTCTTCCCGAAAGGCATGTAATAACGGAATCGACTCCTCCGTAATCCGTTTCGCCTTTGCCGATTCGTCGTAGGGAAACGCATCGTCCGGCATGAAGAAGTCCACGAAATCCAAAATGTCTCCTGCAACTTTGATGCGGTCGCCGGCGTGGCGGATGATATCAAATGAAAGCCGGGAGCGCAGCAACGCGCAGCGACCGGATTGCTCGACGGATTGATCCGGTCGCTCCACTTCGTTGCGCTCCCGGCTTTCGTGGCGTTCTAAAAACGGCGAACACAACGCAACCTTCTCTTCCACTGTTTTCGCCGCCATGTGTCTTTCCTGAATCGCAAGAAGCTTCATCGGATCGAACGATGCCGCGCCTTTTGTTACGCCTTCCAATGAAAAATGCTCAATGAGATCATCCATCGTAAAGAACTCCGTCTTGTCATCCAGTGACCAACCAATGAGTGCCATCGCATTGACTATTGCCTCCGGTAGATAACCGACCTTTTGATAAAAATCGACGATCACCGGATTGAAACCGTCCGCCGTTGTTTCTAAACCCATTCGGTCGGCAATGCTTTTGCCGTGTTCCATTAACTTCGCAAAGTCCTTGTTTTTCAGGTATTTTTCCAGTTTCCGTTTGCTCAATTTCGTCTTGCTTCCCGGCTCGGCAACGAAAGGCAGATGGGCGTACTCGGGCAGACGATAGTTGAGCGATTGAATCATAAAAATCTGCCGCGGCGTGTTGGAAAGATGCTCTTCCGCACGAATGACATGCGAGATATTAAAATCTTCGTCATCGACTACATTGGCAAGATGATAGATGAACGAACCATCAGCACGTTGAATCACATGGTCTTGCTCATCAGCCCAGTTGAATTCGACATCGCCGCGAATCAAATCGTGAATGACGAGTTTGCCTTCTCTCGGCATTTTGAGCCGGACGACACCCTTTCGTCCTTCGGCTACAAAGCGTTGCACATCGGCATCGGTTTCTGCCATCCATCGTCGGCTGTATGTGAACGTCCGCTTCTCGGCGATGGCGGCTTCTCTTTCGGCTTGAATTTCCTCCGGCGTAGCAAAGTCTTTATAAGCGAAGCCGCGTTTTAAGAGTTCGTCTACCGCCGCTTGGTATTTGTCGGAACGTTGCGATTGATAGTAGGAGACAGGAGACAGGAGACAGGAGACAGGAGTATTCGCCTTCGGCGAATTCGGAATTCCGCCTGCATCTTCTGCCATCTCTCCTGACTCCTTCCCAGGTCCTTCGTCCCAGTTGATACCGAGCCAGTGGAGTCCTTCGAGGATCGGTTGCAATGCCTCTTCGACGTTGCGGCTTTGATCGGTATCGTCAATGCGAAGGATGAATTGTCCGCCGTGCTTTTTGGCAAACAGATAATTGAACAGAGCGGTGCGGACTCCGCCGATGTGAAGATAACCGGTAGGACTAGGAGCAAAACGTGTGCGGACTGTCATAGGGAGTATTGTACACTCAAGAGCGGGGCGGCGTTAGTCCCCGGTTGGTAGAGCCGCTATCGTAAAATTGCGGTTTTTGCGTCAAAACGCTACATTTTCTGCAAAATAATACACTTTTTATGTTCAGTTCACTGTCCATCAGATTTCTTCAACCCTTGAATTATAGGATAATCATGCCAAACAAAGCAAAAATAACTTTTTTCTTTGTTTGGCACGGCAGTTGCCAGTACACTACTTTGTCAAAAGACAATAAATTTACACAAAACCGCCCTCGAACAAAAAGGAGACATTACCATGAAAACAAACAGACACCCAATCACCCTGGCACTTGCCGTTACGCTCTTGCTCGCCGCCAGTGTAAAAGCAGATTACATTACCTCTATCTCTGCGGGAGGAAATTGGACAGGCTCGAATGGAAGTTCCGTTACCAGTGATTCTGTTGCAAACTCTTACGGTGCACTTTTCCAAGTAGAAGTCTCTGCAGTAAATCACTATCTTGCATCAGCCAGTTATGTTAATGCCCCCGTGATTACCAGTTATGCATCAGGACTCCAAAAAGACCCCGGCGACTATGTTACATCGACATTTAACGCTCACACCGCTACTGTACCCTATTCTTTCAAGCATGATTACAGTGTAGCGTTCTCTACGCTGAACATTGAGTACATGGTTGTTGACAGTTGGTCAACCAATTCGCGAACCGCCGGAATAGGCGAGAAGGTAGTACAGAGTCAATGGTGGACGGAAACGTCCACAGCAGCGGCAAAAAATGGCAATACTGACAACTCATACAGTTATGACCCGGGGGCACGCTTCTTTGGCCGCAGTTATACGGGAGAAAGTATGAGCCAGGTGCGCCACATTGGACTTAGCAACAGAGAAACATGGGAAGGCGGACTAGCGTTGGATTCGAATTGGTATCAGCCAGAAGGTGTTGGCAACGGAAGCGGCAGTAATAGCAAGTACAATAATGTTTACAACATTTACTCGGGCGACCGGGATAGCCTATATTATTACGGGATGAACGCCGACGGCACCATGAGTGAAAGATACTCGGCGACCGTGGGGGAGATCATTGATTTCACTGATTGGTACTGGGAATCCATTGTTTTCGACTTCACCGTAACGCGGACTTATCAGGGATACAACATAGGCACCCTCGACCTGTTCATGTGGGGCGATCAACTCCACACCAATTTCGATCCTGATCCGACGAACGTCCCCGAACCCGCGACGATTGCCCTGCTCGGTTTGGGCTTGGCAGGACTAGGGTTAGTCCGTGCTCGACGGAAGACGTAAATTTGGAGTCAGTCGGGGAGCCAAGCGTGAAAGATCAGTCAGGGTATGTTGCCCTGTAAGGACAAGGCAACACACCCATCGCCCAGGCGGCTCTTTTTCATGGCTTGCGCCGCAGGCTCAGTGAACCTATTGATTCTCTTTATCGAACGCGCCGTCGAAGGCAATCGTGCTCGGCGAGAAGTTGATTCTCTTGACAAACGCGCACGCCTCGGTGGCACCAAACTCACGCTCCATGCCCATGTCTTCCCACTCGACGGAAAGCGGACCATTGTAGCCGATGTGGTTCAACGCACGAATGATCTCCTCGAAGTTCACACTACCATGTCCCAGCGAACGGAAGTCCCAACCTCGGCGAGGATCGCCGAAGTTCAAGTGCGAAGCCAAAATGCCCGTCTTGCCGTTCAGTTGTACCTTCGTGTCCTTCATGTGGACATGGTAGATGCGGTCTTTGAAGCGATAGAGAAACTCCACTGGATCAACCCCCTGCCAAATCAGGTGCGACGGGTCGAAATTGAATCCGAATTCCGGTCGCCATTTCAGAGCATCGAGAGCCATCTCGGTGGAGTAGATGTCGAACGCAATTTCTGTCGGATGGACTTCCAAGGCGAACTTGACTCCGCATTCACCGAACACGTCCAGAATCGGATTGAACCGATCCGCGAGGAGTTTGAATCCGCCGTCGATCCAGTTTTGCGGCACTGGCGGGAAGGAATAGAGATACTGCCAAATACTGGAGCCGGTGAATCCATTGACGACGGAGACTCCCATTTTTTGAGCGGCGCGGGCGGTATCCATCATCTCTTTTGCGGCTCTTTGGTTGACTCCGTCCGGGTTGCCGTCCCCCCAGACATAGCCGGGAACAATGGATTTATGCCGTTCGTCAATGTTGTCAAGGATTGCCTGACCGACGAGGTGGGCTGCCAATGCCCAACACTCCAGACCGTGCTGTTTCATGATTTCACGGCGTTGGGCACAGTAGTCGCTCTCTTTAAGGGCGCGTGGGACTTCGAAGAGTTCTCCCCAGCAAGCGAGTTCGAGTCCGTCGTATCCGAAACTTTTTGCCTTGGGTGCCAGTTCAGCAAGTTTCAGATCTGCCCACTGCCCGGTCGTCAATGTTACTGGTCGTGCCATAATTTGTTCCTCTCTGTTTGAATGGGTTGTTGGAAATGTTGTTTGAAAAGGGAAGACAACTTCTTTCATTATATCACACCGCCGGGAGAAGATGCAAGTCCCCCGGTCGAATTACCGGGGCGACTGGGTGTGTCCGACTTTATCTGACTTTAGTGGGTGATTTTTTTGCCCCAACGGGGTGTAATAAAACTTTGTCGTTACGCCCCTATCAGCTTATAATGACTGGCACTGCCATATCCGCCGGTTACTTCTCCGTGATCTTCACATTCCGAAACATGAACGGATTGGTACTCACGATCAACGGTTTGCCGCTCTTGATCGTCAAGCCTTTGATGACAACCTCTTCCGTAAGAACATACGGAAGTTTTTGTTCATAGTCATCAGTCCGGTACGCATTGTTGAAGTTAGCAAAGATTTTCGGTCCTCGATAATTGTTCGGTGTGTTGGCATCGTGGATGACAAGCCCCTCTATTGTGATCTTTCCCGGCATGTAACATGTGTAGCCGAAATCATGCTGTCCTGAATTGTTGCCGCCTATCAAGACGGCATCGGACTGCGCACCATTGCGCGGCAGAAATTCGCAGTTACGGATAATGACCTCCCCCTCAAACGTACTGCCGTAGTCGCTGCGCAAATTGATGAGGTTCCAGCCCGCTACTTTGGTGTTTTCCAGAAGAAAAACTCCATGACCGATGAGGTTAATGCCTTGATGTCCCAGCACCGAATTCTTTATCGTCGCATTGGTTACGCCCTGATGTGCGTCGAATCGGGAAAACTCCACTGTGTCGAACGTCAGGTTTTTAGAAAAATTGGAGCCGAAAATCCCCCAGAATGTCGAATCGTGAATACTATTCGTTTGCTTGCAGTTCTTAAATGTTACATTGTTCGCTTTGTTGACATTGAGGTCATATGTTCCCATCGAAACCGACGTGCCAGCGGCATCGGTGACTCTATAGTATTTACGTCCCGAAAAAGTGCTGTTTTGTATCAAGACGTTCGTGCATCGTGCTATCGAGATAAATCCGCTGTACGGTTTGCCGAGATCGTCTCCTTCTGTTACTGCATGATAAATACCGTCCACCGTCACGTTGGAGCGGGCAATGCTAATGCCGCGATTGTAGTAAGAGTAACGAGACTCGGCACGGTTAGCAATCGTTGTGAAGTATCCTCCTTTGATTGTAAGCGTTTCGGTATCAATGGGATACGCCGTCATCGCAGTAATCGTATCAAAATCCCAGATAATCGGAGTACTTTCATCGACGTTGCCTTCTGTATCGGCAATGAATATGTCGGTTTGGGCAGAACCACTGTTTTGGTTTGGTCCAAAACGAATGTAACGTCTGATATTATTGTTCGTAACATCAATGAGGGAGTTCTGCGGCAACGTCAGGTCGAGTTTCGGTTGATTCTTTTTGAGCGAAGCAATCGTTGTTATCCGTACGGAGGGCAGTTTCGACGATACGTGGAAGACGTGGTTATTGCGGGGTTCGACTTGCAAGTCGTCGATGATGAATTTGGCATCAGTCCAATCTGTATTGGTCTGTATTTGGGCAGTTCTGTTTGCATTACCGATGTAGTAGGTCTTTCCTGCCTCTGCCTTGACGGGCAGTCCTGCTTCATTGGCTGCGGCGTGGGCTTTGATGATGGCGGCGAAGTCATCGGTAACACCGTCGCCGACGGCTCCGTGTTCGGCGTAGGTTACAACTTCGGCAGCGCAAGAGTGGGGTGGCGTTAGTCCTCCGGTTAATACCGCCAGACAAACGGTGGACATGAAAATAATGCGTTTCATAAAATTGACTTCCAAGGGCAAAATGACTCTCGCATTCTACTCTTTTTTTGGAGAGACTTCAACGAGCCGAGAGCGTAGGCGATCATCGTAGCGACCATATTCAGCGGAGCGATCCGGTCGCTACACTGCGTTGTGCTCCCGGCTTCCATTCCAAGAATTACCATTAACAACGCACTACTACTCAATCGGTACATCATTCGAACGCCAGCCATTCGACACCGGTTGCCGTTATGCGAAACTTCTTGGCACGAATACTGGAACCGGCACCTTCCTCGTAATAAACAATCAAAATCGAACCATCCTTGAGTTCGACCATCGACGGATAGGCACCAATCACGTCATCGACCAAAATGGATTCGCTCCACGTCTTGCACTCATCACGGCTAATCCGCAGATTCGTTTTCGGCAACCGCGTTGCCAAAAGAATTACGTTCCCCTGGGTCCGTAACAAATACGGGCAGTGTCCTGGAAAACCAGCATCTTCGGACGCCGACCATGTTTTGCCTTTGTCCTTGGAATAGGATGCGCCCATGTTGCCTTGACTGGGTCGCTGGATGGCGTACAGCGAACCATCTTTCAGTTCTAGGACATCGGTCTCCGCATCGAGCGACCGACCGGCATTGGGAATCACAATCACGCCACTCCAAGTCTTGCCGTTATCATGACTCAAACTGACTGCTCCCGAAGACAGTTCTCCTTCTTTGAACGTGTAAAGCGGCAACAACAGTGTGCCGTCAGAAAGTACACGGATCGGTTGACTCACGGGAACATTGTCAAAAAGAAATCGTGGTTCAGACCACGTCTTGCCGTTGTCCGCAGATTCCACTATCCCGGTTTTCGTCTCGGCACCTTTTTGGCTGACATAGGGATCGCCCGGCTGATGATACGTGAAAAATGTACACAGAATCCGACCGTCGGCAAGTTGAACGACCGACGGATCCCGGTCATCTAGCGGCGTATCCACGACGATTTCGGGTTCTGTCCAGGTTTTTCCTTCGTCGGAAGAGTAGCATGCTGCAATATAACCGCCTTGGGGAAGTTGCTCATTCGGAAGGGCGACATGACCGTATCCGGCATAAAAAACGCACAGTAACCGTCCGTCCTGCAATCGACAAACATCGGGAAACGCTGCATATCCGCCGGGAACGACGGAAGCACCGGCACAAACATGAATCCAGAGCGGGGCAGGAATGTTCAATTCTGCCGTTGCCGGTTTTTGGGAACCCCCCTCAATCCGAATGTCCTTAACATGAGCAATGCCTTGACTGGCGTAAAATCCAATGCGACCGGCATCTTTTAATGTTGCATCTTTGGCTTCGTACAATTTCTTACCGTCAAAGGAAACGGTCAACGTATCTCCTTTGATTTCCAGAGAGGCATCGTACCATTTTCCTGCTTCCCTGTTGGGAACGGCAACACGGGTGATTTCCGTCCATTCATTGTTCTCGTCGAACCGAACGAGGATTGCCGAGCGGCGGTCAAAATGAACGTAATAATAGTGATGTCCATCGGCAGCACGGATAATGAAACCGCAGGCGAGAACGTGGCTCTCTGGACCTGGTTCGACCATGTATTTTGCGGACAATTTTGCGTCGTTCCATTCGAGCGGCAGATAGAATCCTTTCGAGATGGATTTGGTGCCATCGAAAATAAGAGTGCCGTTTTTGAGCAAACCGGTGGGTGACGTGAATTTCCATTGTTTCACAGCATCGGGGACATCAAGGTTGACGACCGTTTCGGCTGTGAAAAGGTTCGCCGCATAAAGCAAGATGACGGAGAAGCCAAGTGTGCGTAACATTTTATTATTCTCCTGGCGGGTGAATGGGGGAGCGGTTGACGGATTCTTTATTTTGTAGGAGCATAATGTCTCTACCCGACGGTGTCAAGCGGTGGATACGGACATACCTCAAATGCCATAAGCCCTGACAGGGCGTTACTACAAGTTTTTTGTTACGCCCCGATGGGGCTAGAAAACGTATGATAGTTTCAGATTCCTCGGTTGACACCGGGGGGCATAGATATTGCGCTCTTGCAGAGCGGGGTGCAATCTTACGACCAGCGGCACTGTTACTGCCCTGGCATAAAAAAAAACATAGCGGACTAAATTTGCCTAAATTGCCGACTTGTATTTGTCCCGAAAAAAACCTGAATAAGCGAAACTACCCATCTTAAAAAATGCCGTTGCTTGGCGGAAAATTTAACTGCCGGGGCAGTAAATGAGCGTTTCCAATTCCTCTATGAGTTCCTCACGAGAATTTTTCCATCGTAGCGTAACTTGCCAAACTCCCGACGTTTGGTAGAATCTCCCTATGCAAACGAACGACCTCCGCGAGCAATACCTCGCTTTTTTTGAATCCAAAGGCTGCGTCCGCAAACCCAGCGACGTACTGGTGCCGAGATGGGATCCCTCCGTACTCTTCACCCCCGCAGGAATGAACCAATTCAAAGATCACTTCCTCGGACGCGTCAAACTCGAATTCACCAAAGCGACCACCTGCCAAAAGTGTCTGCGAACCGGCGACATCGACAACGTCGGACGCACCGCGTACCACCATACCTTCTTCGAAATGCTCGGCAATTTCAGTTTCGGAGACTATTTTAAGAAAGAAGCGATCCACTGGGCTTGGGAATTTCTTACATCGAAAAAATGGCTCGCTATCGATCCGGGCAAACTTTCTGTGACCGTCTATAAAGACGATCACGAAGCGGCGAAAATATGGTTCGAGGAAATCGGGATACCAACGAATCGGTTGCAGTACCTCGACGAAGACGAAAACTTTTGGCCCGCGTCCGCTCCCAGTCTCGGTCCCGACGGCGTTTGCGGTCCGTGCAGCGAAATCTATCACGATACCCCGAACGGTCCCGTCGAAATCTGGAATCTTGTTTTTACACAGTTTAACCGTGTTGGCGATCCGCCGAATAATCTCCAACCGCTGCCGAGCAAGAACATCGACACCGGCATGGGCTTGGAACGCTGCGCCGCCGTGTTGCAGGGAGTCGATACCAATTATCACATCGACATTCTGCGTCCGCTGGTCGAGGCGGCTGGCGAAGTGTTAGGCGTAAAATATGAACCCGGAACAAAAGCCGGAATGGAGCGCAGCGCAATGACGGAAGACCACGCTCGCCGGTTGCGCCGCATTGCCGATCACATTAGGGCGTGTGCCTTTGCGGTGCATGAAAATGTCTATCCCGGTAACAAAGAGGAAAAATACGTCATCCGCCGCTTGCTCCGCCGTGCCGTGCTGGACGGTCGCCAAATGGGACACAACGGCACGTTCCTGCATCTATTGATTCCGAAGGTAGCGGAACTGATGAAGGAACCCTACCCGGAACTGTTGGAAACAACGACACGAGTGGCGAAAGTCATCGAAACAGAGGAGGAGCATTTCATCGACACGCTCGACTCCGGTCTCGATAAAATCGAGCGCATTTTTGCGAAGCAGACGGCAGACGGCAGACGGCAGACGGCAGTTGTTTCCGGTGCAGACATTTTCGACATGTACCAGACGTTCGGTTTTCCGCCGGAGTTATTCGAGACGCTGGCATCGGAGCGCGGCTTCGCCTTCGATTGGGAAGGTTTTAGAAAGGAAATGGAGCATCACGGCGAAATTTCCGGCAGTGCGGAGAAGGGTGCGCTCTTCAAAGAAGACGTGCTGGCGGAAATTAAGCAAAAGCATAAGACGGAGTTCATCGGGTATGAGACCGAATGGGTGGATGATGCAAAGGTTGTTGCGATTTTAGCGGACGGAGAATCTGTTGATTCGGTTTGTAGAGGGGCGTGTTCGGTTGTTCTCAACATAACGCCTTTCTACGGCGAAAAAGGCGGACAAGTCGGTGATAGAGGAAAACTTATTCTTCTAAACGAAGGCGGTGGCGGCTGGGTTGAACATCTAGAGGTTTCTGACACGCAACTTGACGGCGAGTTAACGGTACATATAGTGAACGTTACAAGTGGCACGCTCAAAGTCGGAGGCGAGGTTCACGCTCAAGTCGATGAAGATCATCGGCAGGCGATTAACAGGGCGCATAGTGCTACACATTTACTGCACTGTGTTTTACGTGAGGTGCTGGGCAAACACGCCGAACAACAGGGTTCAAAGGTTGATGCTGACATACTGCGTTTTGACTTTACAAATCATCAGGCAGTGGACAAGGAAACGTTGCGCAAAATTGAAAGTGACGTTAATCGTTTAGTTTTAATGATGTATCATGGAAACATTAACGAGATGCCGATTGATGAAGCCAGAGAGATGGGTGCGATGATGCTCTTCGGTGAAAAGTATCCCGAAAAGGTTAGAGTTGTGCAGTTTGGCAACGGAATTGAACTCTGCGGCGGTACGCACGTCAAAAACACGTCCGAAATCGGCTTGTTCAAAATCATCTCCGAAGAAAGCGTAGCGGCAGGAGTGCGGCGCATTACGGCTTTGACGGGCATGAAAGCCTTTGAAAAAGCCCAAGCGGAAGCGCAGACGATTGGGCAACTTGCATCACTGCTCAAAGTTCCTTCGGAGGAAGTGTTGACAAAGGTGGAAAGCCTCAATGCCCAGGTGAAGCAGTTACGGAAGCAAGTGCAGGAGGCAGGAGGCAGGAGGCAGGAGGCAGCAGTCGATGTGGATGGTTTGATAAAGTCTGCCGAAGTGATTAACGGTGTGAAATTGATTGCTTGCGAATTGCCGGATATGGATGTCAATGCGGTGCGGCAGTTGATCGATCAGATACGGCAACGTGCAGACTCGAGGGCTGATTCGGTCTTTATGTTATTCGCTGTGATCGCCGATGGCAAAGTCGCTCTTTTATCGGGTGCAAGCCGCGACATTACTGACCGATACAGTGCGGTGGATTTAATTCGCAAAGTAACGCCGCTCGTCGGCGGCAAGGGGGGCGGCGGTCGTGCCGACTTTGCACAATCCGGCGGAAGCGATGCCGCGAAGTTGCCGGAGGTGTTCGCCGAAGTACGGAAGTATTTCGGGTGATGCTGTAAATGGGGAGAAATTGTACTTTGTTTTGCGGTAAAAAGTTCGCAAAGAAAAAGTCCCATTTGATCCCGCTTGTGCGATACACCCTCCAAATTGGGTGTGTCCAACTTTTTGAGACTGTGCGAGCATAGTCTCGAAAAATACCACCATATTTTGACACACCCTCAACGGACTGTGAAAGGATAAGCCGGATTGTGCGAAAACAATTCGTCGGCTAAAATAGTTGCGATGACTTTGGTATCTGCGCACAGACAATCGACGGGCGTTCCCGGCTTGGACGAAAAACTCGGCGGCGGACTGATGCCCGGCACCATGACCGTGCTCGTCGGTTCGACCGGCATCGGAAAAACGCAGTTCGGACTCCAATACGCCAATGCCGGACGGACGCAAGAGGGGCAGCGGGGTATTCTCTTTGATATGGCGGCACGAGTCGATCCGCAAGGACACAAAGACTACGCCGAGCGGCTTTTTCAATGGACGCTGCAAGAAGAACCAGCGGAAAGAACTTTCGATTACGCTCTCTTCTGGGATAAGTCGTACATCATCGGCGATTACTTCCGTGCGCTGTCTTATAAGGGCAAAAGAGTTACCAAACGTGATCTCGATTTCGACCAGTGGAACGATTGGCAGGCAGAACTCTCGAAGCACTTGGATGCGACGATTGCCTATTTTTACGGACATTTCGTCCGAGGCTGCAAGCGTTGCGTGGTGGACGGTATCGAGCCGGTGCAACATCAGGGGGAGTCGATACAGTTTGAATTGTTGGAATATGTCTATCACCAGATTATTCGCAAAGACCCCGACTGGGTCGCCAGAGATTTATTTCGGCAGCGTTATCGGGAAAACGAAGAACAGGTACACAAACATCGGTACTGCCGCGAGGAGATCGGCTGTTTGGTCAGTTACACAACGGCAGAAACATCGCTGGATGCAATGCTCGAAAAACCGTTGGACGAAGGGGATTTACTGGCGAGTGCGAACACGATTATTTATCTCGGCAAGATTCGGGAAGGGAGCAAATTTTACCGGGCGATGTACATTTCCAAGCATCGCGGGAGCGGCTGTTCCGATGAAATTTTGCCTTACGGCATTAACGATCACGGTCTGCATCTGACCTAAGGGGCGGCGGCAAAATAACTTCAGGAAACCTTCTAAAAATAGATTCTTTGCGTCTTTTGCGGTTAAAATAGTTCGGATTTAACCGCAAAGTACGCAATGGGGCACGAAAAGTGCGCAAAGTACAGATTGGGTGCGTTTCGGCATAAGTCAAAGTACAAAAATTGGTTTTTAGAGTTCCCGTAAAAAAGTTTTTAACCGCTATTCCCAATTTTCGTGCATTTTCACAATTTCCTGCGAAACTTGACAAACCCGGCGGCGTTTACTATACTATTATTTTTCCCCCTTAACAAAGAATTAGGAGAACGAAACATGAAACATGCTCTTTGGATTGCGGCAATCGCCGTTACCGTTTTTGCATTGTCCCTCAATGCCATCGCCCAACCGGGCGGCGGACAAGGAGGACAGCGAGGTCAAGGACAAGGTGCCGGTCAAGGTGCCGGACAGGGGCAGTTTGCTCAAATGGGTGCTGCCCAAACAACCCCCCAGGCACTTCTCCGCAATGCGGAAGTTGTCCGAACATTGTCCCTCACGGCAGCACAAACGACTGCCCTGAACGAACTCTTCCCGCAGGGACGTGGTGCGGGTGCCGGTCCTGGTGCAGGCGCAGGTGCCCAACAGTTAACCGCAGCGGAACGAGCCGCTCAACAGCGGACTCGTACAGCAGAACAGTGGGCAGGCATTGCCGGAATTTTGAATGCCGAGCAACTGAAAAAGTTCAATGACATTTACTTCCAGGTGAATGTCCCGGTCGTGAACCCGAATGCTCCGGCAGGTGCTCCGGTTCCAATCATGAACCTGAATGCCTACCTTCTCGGTGCTGTCGAACTGACTGCCGCTCAAAAGGAAGCGATCACCAAAATTGCCAATGACCGCGATGAGGCAAACCAGGCGGCAGGCGGTTTCGGCGGCGGCGGTGGCGGACAACAACTCACCGCAGAAGAGCGGACTGCCCGAATGACAGCGACCAGAGAACGCAACACGAAAGCAAACGATGAGATTACGGCACTCTTGACCGCGGCGCAGAAGACCAAACTTGACGAGTTGAGAGCCGGTGCCGCCGCTGTGCGGACTTCGCTGGGAATCGGACAACAGCGTCCGGGAGGACAAGGTGCCGCTCCGCAGCCGGGAGCCGGCGGCGGACAGCGCGGACAAGGTGCCGGCGGCGGCGGTGGTTTCCAGCCGGGTGAAAACTCATGGCAGCCGGGACAGGGTGCCCCTGCCGGCGGCGGCAATCGTCCCGCCGGTCAAGGAGCAGGCAGACGCGCCGGCGGCGGTAACTAACAGCCCCGGTGTTGTAAATATGCTGTAAAACGGCATCAATTACACTTGGCGGACTTTGCGTTTCTTTGCGTTAATTTTTTTTACCGCAAAGAGCGCAAAGAAGTGCAGAGTCCGCGGAGAAAAAAGTTTCCTTTGGTATTATCTTTTACAAACATCAAAAGTTTTCCAACTAAACTAATTAGGAGAAAAAATCATGAAAAAACGAATCCTTTGGATTGCGGCGGTTGCTGTAACTGCTTTTGCAATCTCTATGAGTGCCGTTGCCCAACCCGGCGGCGGGCAAGGTCGCGGGCAGGGTCCCGGCGGCGGTATGGGACCCGGTATGGGTCCGGGTATGGGTATGGGACCCGGCATGGGCATGGGTCCAGGTATGGGCATGGGACCCGGTATGGGTATGGGCGGCATGGCTGCCTTCCAGAACCCGGAACTCGCCAATATGCTGGAACTCACGCAGGCACAGAGAGAGAGTTTGCCGGGCGTGGTGAGGACAGCCTTTCAAGAGGAATTTCAACGGGCGATGGAAGGTGCCGCACCCCCGCAGCCCGGCAGTCCGCCCGATCCCGCAATGAGGCAACGCATTGACCGGGCGATGGACGCGGTGCAGACGAGAATCCATGCAGAACTCACTCCGGCACAGCGGACAAAAGCCGGAGAACTCCACTTCCAAGTGCAGGGCGGTTTTGAATCGCCGATGCTGGATGTCCGGGCACTCGGAGTGTTGGAATTGACCGACGCTCAAAAGGAGCAGGTCCGTAGAATTACCGACGAACGCAATGCGGAGAACCAGAGAGCGATGGAAGCACTGAGAGAAAGCGGTGCTGATATGCGGGTTCCAGAAACCTGGGAAAGAATGAGGACAGAGTCGGAAGCCCGCAACAAAAGGTTTGCGGATCAGATTCAAGCCCTCTTGACCCCGGAACAGAAGGCACGGGCGGACAAACTCACCGCCGAAATCCCGGCACTGCGTGAAAGGCTGGGCATTCCGGCACCGGGAACACAACCGGGACGCGGGGCGCAGCAGCGCGGCGGACAACAGCCGGCATTCGTGCCGGGAGCAGACTCATGGCGACCGGGACAGGGACAGCCGCGGGGGCAGGACGCACCGCAAGGCGAACAACGGCGTGGAAACTTCCCGCGACCGCAGGGGAATTAGTGTCTGGGGATGATGAACGAGATTTGTTATTTTTCTTTGCGAACTTTGCGGTTAAAAAAAGAGAATTTAACCGCAAAGACGCAAAGCCCTGTTAATCATTTAAGGCGCAGAGTTCGCAAAGCACACTTTCATACCGTTTACAGCATATCTCTAATCCGCCAGTACCTTTTGCAATAATTTTTGAAACTCTTTCGATTGCAATTCCTTCTTATTGGCAAACCGGAATTGCAAAATGTCGTAAAACGTGTTCTCGCCATTGACAAAAGGCTCGCTGCCGATGTTTCGGATCTGTCCTAATGGCACGGAATTTTTTTCGACATAAACATCGACATAGAGCGCATCAACCCGCTTGGTATGCACCACTATATCGGGCAGCCGCCGTCCTTCTGTTGCCTTTGAAAAAGACCGTTTGCGAGGCGAGGGACGATAGAACGGCACCAAAACCTTGTTTGTCCAAACCGCACGCAAGTCCTCTGCAATTTTTTCTATCGTGTCGAAAAATTCTGTGAGCAGCGAAATATCCCAGCGCAGACTCTTGCCGCCGATAAGCCCCCTCGGCAAACAATGCCACTGTTTCCCCAACACCTTCCAGGGCATTAAATCATCCGGTTTCAACTTGCCGTTGACGTAACCGGCAAACTCCTTGATGCTCATGTCCAGAAAATCCCAGAACTCCTGCCGGTCAATCTCGTTCCAAGAGTGCGGTCTTATCTCTATTTCCTGCCAATTTCCTTTTGGTACAATGCGGACTCTCGGCTTTGTGCCGTACAGAGGAATCTCTTCCATATCGTTGAGCGGTTTCAAGTCCAGCCGGGCAATCAGCGATGTTTTGTTGAACGTGTTACGCGGCACCCGAAACTTTACTTTCAGCAACCATTCCTCCGCCGTGATGGCGTGCAAGAACCAGCCGAGTTGCTTTTTAGGGGCACTGACTTCCACAATGGTTCGGTGATTCCAGTTGACTGGGGAAAACTCTTGCGAATCTTCGATCCGCTGAATGATTTCTTTCAATATCTGACCATCCCAACGAATCGGCTGCCCCTTCCGGCTCACCCGGTCTTTGGTGTGCCAGCGCGGTCCGTCGGTCTCCCAGGGCATTTTGGCATCCATTCCGAGGTCGCGAAGGTTGAACGCGGTCTCCGCATGAGTTTCCTCTTGGTCTTGCTTTATTTTCCGGTCAGCATATTTTCCCGATTCAAAAATGGGCAATAGGGCTTGGGCGGTGTAAGAGAGAAACGTTTCTTTTTTCTTTCCTCTCCCCGCCGGCTCTCTTCTGCCGTCCTTTTTCTGCCGCTCGATGAGTTCCTCCGGTGTTCCGGCGAAGACGAGGTTGCCCCCCTCATGTCCGGCTTCGGGACCGAGATCGACAATCCAGTCGGCATTTTTGATGACATCAAGATTATGTTCAATCACAATGACTGTATTGCCGAGGTCAACAAGCCGGTGCAACACATTCAACAAATTATGCAGATCGTCAAAGTGCAAACCGGTGGTCGGTTCGTCGAGAAGGTAAAGCGTGCGTCCCGTATCTGGTCGGGAAAGTTCGGCGGCAAGTTTCACCCGCTGTGCTTCGCCGCCGGAAAGCGTCGGTGCTGACTGCCCCAGTGCAATATAGTCGAGTCCGACATCGCAGAGTGTTTGAACGATACGGCGGACGCTCGGCACATTTTGAAAAAGTTCGACTGCCTCGCCGCAAGTCATTTCTAAGACATCAGCAATCGACTGACCGCGATACTGGATGGTCAGCGTTTGGGCATCGTAGCGTTTCCCTTCACAGGATTCGCAGGTAATCCAAACATCGGGCAGGAAGTGCATTTCAATTTTGAGTTGCCCTGCCCCTTCACATTTTTCACATCGTCCGCCCGGAACATTAAAACTGAATCTCCGTGAAGTGTACCCTCGCACTTTTGCTTCGGGGAGTTGAGCAAAGAGTTCGCGGATCAAATCGAACACGCCGGTATAGGTTGCCGGATTGGAAGTCGGTGTGAGACCGATAGGTTGCTGATCGACGCGGATAACTTTATTAAGTTGTTCGATTCCGACAAGCAAGTCATGTGCCCCGGGCTGGGTATTTGCTCTGTGGAGCGATTTCGCGAGGGATTTCCAGAGAATATCGTTGATAAGTGAACTCTTCCCGCTGCCGCTCACGCCGGTAACGACAGAAAATGTGCCGAGCGGAAAGGGAACATCAATACTTTTAAGATTATTGTGCCTCGCCCCGCGAATACAGAGCCATTTTAAGGGAGCCGACTGTGAGGGAGCCGCATGCAGGGATTCTTTTTCGGAATCTGGATCGGCAGAGCGGGTGGATCGGCTTGCAAAACGCACGTACGTTTTTGGGTTGTGTGAATTTAACGAGTCTTGTCATTATACCGCAAATGGTGATAGACGGCAACCTTGCTTATGGGGAAAGTTGAACAACAACAGGAAATCGGCAGTCTTGGCAACAACATCGGCAGGATGGTCGAACACATGCTGGGCGGAAGAATTCCCGATAAATTTCATGCGTTGGGACACGCTGTCGATGATTAGACACGGAATCATCATTTTCGATTATCGAAGTTAGGAATCAGCCCCGCCTAGGGTTGAAACCCTAGGCTATTACGCCTTGCCCTTACAGGGCACACCGCCCTGAAAGGGCGGAGTATTATAGCCTAGGGCTTTAGCCCTGTACCTGTTTAGCCTATTTTTGTCTTGCGTCGTTTTCCTGAAATCGTTATAAACGTGTCGTGCACGATTATCCGAAGACCATCGAAGGCTTATTGCAACACATTGCGGAATTGGAAAAAAC
>Ga0099364_10001201_pt1 | contig 43177 bp, 33 predicted proteins | sample TergutTh196P3_FD_73070 | JGI IMG/M metagenome (GOLD analysis project Ga0099364, IMG submission 73070) | Microcerotermes parvus P3 segment gut microbial communities from Pointe-Noire, Republic of the Congo - Th196 P3 | ecosystem: Host-associated > Arthropoda: Insects > Digestive system > Gut ...
GAAATCTTCTTTCACGGTGGTTTTATTCTCACGGAGGGCACAGAGAGCACGGAGAACACAGAGGTATTCAAGAGGGTGGTGTGCTTTATACTTTCTTCTCTCCGTGTCCTCTGTGATCTTTGTGAGCTCTGTGTGAAATCTTCTTTCACGGTGGTTTTATTCTCACGGAGCTCACAGAGGGCACGGAGAACACAGAGGTATTCAAGAGGGTGGTGTGCTTTATACTTTCTTCCCTCCGTGTCCTCTGTGATCTTTGTGAGCTCTGTGTGAAATCTTCTTTCACGGTGGTTTTATTCTCACGGAGCTCACAGAGGGCACAGAGAACACAGAGGTATTCAGGGGGTGGTGTGCTTTATACTTTCTTCCCTCCGTGTCCTCTGTGGTCTTTGTGAGCTCTGTGTGAAATCTTCTTTCACGGTGATTTTATTCTCACGGAGCTCACAGAGGGCACGGAGAACACAGAGGGTATTATAGAGTGCGCTTCTACGGAGTCTTGATCACCGGAGCTTGTAGGTCTAACGGTATAGCATTAAGTTTAGGTAAAGCGCCATTAGGTGAACTGCTCGGCCCAAGATTTGAGAAATTCCAATATGTATCTGTAAACCCAGGGCCTGTACTTAAAAGACTACCAAAACCACTACCACCAGGAATCGGATTTTCGGTTTCTTCCCACCAATCAGCTTGATAATATCCAATCTTTCCAAGTATAGTAGATAGTAAGGAATTAACCACATATTCACCTAGTCCCGGTGCTGGAGATTCAGAATAAAATTCAACTGGGCTTCCCATTAATGGTGTGTATTTAACAACTAGGCCATCATTTGAAACACCAAAACCGTCACGGCCGTCAAGAACATCTACAATACTATCTAAAAGAGAAGAACCTCCGCCCCTTGTAACCTCCATACCGTATCTACCATAATTGTTAAATAGTCCTACAACAACACCATCACTGCCATCTCCAACAACACGCCCAACATCACTACCAGGACTAGATACACTTGGATTAAGAGCTACATTGTCTCGTATTATACCATTGCCGGAACGTTGACCTACAATACCTCCAACATAATTACTGGTTCCGACGACCTCGCCTGTGGCATAGCTATATCTCACTGTATCCGATCCCTCAAAACGCCCCACAAGGCCACCGACGGAACTTACACCAGTCACATCACCGGTAGCATAAGTATTAATAATGGTTCCGGAGTTGAAGCCAACAAGGCCTCCGATAATACTGTCACCATTTACATCAATTGAGGCAAAGCTTCGAGAAATATTATCGCTGTTCAGACCTACCAAACCACCAACATTATTGTCGCCGTTAACAGTGCCGTTTCCTCTAACTGAGCTTAAGGTTATTGAGCCTTGCTGAAGCCGACCAACCAAGCCACCGACATTCAATGAACCGGTGACAATGGCGGTGATTTGGACATGGCTGTTTGTTATCGTTCCTCCATTAAGGTTACCAACCAGACCACCGGTATTATCGTTACCGTTTACAGTAGCGATATTAAGACGGACATTTTTGACTTCTCCAGAACTGATATAGCCAAATAACCCTGTGCTGTCGGTTGTCCCTGTAATACTTAGATTAGAGATAGTATAATCCACTCCCTCGTGTCTGCCGTCATAGCTGCCGGCGAAACGACTTGCATTAGAGTTAGTATTATTATCGCCAATGGGGATGAAGTTGGTAACGCTTGACATATCTATATCCGCAATCTGCCGGTAATGAGCATTAAGATCCCATTTTTCTAAAGGTCCTACTCCTTTACCGACTCTTTGAAGCGTATAAATATCATAAACATAAAAAGGACTGCTTGCGGTACCGAGACCCGGGCCCGGGTCATCTAATTCCCACACTGCATAAAAACTCAGCTCGGCAACTCCCTCTGGAACAGTATCATTTTCAAAGTCCCATGGTTTAGGAGTACCTACCCGGTACCAGCCCTTTAGCTTTACTGTATGACCACTATTTAAAGTCCTCGTGGTTTCTATACTAGGCGGAGGTATCGTTTCTCCAACCTTAACATCAACTTCATCTACCGTCGCCCCTCCAAACGAGTCAAACTTAATCGCTACCTCGACCGGTGCATCAATCCAAACGGCATTAAATTGAACAGCAGGAGTACTGCTCGTGGACAAATTTCTAACTGTCTGACCTGCTTGGTAATCTGTTGTAGTATTATTACGCCGCCAGACGCTAAAAACTTTACCGGTGGGAGCTGAACTTGGAGCATCAGCAAGCTTTTCATCCACATCATAAGTATGAGTTTGATTCAAAGCCATTATTTGCCCATTATCATCAAAGTAAACGACATTATATTTAATCGGGATCCAGCTTGCGTACAAGGTCATTCTACCTGTAACAGGTGTGTCGAAATTCCATTTCGGGGAAGTAAGTGTGGGGTTTTCTGTTGTATGCCAGCCGTTAAGGGTATAGCCGGTGCGGGTGGCAATTGGCTCTGTAACCTTTTCGCCTTCTTTGGGAGTTTGCGGGTCGGGATCATCAGCCCCGGGGCCTGCATCAAATTCAACAGCAAATGAGCCTTCGGGAATTTCCAGCCACTTTGCATAGACTGTTATATTATTTAGCACTTCTGTATTGATGGTGAAAGTGTTGCCGTTTCCGTCAGCTCTGGTATTCCATTCTTCAAAGACATAGTCGGGGCGGCTTGGCCTTGCGGGTAAGGCCGGTACAGTCAACTCGCCCGGCTGCAGTTCAATTGTCTGCTCCTCTCCGTTGTAATTGTAGTTGAACTTGACTGTTCTTACAGTTGTTGCGCGGCTTCCGTTCCCGTCCTTGCCTGCAAGGTTGCTGAAAAAGACATCGCAGGAGGCGAGGAGAATTATTAAAGCAAATATTAGCAATTTCTTCATAAAAAACACCTACCCATCTTAAATATACACAAAATTTAGAGAAATTTCAAGAGAAAAGAAGCCGTTGTTTATAATCATTTTATGATCTAGAATAGGCAACCATGAATAAACGTGCGCTTGGGGCGGATTTACTCTTATTGCTTACTGCGGCTATCTGGGGTTTTGGCTTTGTGGCCCAGAGATCGGGGATGCAATATGTGGGGCCCTTTACCTATAATGGGATAAGATTTCTGCTTGGAAGTCTTGCGCTGGTGCCTATTATTCTTTATAGGGGGGGCGTAAGAGGTAAAAAGGGCCTTATTCGCTCCTCGATTATTGCGGGGACCTGTCTTTTTGTTGCTGTAAGTGTGCAACAGTTGGGTATAATGATGACCACGGCGGGTAATGCGGGCTTTATTACAGGGCTTTATGTGGTTTTCACTCCGATTTTGGGCATTTTTCTTGGCAGAAGCACAGGGAAGGCTACCTGGGCGGGAGCCTTTATCACTTTTGCGGGGCTTTACTTCCTTAGTTTAGCAGGGTCGGGCCCCGGATCGGGCTCCGGTTCCATCATCACGATTAATATCGGAGATGCTTTGGTCTTAGTAAGTGCTGTTTTCTGGGCTGTTCACGTCCACATAATTGACAGGCTCGTTAAAAAAACCGATTCCATTGAGCTTTCATCGGGGCAGTTTGCAGTGGCAGGGCTTTTCGCCCTTGTCTCGGCCTTTATTGTAGAGCCGGGTCTTTCAAACTGGTTAAGAAGCTACCCGGAACTCCTCGCAGGCAGTGGGGGCCTCTTCAATTGGTATAGCCTGCCCGCTCTAATCAGCGGGCTCTCGAACGGTAGTATCCCTCTGTCGCTTATCTCAAGCGCGGCTATCCCGATTCTTTACGGGGGGCTTGTGTCGGTGGGGGTCGGTTATACCCTGCAAGTGGTGGCACAGCGCTATGCCCACCCTGCCCATGCGACGATCATCATGTGCCTTGAGGGCAGCTTTGCAGCCCTTGGCGGCATCCTAATCCTCTCCGAGCCCTTCGGTCAGAGAACCCTGATCGGCTTCACCTTAATGCTTTTAGGTATGTTGATAAGCCAGTGGAAACAGATTAGGATAAAAAATTAATTACCGTGTATTTAATCACAGTGTATAAAGGAGAAAAGTGATGTTTAAAGAAGGAAGAGGATTTATGAAGAGCGCTTGGACTACGGACCCGATGTCTGATACCGATCAGCTTCGGGAAGTGCCGATGCCGCCCATCGAGAATGCATTTGACGAGAGCAAGTTGATTGCCCTGCCTGAGCCAAAGACTGCCAATCTAAAGAAAAGGGATATTTTTCAGGTACTTGAAGAGCGCCAAAGCCGGAGGAAGCTCGGAGGTGGGCCGATTTCAATGGCAGACCTTTCGTTCCTTCTATGGGCATGCTTCGGCAAGAGAGATATCGTTAACGGCCGTATTCTAAGAATTGTTCCCTCGGGCGGCTCACGGCACCCATTTGAAACTTACTTTTATGCGGATAAGGTAACAGGTCTTGAGCAGGGCCTATATCGCTATATCGCAACAAAAAACTCTGTCATCCTTGTTTCAAAAAAAGAGGGCCTAAAGGACGAGCTTAATACGGGCATCAAGGGGCAGTGGTTTAACTGCGCAGTTGCAATTTTCTGGGTATTCATACCGTATCGCTGTGAGTGGCGTTATACGCATCATTCGCATAAGATTTCGCTTATTGATGTCGGGCATATTGGTCAGAATGCCTATCTTGGAGCAGAGGCCCTTGGGATTGGCTGCTGTACCATAGGTGCATACTTACAGGAGATTGATAAGGTTCTTGGAGTGGATGGCGAAAACGAGTTCTGCGTTTACGCAGGTGTGTTTGGCCCGCCGGGAGAGTGAAGCCGCGTGCAGGACCCCGCGGCCTGCCTTAAGCCTTTTTTGATTCGCTAATATTATAAAGAAAGGCATTTTCCAAATCCGTCATGGCATCGGCAATGGCGGATTTTTTATTGGTTTTATATTGAGTTAACCTATCACTTAAATTAATTGGAGGGGCGGCTTGAATTAAAACCTTCCTCGGGTAAATACTCACCCTGTTTGAATATGCTCCCCCCATTGTTCTGCTTGCAAAGTCCCATAGGTTCTGCACATATTCGATCTTTTTATGAAGGGAGTCATTCTCTTCGGGAAGGGGTATGCGAAAGTAAAGGCTCAGGTCCACGAGTTCCTGATGCCTTCCGATATACCAGGCCTCCCCTGCCCTAAGATTATTTACACTCTGTTGAATCGGAGTAAGATCATCAAAATTTTTAAGGCCCGGCAAATAAATATTATCCCAGCAAGTTTGCCTTAGGCGATAAATTCTATAAAAGAAGTCTCCGTCCTTCTTTAGTCCGAGCATTCTCTCTGCGGTATCAAGAGCTGCATTTATCACCCTTTCAAGTCTCTCCTCGAAAGACAGGGAGGGGTCGCTATCAATCTTATAACGCTCTTCGTTTACAGATAAAATATGTTCCCTGCATTGTCGTAATCGCTCAACGAAGGGAAGGTTCTTACGTCCGGGGGTATTCAACCCTACAACTTTTTCTGTTTTCTTTAGGAGCCCTTCGGTTGTCGCCTTACCCCAGGAGCCGAAGCGGAAATAAACCGAGACAGGGAGCACCTCTACGGGGATGGTATTCCCGCTTTCCTGCATGCGCTCTGCAACCTGAAAACCTATGCGGATAACGCCCGGCTCAAGCCTCGGAACTGCATCGGTTGTATAGGAAACCTGGCCCTCGGGTGCAATTGCAACAGGGAAGGGTCCCTCAGCAATTGCCTTATGAATCCTTGCCATGCCGGGGCTGTCCATTTTTGTATGATGAATCGGCATTGCTCCGATATTTGGCATAACAAAGCGGGCGGCCCAGCCCCCCCAGCGTACAACTTCGTAGCTATAGACGCAGACCATGTGGGGGGAGCGGGCAAAGCGCACTCCGTTTAAGGCAGCCTTCGCTCTTAGCTTAAAGAGAATATACCAGGAAATGATCTGGGGTTCCCCTCCGTTAGGGTGACGAAATGCAATGATGAAGCGGCTCTCACCTGCCATTGCACGCCTAAAGGCATCGATAATGACCTTGCCGTCTCCGTGGAGCATCATAAAAGCTATGCCGTAGTATAAAAACAGATATAGCCTTCCGAGAATCCGTAAAAGAACCATTACAAGTTTAGAAATGCGGGGCTCGCCCACGCTGATATCAGGGGATGCTTTAATTATGGGTTTCTTAAAGACTCGGGGCATTTACAAAACATTACCCGAGTATCTTTTTCAATGCGGCAAGAAGGGTGTCAACATTCTCCTTCCTGCCTGTATGACCCATAATGCCGATTCGCCAAATTTTTCCTGCAAGGCTGCCAAGTCCTGCTCCGATTTCGATTTTATGAGTTGCCCTTAGCTCCTTGCGGACTGCGAAGTCTTCAACGCCGTCAGGGATAAGCACTGTATTCAGGTTGGGAAGGCGCCAGGGTTTTTCGACAAGCATTGAAAGGCCCATCTTCTCAAGGCTCTGCACCAAGTATTCGTGTGTTTCGATATGGCGTGCCTTCACCCTATCGTGCCCCTCTTCAAGAATGAGGTTTAAGGCCTCGTAAAGTGCAAAGTACATATTTGCGGGGGCAGTATGATGATAGGCCCTTGGGGAGCCGCTCCAATACTTCATTAGAAGGGTCATGTCGAGGTAGAAGTTCGGAACCTTCTTTTTGCGTGCTGCAATTTTTTCCATTGCCCTGTCAGAAAAGCTCACAGGGGAGAGACCTGAAGGACAGCCGAGACATTTCTGAGAGCAGCTATAAAGAGCGTCAATACAGAAATCATCGACTCTAAGCTCATTCCCGCCAAAGCTTGTAACTGCGTCTACGATAAAGTAAGCGCCCATGCTCCTTACGAGGGGTCCGATTTCGGCAATCGGGTTAAGCACCCCTGTGGAAGTTTCTGCATGAACCATGCCTACGAGCTTATACGGTTTTTCTTTTAATTTTTTTGTGATTTCACCCGGATCTGCATGCTTGCCCCAGGGGAATTCAAGGACATCAACCTTTGCACCAAGACGGCTTGCAACATCGACCATTCGCTCGGAGAAGAAACCGTTTGTGATTATCAGCATTGGCTCATTTTCTTCGATTAGGTTTACAAGCACTGCTTCCATTCCCGAAGAGCCGGTTGCAGAAAGAGCGATGGTCGCCTCGTTCTTTGTCGCCATCAAATCTTTAAGATTTTCCTTTAGCTTGTCCATTAATGCCAAAAACTGGGCATCAAGATGACCCATTGTGGGCATCGCAAGGGCCTTATAGACCCTCGGATGTACCGATGAGGGGCCGGGGCCCATCAATAAAACTTCGTCTAAAGTATTAAGCATTGTCATCGTCCTCGTTTTTTTCGACATCAACCTCTGCGTCTTCTGCCGAATAGTCTTCGGAAACAAGCTCTGCGGTTTTCGCAAGCCTGCGCTTCTCCAGAACTTCACTAAGATACTCATCCAAATCACGCTTTTCTTCATCGTATAATTTAATGTCGCGATAACGCTTCATGCCTGTACCTGCAGGAATCGGATGACCAATAATAATATTTTCTTTTAGGCCGCGAAGATAATCAATCTTGCCCTCTATTGCAGAGTTAGTAAGAACCTTTGTTGTTTCCTGGAAGCTTGCTGCAGAAAGGAAGGAGTCGATATTAAGGGCAGCCTTGGAAATTCCCTGGAATACCGGTCTTGCAACTGCTGCCTGACCGCCTTCCTTCATTACCCTGTCATTCTCTTCCTTAAAGCGATACTTATCTACGAGCTGACCGTAAATAAACCGTGTGTCCCCTACTCTGACAATCTCAACCTTCCTCATCATCTGGCGTATAATGACACCGACATGCTTATCACTAATGGAGACAGTCTGATGAATGTAAATATGCTGTATTTCATCCATTAAGTATCTCTGCAGGCGGGATTCACCTAAGATGCGCAGGATGTCATGGGGATTAGTCGGGCCAAGGCATAGGGGTTCCCCTGCCTCAACGCTGTCGCCGTTCCTTATTAAAAGCCGCTTTGTTATGGGAATTAAGTGCTTATACTCTTTGCCAAAGGCATCATCAACAAAGATGATACGCTTACCCTTAAGAATGCTTCCGAATCGCACAATCCCCGATACTTCTGCAAGGACTGCAGGATTCTTCGGTTTCCTTGCTTCGAAAAGCTCATTTACCCGGGGCAAACCTGATGTAATATCACCTGTATAGGTGGATTCCTTAAAGGTTTTGGCAATGGTTCTGCCTGCCCTTATTTTCTCGCCCTCATCTACAGTAAGAACGGCGCCGCCCGGGAGGAAGTGAGACTCCAATTGATTTTCGTTTTCGTCTACAATGATTATACGCGGCTGCTTATCCATGTGCTGTACTTCGGAGATACGCTTTTCTTCACCCCTTTCATTATCTACTTCAATTTTTAGGGTGGTGCCTTCGATAATATCTTCGAAGACTACGGTTCCGCCTGACTCGGCAATAATCGGATCTGATGATGTATCGAAGGTTGCGATTGTTCTTTCTGCTTCAACCACATCACCTTTTTTAACAACGAAATCGGAGCCGTTGCGTATTTCTACTTTTCGATCCTGACCGATAAGGTATAGGGTGCTTTCGTTCTCGTTATTATTCACTACCATTGCGTAGGCAATATCGGGGGAAAGAATTTCTTCCCTTCCGCGCTTTATAATCGGCGCACCCCGGACTATCCTCTGCCCGTTTTGAACAAGCATCTCATCACCCGGCTCAAGCTTATACTGGCCCATGACCATACTTACAATCATGGTGCCCTTTCTCGTAAAGAGCTTGACCCCTGTCGGTTCTCCTGTTGTCTCATCGACCTTATCGATATGGGTTCCGCTCACATCCTTTATGTAAACAGGGAACTTTAGGAAGGTTCTATTCTCTTCACTCATGCTTAATGCGATACCTCCGTGATGGAAGGTTCTCATTGTAAGCTGGGTTCCCGGCTGACCGATTGACTGTGCTGCAATTGTTCCGACTGCCTCTCCGATGTCTACGGTGCGGTTAGTTGCAAGATTTGTTCCGTAGCAAAGGCGGCATACTCCGTGGCCCGCTTCGCAGGTAAGTACTGTGCGAATCAATACCGATTCAATTCTTGCCTCTTCAATGGCATTTGCAACTTCTTCGGTAATTTTCTGGTTAACATCGATTAGAATTTCACCTGTTATCGGATGCTTTACTCTTTCAAGGGTATAGCGGCCTATGATGCGATCTTTTAAGCTTTCCTTTATGTCTTCACCTGTTTTTAATGCCGACTGTGCAATTCCGTTAATTGTGCCGCAGTCATTTTCGTTTACAACGACATCCTGTGCTATGTCAACAAGACGGCGGGTAAGATAACCTGCCTCGGCTGTCTTGAGCGCCGTGTCCGAAAGACCCTTGCGTGCACCGTTAGTCGAAATGAAGAACTCAATAACCGAAAGGCCTTCCTTAAAGTTTGAACGGATGGGAAGCTCAATCATGTCGCCTGAGGGTTTCCACATAAGACCCCTCATTGCGGCAAGCTGACTTATCTGATTCTTACTTCCCCTTGCACCTGAATTGGCCATCATGAAGATCGAATTAAAACCGTTTCTGTCTGCTTCAAGAGCCTTCCACATAATATCCGTAAGATCGGAAGCAGTTTTCCTCCAGGCCTTTGTAACTTTATCGTACCTTTCTTCTTCGGTTATAAGCTTACCGTTAAATTCTCTCTGTAAGGCTTCCACTTCCCTATTGGTATTATCAATGATATCTACCTTTTCTTTGGGTACTACAATATCATCAATACCGATAGTGGCCCCGAATATTGTCGAGTACTTATAACCGGTAGATTTAATTGCATCGAGCATTTTTACAGTGGTCCAGGAGCCCTTCTCTGCAAAAACATTTTCAATAAGATCTCGGAGCTCCTTATCCCTAAACTCGTAGTTGACGTATGGAATATCATCGGGGAGCTCTTCATTGAAGATGAGCCTCCCTGCGGTGGTTTCAATAAGGCCGTCAGGGCCGATTTCTTCTGCGTTTCTCAGCTTATTCCAGACAGGGAACTTTGGCGGCTTTACGCGGACCACTGCGCCCCAATCTAAAACCTTGGTCTCGATTGCAAGATAAACTTCTTCGGGGGAGGAATAGCGGGGAGCAGCTCCAACAGACTTTCCGCAAGCCGGGCATGCAGTCCATTCACTGCGAATTTCCTTATTGCATTGAATACAGTTTTCACTCTTAGGCTTACCCTTTGCAGATAACTTTGCCTTATCCATACCTGTCCGCTTTGCATCGGGTCTAATACGGGTAAGGAAGTTTATACCGAGTACCATGTCCTGGGAGGGGAATACTATAGTTTTTCCGTTTGCGGGGTTAAGCAGGTTCCTTGCGCTTAACATCAGGGTCCAACATTCCATCTGAGCAGCCTGGGTCAGCGGGACATGAACGGCCATCTGGTCCCCGTCGAAGTCTGCATTAAAAGCATAGCAGACAAGCGGCGGGAGCTTTATTGCCTTGCCCTCAACAAGCACGGGCTCAAAGGCCTGGATGCCGAGGCGGTGCAGGGTTGGCGCACGGTTAAGAAGAACCGGGTGCTCCTTCACAACTTCATCAAGGATCGCAAAAACTTCAGGTGTCTCCTGCTCGACAAGCATCTTTGCCTTCTTGATATTGTAGACCACATCCTTATCGACAAGTTTCTTCATTATAAAGGGTTTGAAAAGTTCAAGGGCCATCTTCGTAGGAAGGCCGCACTGCCACATTTTCAAATCGGGTCCGACAGTTATTACGCTTCGGCCTGAATAGTCAACCCTCTTTCCAAGAAGGTTCTGCCTGAAGCGGCCCTGCTTGCCCTTGAGCATGTCCGAGATTGACTTTAGGGGCCTATTAGAAGCGCCCTTCACCACCCTCTTCTTCTTTGAATTATCAAAGAGGGCATCAACTGCTTCCTGAAGCATGCGTTTTTCATTTCTAATGATGATATCAGGCGCATTCAGGGCCTGAAGGCGTTTGAGCCTATTGTTTCGGTTGATGACTCTGCGATAAAGGTCGTTAAGATCGCTTGTTGCAAAGCGCCCTCCGTCAAGCTGAACCATCGGGCGCAGTTCGGGGGGAATGACCGGGATTGTATCGAGGATCATCCACTCGGGTTTATTGCGGGAATTCCTAAAGTTTTCAACTATGTCGATGCGTTTCAGAAGGCGTTTATCACTTTTCGGGCCCTTCTCGATCATTTTGACGCGAAGCTCTGCTGCCATTTCATCAAGGTTGATATTTTCAAGGAGGGTCTTAATGGCCTCTGCACCCATTCCTGCCTGGAAACTTCCGGAATAGCGATCCTGGGCCTCGTTATACTCATCTTCGTTTAGAAGCTGCATCTTCTTTAAGTCGGTCTCGCCGGGTTCTATCACTATATACTTCTCGTAGTAAAGCACCGAGCGAAGGGCTGCCATCTGCAGATCGAGGAGAAGCCCCATACGGCTCGGCACAGAACGATAGTACCAGATATGGGAGACGGGTGCTGCAAGCTCAATATGACCCATGCGCTCCCTGCGAACCTTAAAGTGGGTAACTTCAACGCCGCAGCGATCACAAATTACACCCTTATAGCGGATGGATTTAAACTTACCGCAGTAACATTCCCATTCCTTCGTGGTTCCGAAGATCCTTTCACAGAAAAGGCCGTCTTTCTCGGGGCGAAGAGTACGATAATTGATGGTTTCAGGTTTTTTGACTTCCCCGTAGGACCAGTCCCTTATCATGTTCGGGGAAGCCAAACGTATCATAATCGAATCGAAATCCTGTATATCCCGCACTTTTTCCTCCGTTAGAAATTAGAGCCGCTCTTGGTTATCAGATCCTCATCCCTCTCGGTAAGAGGTATCTGCTTATTTTTGCTGTCATAAATCGTAAGATCCAGGGCAAGGCCTCGCAGCTCTTGAACAAGAACATTGAAGGACTCAGGGATCCCCGCCGTTGTGGAGGGTTCACCCTTTACGATTGCCTCGTAAATCTTTGACCTTCCTGACATATCATCAGACTTAATTGTAAGAAGTTCCTGCAAGGTATGGGCTGCGCCATAGGCTTCAAGGGCCCAGACTTCCATTTCACCGAGTCTCTGACCTCCGAACTGTGCCTTTCCGCCGAGGGGCTGCTGGGTTACAAGTGAGTAGGGGCCGGTCGAGCGGGCATGCATTTTATCGTCAACAAGGTGATGCAGTTTAAGGAAGTAGATGATTCCGCAGAAAATTTGATTTAAGAAGGGTTCTCCGGTCTTTCCGTCTCGAAGGTTTGCCTTGCTTGTAACGGGAAGCCCCGCCTCTTTGAGCTTGTCTTCGATTTGCTCGGTTGAGGGGGATTGGAATACCGGGACCGAGTACCACTCATCCAGGGTGGAGGCGGCCCAGCCAAGCTCTGTTTCAAGGAGCTGACCGATATTCATACGGGAGGGCACCCCAAGGGGGGTCAGGCAGAGGTCCAAGGGCGTGCCGTCTTCCATATAGGGCATGTCTTCCTCGGGGAGGATCCTTGCAACAACGCCCTTATTTCCGTGGCGGCCTGCCATCTTATCACCTTCCCTAAGCTTTCGCTTTGTGGCAACAAGAACCTTCACAACTTCGTCAACTCCGGGATTAAGGTCATCGCCCTCAGTCCGCTTGAGCCTTTGGATGTCGATGACAGTCCCTTCGATTCCGTGGGGTACTTTTAATGATGTGTCCCTTACTTCCTTTGCCTTCTCTCCGAAGATTGAGTTTAGAAGTTTAAACTCAGGGGTGGTCTCGGTTTCGCTCTTTGGGGTTACTTTCCCGATTAGAATATCCTGTGCGCGAACCTTTGCACCTACCCTGATTATGCCTTCGCTGTCCAGGTTATCGAGGATCTTCTCGGAGGTATTGGGAATATCTCGGGTGATTTTCTCAGGGCCGAGTTTTGTTTCCCTTACCTCGGTAAAGAATTCCTTTATATGGATGGAAGTAAACATATCATCCTTAACAACCCTCTGGGAAATAAGGATGGAATCCTCGTAGTTATAACCGTTCCACGGCATGAAGCCCACAAGGATATTCCTGCCAAGGGCAAGTTCTCCGTTCCTTGTAGCGGGCCCGTCAGCTATGACCTGCCCTGAAACGATTTTCTCTCCCTGTCTTACAAGGGGTCTCTGATTATAGCAGGTGTCCTGATTCGTTCTCTGGTATTTTATGAGCTTATAGACATCAAGGCCTTCTTCGCTTGTTTCAGGGATTCGGGTATCACTTTCGTCGGGGTCAATTACAACTTCCTGGGAACTCACCCTTAGGACTGTGCCGCCCCTCCTTGCCTTTACAAGGACGCCCGAATCGTAGGCACACTTTCCTTCCATTCCGGTTCCGACTCGCGGAGCCTCGGGGAAGACAAGGGGTACTGCCTGCCTCTGCATGTTAGAACCCATAAGGGCCCTGTTTGCATCATCGTGCTCGAGGAAGGGAATAAGGGAGGCAGAAACAGAGATAATCTGCTTTGGAGAAACGTCCATGTATTCAACTTCGTTCGGGCTTCGGGTCGTATAATCGCCCTGCTTGCGGCAGGATATCTGCTCGTCCATGAAGCTGCCATTGCTGTTAAGGCGTGCTGAAGCCTGGGCTATAAAGTAGCGGTCTTCGTCCATTGCAGAGAGGTATTTAATATCCTTTGTCGCAATGCCCTTTACGACCTTGCGGTAGGGTGCTTCAAGAAAGCCGTAGTCGTTCACCCTTGTATAATTTGCAAGGGATACTATAAGGCCGATGTTCGGTCCCTCGGGTGTTTCAACAGGGCACATCCTTCCGTAATGGGTATAGTGAACGTCTCGCACTTCAAAACCGGCTCTCTCCCTTGAAAGGCCGCCGGGGCCAAGGGCATTGAGGCGCCTCTTATGGGTTAGCTCTGCAAGCGGGTTCACCTGATCCATGAACTGGGATAATTGGCTTGAGCCGAAGAACTCTTTTATAACTGCAACTACGGGTTTTATTGAAATAAGGTCTTGAGGCTTAATGGTATCAGTTTCCTTAAGACTCATCCTCTCCTTTGCGATTCTTTCCATGCGGGTAAAGGCGGTCTTCATGGTATTTGCCATGAGCTCCCCGACAGAACGTATGCGGCGATTACCCAGATGGTCGATATCATCTATTTTTTCTACCCCTGAGTGAACATTAATAAGGAACTTCATTGCGGCGATTATGTCCTGCCTTGCAAGGGTGGAATCGTCAAGAGGGGGGTTAAAGCCGAACTTTTTATTGAGTTTATACCTGCCGACCCTGCCGAGGTCATAGCGCCTTGGTGAAAAGAACATGCTGTTCAGTTCTTTTTCTGCGGCATCCACTGTGATGGATTCGCCGGGCATATGCACTGCGAAAACTGCCGAAAGGGCATCTTCCCTTGAAGGCTCGTCCCTCTCCTGCTCGTCCTTTACAAACTTGATTTCTTCCCTGTCAAAGCAGTTGAGCAATACAACAGAATCAAGTGATGTATTGGAAGACTTATCGTCTTCCGGGTCTTCACGCTCAACAAACTTTATAACTTCGACCGAATTAATGCCGTTTACAAGCAATGTGTCTACATCGTGGAGGAGGAGCTTATATCCGGCCCTATAGAGCTTCCTCTTTTGGGGGTTCCCTTCCTCGTCCAAATTATTTTCATCGTCTACCCAGACCGGCTGTGCGAGAACACGGCCAAAGAACAATTCCCTTGTCTCTTTATCATCCTTAATTTCGAGGATCTCTGTTTTATAGAAGGCCTTGATTATGTCTTGCCTTGTTTCAAAACCGAGTGCCCTAAGGAAGACGGTACCGAGAATGCGCTTTTTACGGTCTATTTTGACAAAAATAAGATCTTTTTTATTATCGATTTCAAATTCCAGCCAGGAACCCCTATAAGGGATAATCCTTGAAGAATAAATTCCCTTTTCGTGACGGAAAATGACACCGGGGGAGCGGTGAATTTGGGAAACAACCACCCTCTCAGCCCCATTAATTATAAAGGTGCCCTTTTCGGTCATGATGGGGATATCACCCATATAAATATCTTTCTGTCTTATTTCACCTGTCTGCTGGAAAATCAGATTTATTCGTGCCTTTAATGGGACTGCATAGGAGAGGCCCTTCTGTTTGCAGTCCTGCTCATTCCATTTTATATTGTCTTCGTCCAGGGTATAGTACTCGTACTCAAGAACCATATCTCCATTCGGGCTTTCTATGGGGAAGGTAGATCTAAAAACCTCTTCCAGACCCTGGATATCAGGTTTCTCATTGTTTCTTAAAGCTTCGCGCTGAAGAAAGCGTTCGTAAGAATTGGTCTGAATATCTATAAGAGCCGGAAGTTTCATAACATCCTGGATATCCTTACCCAGAAAGATCCTCTTTCCACCGGATTTTACTTTTGCCATTCCTCCCCCCATTATAAATTTGATAAAGACCCCGCTCTGCACACAATTCGGCCGAACGGGGTAACTACGAGAAAATGCACTGTCTTCGATCTAACAACCGCTTACTGAATTTCAACAGTACCGCCGGCGGCTGTAATCTGTTCTTTGAGTTTTGCTGCATCTTCCTTGGAAACGCCTTCTTTAAGAGGCTTTGGTGCGCCTTCTACAAGGTCCTTGGCTTCTTTTAGACCAAGGCCTGTAACTGCCCTTACCTCTTTAATAACAGCGATCTTTTTGGTTTCGTCAAAGGCTTTCAGAATTACGTTGAACTCTGTCTGTTCCTCGGCTGCAGCGGCTGCAGGGGCAGCGGCACCGCCGGGAGCGGCGACTGCAACAGGGGCTGCGGCAGAAACGCCGAACTTTTCTTCCATTGCCTTAACCAATTCCGAGACTTCCAAAACTGTCATGGAAGCAATCGCTTCTAAAATATCCTCTTTCTTAATGGCTGCCATATTATCTTCTCCTTAAAATTTACTGCACCCTTCATACGAAGAGTAAAACCGGCCCGACAGGACAGCAGCCTTCGGTTTAACCGTGGTAAAACCGAAGAAGCCTGAAGGGCTTTAATTCCTTATTTCTTTTCGCCGACAGCTTTAACCGTGCGCACAAGCCTTGACGGAATGTCGTTAAGAGCTGCGGTCAGGTTCCTTATCGGGCCATTCATTACGGACATAAGCATGGAAATCAATTCAAGACGCGAAGGCAGGGCCGAGAATGCCGTTATTTGCCTTGCATCGTAAATATCCTTGCCAAGGAGTCCGCCTTTTACCTTAACAGAGGCTTCCTTGCCAAAGTCAACGAGGATTTTGGCAACTTCGTTTGCATCCTTTGTGGCAATGGCAATAGCGGTGGGGCCTGTAAGATAGTCGGCAACTTCCCCGGGTGCTGAAAGCTGTTCAAAGGCGAGCTTTGCAAAGTTATTCTTTATGACCTTATACTCTGCGCCCTTTGTTCTTAGCTGTTTGCGCAAATTTGTAATTTGCTCTACTGTAAGTCCCCTATAGTCGGTAAAGATGAAATCCTGCGAAGCGGAGAAGGCTGCTTTCATTTCATCAATGGATTTTACTTTATAATCTTGTATCTTTTTTGCTACTATGCTCATGCATTACTCCTTGATGTTGACCCATACACCGGGACCCATGGTTGATGAAACCGAAACAGTGCGAATGAACTCGCCCTTGGCATCGATAGGTTTTTTCCTCTTAATTTCGGAAATAACTGCCTGGACATTTTCTTCCAATTGCTCTTTCTCCATGGAAACCTTTCCGACAGCAAGGTGAACAACCCCTGTCTTATCTGCCCTGAACTCAATACGGCCTTTTTTCAGCTCGGCTAATGCGCCTTTGATGTCAAATGTAACGGTTCCTGTCTTCGGGTTCGGCATAAGGCCCTTTCGGCCGAGTACCATACCCAATTTTCCGACATCCTTCATCATGTCGGGGGTTGCAACGGCGACATCGAAGTCTGTCCAGCCGCCCTTTACCTTTTCGATGAGTTCATCTGCTCCGATAAAGGCTGCGCCTGCATCTTGAGCCTCTTTTTCTTTTTCCGGCTTACAGAAAACAAGGATTTTTTTGTCTCCGCGGAACTGGTTCGGCAGTACTACTGTATCTCTGACCGACTGGCTTTTCTTTAGGTTAAGCTTTACGGAAAGGTCAACTGTTTCATCGAACTTGGCAAAGGCGAGGGACTTTACGAGTCCGAGGGCTTCGGGCAGTTCAAAGAAGTTTGATGCATCGTATTTCTTGAAGTTTTCTGTATACTTTTTTCCCCTTTTCATTTTTCCACCTCCACACCCATGGACCTTGCAGTGCCTGCGATGATTTTAACCGCTCCTGCGAGATCGTTGGCAGAAAGATCGACCATTTTAGTCTTTGCGATTTCCTCGCATTGGGACTTGGTGAGCTTTGCAACCTTTGTTTTATGGGATTCAGGTGATCCTTTCTCAAGGCCTGCAGCTTTTTTGATTAATACTGCGGCGGGAGGGGTTTTAAGGATGAAGCTGAAGGTCTTATCCGCATAAACAGTGATGACCGCAGGTATTACAAGGCCGGGTTCCATGCTCTTTGTCCTGTCGTTGAATTGCTGGACAAATTGGGGGGCGCTGACACCGTGTGGTCCCAATGCAGGGCCGACAGGGGGGGCCGGAGTGGCTTTCCCCGCAGGGCACTGCAGTTTGATCATGGCAGTTACTCGTTTCTTTGCCATAAAAACTCCTTTGTAGTCTCGACAAATGTGCAAACCTTCGGTTTGTCACATTTGTCGGCGGAGTTTTACTTCGTAAAACTCCGGTGCGTCTCTATTTGAGACTCCTACACTTTTTCTACCTGCAGAAGGTCTACTTCTACAGGGGTATTTCGGCCGAAAATGCCGACCATTACTTTAAGTTTGTTCTTTTCCTGATTCACTTCTTCTATGGTACCTGTGAAGGACTCAAACGGGCCGTCAATTATCTTGACCTGCTCGCCTGCCATAAAAGATTGACGGGTTCTGACCGGCCTTTCACCCTTCATCTCGCCGGATTTCTGTAGGATGCCGCGGGCCTCATCACTTGAGAGGGGGTTCGGCTTCCTGTTTGCAGGGGTTCCGACGAAGCCGGTAACTCCCTGTATTCTCTTTATCTTGGAACAGGCGAGTTTCCAGCCCTGCTCCTCGTTTGGAAGGTCCATCTCGACCAAGATATAGCCGGGCAGGAACTTCCTTGTCTGTGTGCGCTTCTTTCCGTCCTTTACTTCCACTACCTCTTCTGAGGGAACCTTTATATCTCTGACGACTTCCTTGTCCAGATCGCCGGATTCTATCATCATGCGGATAGTTTTTTCTATTTTATTTTCATACCCCGAATAAGTATGGAGAACATACCAGCCTGTAGCCATAAATTCCTTTCAACAGGCTAAAAAATAGCCTGCACCCCAAGAAGCAGCAATACATCAATTAAACCTAAGACTGCGGCAATAATGGCAGTTGAAATAATAACAACTTTGACGGAGCTGATTACATCGTCCCGTCCGGGCCAGATTACTTTCCGTAGTTCTGCGTAAGATTCCTTTATAAACTGAACAATCTTTCTCATAATGCACCTACTATATATGTCATAGCTGCGCCAATCCCGGTAAAAGGCCCGGAGAAAAGCCGCTTTCAGGCGCAGCAAGGCTTGAACTCGCGACCTGCGGTTTTGGAGACCGCCGCTCTACCAACTGAGCTATACGCCTGGGATTTTTACTTGATTTTCGTCTCCTTATGGGAGGTATGCTTCCTGTCAAAGGGGCAATACTTGTTAAATTCCAGTTTTTCTTGGGTATTTCGTCTGTTTTTGCTGGTGGTATAGTTTTTTCTCTTACATTCGCTGCATTGAAGAGCAATAAGTTCAACCACCTGCTTCTTTCCTTTCGCCATAATCCATCTCCTCTACCCCAAAAGCCCTCTTGTCAGCCCTCAATCAGACCTGCGAAGCAGCGCTGACTTGCGAGCTGTTTTGCCTTCGGCAAAAACAAGCCCTCAATCAGAATCGAACTGATGACCTTATCCTTACCATGGATATGCTCTGCCAACTGAGCTATAAGGGCACACTACGCTGATGATACAACGTTAAGAAAGTTTAACAATTTTAACAAAAAGAGTCAACGGCTTCGCCGTTGTATCATAGTGGAAATTTATTTAATTGTCCGCTAACGCGGACTGAGATTCAAATGCTTCGCAGTTATCTATTTGCGCTCCCGGCAATGTGTCAGCATGTATTCGCGTAATGCGGCGTTCATTCTTGTTTGATAACCTTTGCCAAAGGAGCGAAACCATTCAAGAACATCAGCATCGTAGTTCATTTTCATAGGAACCTTTACCGGTCGGTAAATCCCCCGGTTTAGCAGTCTTGCAGGCATAAACCTGGCAAGTTGTTCCTGTGTCAGAGCAGGCATATCCGAGAGATCGATGTCTTCATCCTTCATCTCACTAAGCTTTTTCATGCGTTCTTCATCAATAGGGGGTAAGTCTTCAAGAGTTCTAACCACGATTGCCATAATACACCTCCTGTTCATGCTTTAATGCTTTTCTTGCGGAAATAATTCGCACAGTTTCCTTGTCAGGCTCAGTTTCCACGACAAATAAAACTGTTCCGGCTGAAGAGCCTAGAAATGTCCAACGAGTTTCTCCGGCAGAGCTGTGCTCATCATCAAAGAAATCGATCCTGTTAAAGTCATACCAGGCTCGAACTGCATCATTAAAATCAACTCCATGCTTTTTTATATTAGCAAGGTTTTTGTTTTCGTCCCATGTAAATATAGGCATTAATTTATACCTATTTAATTATACCTATTTTAATCCAAATTGTCAAGTGGAAGTAGCAAATTTTACCATAAAAAGTCAAAGCTGGTATCGACTTCGCCACCTGTGGTCGGGCCTGATGGGGAGCTTGGGCTCGAAGGCGGTCTTGGAGTTTGGCCGGGAGGACCCGAGTCAGGGCTTCCCGAGATTCTAACCCCAAGGGGAGCAGGATTGGAGCTTGGCTGCACTCCTGAAGGCGGACTTGGCCTATGACCTGAAGATCCAACAGTAACGGGGTTCCACACCCTGCCGCTTTCTGCCGGTGTAGTGCTAAAACCGGCTGATACGGAAACTACTTGCCCTGCACTTCCCCTGAAATTAACAAATCCTGAACTTACACTAAGGGTTTTTGTATCAAACTCGAAACTGGTTCCCCTGACAGAGGCAACTGCCATGGGGCTTACCACATCAAGTGATGTCCTTGTTCCTGCAGGAGCATCAATATCAACCCTAATCCTTCCTGCTTGAAGATTTATATTAAGGACTTCATTGCCTTCGGAAGTGAGAATTTCTGTAAAAGTCATCCGTGTAAGGGGTCGCACGACAATAACAATGCTTCCAAGTTCAATAAGTGCGCTGCTCCTGAAGTCGGTGGAGACTATTGTATCATTCCATACCTGATCGAGTATATTTGCAGGTATAAAAGGCGCATCTTCGGATGTTTTTAACTCTACAGTGCCGATTAAGTCTCGAATTATCCCGAAATCTGCACTTTGAGCATAAATACTTGAAAGGGAATAGAGTGCAATCAATAAAAAACAAAGCAAATGTCGCAGGAAACTCATCATATTACCCCTAGTACAATGATAAAATAAGGTTGACATCGATTCGCCAAAGGTTTCGGGCATCCGGTGCTATATCTCCAAGGGAGGGAAGAAAGATTCCTCCTGCCACATTAAGAGAAAGGTCTGAAAGAGGGCTCCAGTAAAGGCCGCCGTAAACTTCTGCCCCAAGAAAACGTCCGTTCGGGTTGTAAAACGGGAAGCTTTCTGCATTACTGCGCATGAAATAAAATGATGAAATGCTTGCCGAAAGAACCCGATGAAATCTTGCAGTATAATCGAGTGAAATAAAGGAAACACCTGAAAGTTTTGGGCTTAGGACATTGCTTTGAGCAATACTGCTTATGGGCAGGAACTCTGCCGTGGAAAAACGACTTAAAAGCTCCAGCCTGTGGGTGGGGTTCTGCCAAGCAGTGCTAAGTTCTGCAGCGAAGCCTGTATTAAAACCACCGGCGTTCTGTATTAGTTCAAGGCATGCACCAAGGTTAAAAATTAAACCTGTGATTGGGGCAGTCAGCTTTGCACTAAGATATTGAGTATGAAGTCCCGCACCCGAGAAATCAAACTGGCCAAAAATAGCTGCCCTTGCTGCAACCCTATTCCGTGAGCCAAGCCCATGATGCTCCCAGTCCAGAGCAGCGAGGAGGCGGCGGGGAGCGAAATAGGTATTTCGGAAATCTCCATAGTCAAGTCCGGCATCGTTATGTTCGAGTTCTTCTCCTGTCATTTCAATATTAAGGCGCTTTTTATATACAAGCCCCGTATACCAAGCTCCGGCACTGAAGGTTCCTGCTTGCATGTCAAATGAAACCCTGCCGCCATCAAAAAGCCCGCCTGCGATGAAACCTAGGGGGTCTATGTAGAACATTCTTCCAAGCCTTAGCTCAAGATTGCTTCCCCTCATGTAAATATCTGCCGTGAGCAGCTCAGGTACAAAGGCCCAAGGATCATTTTCGTAGTTAAGACCAAGAGAAACGTGAAAAGCTCCGGTGCTTCCCCAAATACCCGTAAGCCGGGGAATAACGATGCCTTCGTAATCGAGGACGGTTTCACTTCCGGTTTCGTAGTACTGCAGGTTTTGGTTCCAGACAAGGCCGAAGTCGAGGGCAGGAAGCGAGGGGATGGTGATAAGGCAGAGGGTGAGGATTAGCAAGGGGAGGAGTTTGCACATATTCTTTGGCTGTTGTACCATGTTCACTAATGTTTCTTTAAAATTCCCAGAAGCCTATTGGAGAACTAGTATTTCCATCCCAGCCAAATGTTTCACCGGCAATTACTGTCGTTTCTCTTCGGTAGGGAGTTACATTCACCGCAAATACAGCATGTCCCCTATTATTTTGTATAACACCTGTCGAAACATCTATAACTACATTGCCGTTAATAGGGTCGGTTGTATAGCCGGTAATAATCCCCCCACTGTCATCTTTTAAGAAGGTTGCACTTTGTAGCACTAATACCCCACCTCCATCATAATTGACAATATTACCGGAAATAATTCCACCTTGCATGTGAAAAAGCTGTGCACCGATAAATACGCCTCCGCCTTCCCCTGCATTTCCTACATGTCCCGCTGTATTCTCTGTAATATTTCCTCCTGTCATAATAAATATGCCATCCTGTATATATACTCCACCGCCATGAAAGGCTACATCATTCTCATTGATACTCCCGCCTGTCATTTGGAGGGTACCTTGATTCACAAAAACTCCGCCTCCACTGCTTGCTTCATTCATAGATATTACTGCTGCAGATTCGATGTTGAAATTTCCTTGAGATACATAAATTCCTCCTCCCTGGTTCGCAGTATTTCCTGTAATTATCCCACCCTGCATGATGAAAACACTATCATTGTCAATCAAATGAACTCCACCACCCCGTCCAACTGTTGTGTTCCCATTGATACTTCCACCAATCATTGTAAAGGTTCCGGGAGTGCCAATTACTGAATTTGTTCCTACAATCACACCACCGCCGGAAAATGCATCATTCCCGGAGATGTTTCCATTATTCATAGTAAAGCTCCCGGAACTTATATGCACACCACCGCCGGAATTATTAGGAGTGGAATTTCCTGATATGGTCCCACCATTCATGACAAAGTTAGAATCAATTACAAATACCCCGGCACCGCCATGACTTCCGTCGGATAATCCAATATTTCCGGAGATGGTTCCACTAAACATAGTGAAGTCTGCACCATTCATTACATCCACACCACTGCCGTTGGATGCTATATTTCCGGAGATAGTTCCACCATCCAGGACAAAGCTGGCTCCCACGCCTTCCACACGAACTCCCCCGGCACTTGAAGCTGTATTTTGAAAAATAGTACCACCATTCATAGTAAAGGTTCCGAAAACATATACTCCGCCTCCGACAAATCCATTATTCCCGGTGATTTCTCCGCCGTCCATCGTGAACACTCCAGTCGAATCTACAATCACCCCACTGCCTGATCCAAAGAAACCGGCAGCAACCCTTTCATTCATTGTAATTATCGAACCACTTCTCATAAAAAGCGTTCCACCGCCATTCACCAGCACTAATGATGTGGTATTATCATTTCGACCTCGCAGAGTAATACCTGAATCTAGTACCAAGGTATTATCCGAACTTACTGTAAATAAGTTCCCATCGGCTAAAAGCTGCACCGTTATCGGTGCAGTAAGTGCTCTGAGGGTTACGCTTGTGCCGGCAGGAAAGTTAAGAGTATAGGGAGGAAGCTCTTGGTTTGAGCCAATTTTAATTTCATAATTTCCAAGGCCGGTTATATGTATTGAATCCAAAGCATCTTGCAGGCTATTGAAGTTAATATCCGGCCCGCCATTCATACTCATTAAAATACCCCAATAAAAAAGCCGGATTGTAATGAGATCATTGTTCCCGGTCGTAATTTGAACCGGGTTTAATACTGCGGCCCCTCGTGCATAAAGGTAATCGTCCGGTAAAATATGGACATCCACCGTAATATTATATGTCCCAACCGGAACAGAGCCTTGATGCAGCCCATTTCCTTCAAATTCAAAGGGAGGGAGCGATGAGCCCCCAACCCTTGTGAATGTTACTGTGAATTTTAAGTCGGCAAGAGTGGGAGCATCCGGATCGGTATTAATGCTTCCGGGCGGGATATGGGGAGGGTATGGAGCCATGCGAGCAGTCTCGTCGTCAAAGCTGATGGTGAATATGCCCATCTCCGGGTCTTTATTTATGTCGGAGCAGGTAATAAAGAAAACTGAACAGAGAATAAAAAATATTATAAGGCGGTTAATAATCGATTTCACATTCTACTCCTTTTCGAGAAACAGGACGTTATATGTGGTGTGGCAATGATAAAGAAAACTAACCGGGATTTTACTATATTACAGCCAAAAATACAATGATAATTTTCAGCTAGAGAATTGGCTCACAGAAAAACTCGCTGTGCTCGGTGCCGGCGAACCAAGGTTCGCTGTACGCTGAGAGCGTAAATTCAAAGAAGGTAAAAATTTCTAAAAAAAAGTCAAAAAAGTTCCCAATTTTTAAAGCAAAATCGCACTTCCGCATAGAGGATATAACAATATCTTTTGTATATAGTCATGTGCCTAAGAAATTGTTTAAATACTTGCATACAGAAATAGGGTATACGATTAAAAAGGTTCAACGAGGGATTCATTATATTGAAAACAAGGTTTTGCCTATGCAGTTTATTGACAATAGGAAACTACATATTGAAGACAATCTATGGCTCAAGGGCTTAAGTAAGAAACTTGACCCGTCAATATTATTAAAAATGGGTAATAAATCAGAGCTTTATGAAGACTATCCTATGATGTATACTTATATTAAGGGCGTTACAGGAGCAAATTTCCGTGCCGTAGAGGAGGCAAAAAATATGAAAACGATCAGTGAAACAAGTCTGTTAAAACAAGTATTAAAAGAAATCATTTTGGAGAACGACAAATGGGAAATATGGAGAGAAATTGCAAGCGAAGCCCTTGAAACAAAGAAGGCCCTGGACATAGCCCAAAACATGCTCAACGCAGGCTTTCCCCCCGAAACAATAGCCTCCCTGACAGGACTCGACCTCGAAACAGTCAAAACCCTCCCATCCACGGCAACTGCTTAAACTCTTTCGTCAAGCAAAAAGCGTTTCAACGTAATCAGGAGTAGGCCGGGTTCGACGGGTTTTTCGAGGTGATGGTTCATGCCTGCATTTGCTGCGGCTTCAACGTCTTCCTTATATGATAGGGAAGTTATTGCAATAATAGGTATGGTTTCGGAATTTGGGAGGCCCGAGGACCTGATTTCCCTTGTGGCATCGTATCCGTCCATATTCGGCATCATTATATCCATTAAAATCATGTCTATTCCGCCGGGTTCGGCCAAGAATATGTCCAGGGCTTCCTTTCCGTCACCTGCTTCAATTATATCGGCGCCCCTTGGGATAAGAATATTCTTTAGAACCCTTCTATTGACTGCAACATCATCAACGACTAAGACTCGTTTCCCCGAAAAATCCAGTTTACTTATATCAATTTCCTTGGAAACTTCGGGCATTATCGCCTTATTCAAGTGCAAGACGAAGGAAAATGAAGAACCCTCGTCCAATTTACTGTCAATATTTATCCTTGAACCCATTGCCTGTACGATATTACTGCTTACTGTAAGCATGATTTCACTTGAACTGTAGATTATATCCTTATTTTCGGGGTTGAACAAAAGTTCCAGCTCTTCGAGCTTCTTGACTGTCATTCCGATGCCGTTATCCCTGACGGAAAACCGGAGAGATACAGTATTTTCACTCTCTTCAAGAAGGTCAATTACAAAAATGACCTTCCCGTTTTGCTCATCAGCAAATTTAACTGCATTTCTTAGCAGAATGGTCAAGGCCTGCATCAACCTTATCCTATCACCCTCTAATGCAATATTGCTGTCAAAACTAACTTGGGGTTCCCAGGATATGCCCTTTGCCCTGCACAGGCCGGAAATAAGGGAGTTAATATCAAGCACAGTCTTACCGAGGATAAAGGGTGAGTTCGAGAGAATGAGTTCGCCTGCTTCAATATTGGAGATTTCGAGTATGGTATTTAAAACCGAAAGCAGATCGTTCGAGGAGGCCACAGCCTGATGCAGGGAATCCAAGCCTTTTTTAGGCTCGGGAGTAAAAATAGCTTCCTTTATCATATTAATCGTGCTGTTTAGTGGGGTCCTTAGCTCGTGGCTCATATTTGCAAGGAAGGCATTCTTTACCCTGCCTGCAATTTCTGCTTCAAGTTTTGCCTGATTCACTTCAATAATCTTCGTTTTTAACCGTGAAGCCATCAAATTATTTCTGATAAAGAGGATAAGAACCAGGAATAGGATGATCAGAGTCAGGATTATCGCGCTTATCAGGTAGGGGCGCTGGGCGCGAAGGCGCATTGCCTCAATGCTATAAGTCCTGCTCGACCATTGCTGTACAATTCTTTCGGTGTTTATCATGGGGAGGGCCTTATCAATTATAGAACGCAGGATTTCCTGTTCCTTATTAAAGCCGAAGGTTGCTTGGAAAGCCGTGTCAAAGGTATAATTTGCCTTATAATCGGAAAGTTCATAGTAATTTGTAAGTCCGGTTATCCTTGAAATGCTCGACATCACCAAGTCAACTTCGCCTCTATCGAGGGCTGCAAAGGCCTCGTCGGTTGTCGGATACTCTCTTGCATTTGTTGCATTCGGGAACCAGCGCCTGAACATGTCTGTGAATGCTGAGGCCCTCGCAAAGCCGACCTTAGCGTGGGGAATATCATTTAAATCGATGTTTGGAAGGCTTCTTTTCGAGATCAGGGCAAAATGATCTGTAAGATACATATGCGAAGAGAAAATAAACCTTTCAAGTCTTTCAGGGCTAAGGATGATATTTGGCATAAAATGTGCTGTTCCCTCTTCAAGCAGATTCATAACATAGGCCAGCTCTATCGTTTCATCGTTTATAAGAACAAAGTCCATCCCGGTCAGGCTCATTATTTCTTCCATTACTTCAAAGACTATGCCCTGCCATTCTCCAGTATTAGTATTATAGTAGCTTACGGGATATGCCATAAATTGGGTTGCATAGGGGATAACCGGGTTTTCCCGCATGTATTGGCGCTCTTCTGCCGTTAGGAGTATCGAAAACTTATGTCTTCTATAGTCTTGATACCCCTGCCTGTATAAATCTGCAAGGTGCTCACGCGCATTATTATCCATTGCCCTTTCGATAAGGGAAATGATCACCTGCAATTCGGGACTTTCAGCACTCATTGCTGCGGGAAGGAAGATTAGAGGCAGAAAGTCTTCGGCATAGACGTCGCCGTATTCGTCAAAGGCCGCTTCCATATTGGTTGTTGCAATAAATGCATCAGCCAGGCCCGAGGCAAGTGCAAGATAGGCCGCATTTTCATTAGGCACCGTGAATGATTCATAGGAACCGGGCTCAAGAGCTTCTATGGCAAGGTCTGCCATTACAGACCCTTCAGTAAAAACGAGGCGCAGCAGCCTTTCCTGCCTGATAATGTTTAAGGGCTGACTCCCTACAATGCGCAGCATGATAATCGAGCGCTGGGCGATGTCCACCATGCGGTAGATTTGGCGGCGCTCAGGCGTTGCAGAAAGGGTGGCAAAGGCAATACCGCCATTACTAAGATTTTCGAGCATTTCGGGAAGGCTCATAATTTCGGGCTTTATTTCAATGCCGAACATTGATGTGAGCCAATCGGTAAGGAGGACGGTATATCCTGCAAGTGAGCCGTCTTGCATTTCAAAAAGCTCGGTGCTGCGGGAAGCTGCGTAAATCAGGGGGGTGTCTCTCTGCTGAAGGGCCTCGACTGCTCTGATTTCCGACTCTGTAATACCGGGAATTTCCGAAAAATGATTCAGGGTGATAGGCGCACTCTCATCCCGGCCCGTATTAAAACAGGATAATAAGAGGGGGATAAGAATGATAAAAGCCTTATTACGTAAATTCACCTTAATATAATTATAGCGTAATCCGGGAAAAGCAACAAATTTATGAAAAAAATACAACTGACAGCGAAGTTACCAAAGAACTCCGAAGTCTGCACGGCCATCATCGCTGTCGGCACCTGAGGAGAGGGTTACGGGGTTGGAGCTTTGCTCGGTTCCAACGGGAAATTGGGGCATTAGGGCTGAAGCATCTGCCCTTACGGGGTTGCTTGCACTGCCGTCATCGCCGATGGTTATGCTTACCCCGGGCAAGACAGAGATTCTCTGCCCGATACTGCCCACAATGCTCACCCTCCCGCTGTCCACGCTTAGGGTTCGGGTATCGAATTCGAAGCTTGTTCCGCGCACCGAGGCAACTATCATCGGGCTTATCACGTCTATAGAGGTTCTGGCCCCTGCAGGGGTATCAATATCAACCTTGATCCTTCCTGTTTGGAGAAAGGTATTGATTGTTTCGCTGCCTTGGAAGAGTTGAATCTCCAAAAGGGTGAGTCTTGTAAGGGGCTCTACGGTAAAGAGGGCATTTCCGATTTCCAGAAGGGCGACGCTCCTAAAGCCGGTTGAGACCACCGTGTCTTCGGCGACCCTGTCCCCCACCCTTGCAGGGACATACTGCGCAGCCCCCGATGCCCTTAGCTCCACAGTGCCGCTAAGCTCCCTGATTATTCCGCTATTCTGAAAAGTTTGAGCTCCGGCGAAGCCGGTAAGCAGAAGGAGGAAGAGGCAGAGGGCGAAGTGTCTTTTAAATATCATATTATCTTCTATACACTCCTCTATTCTTCTATATAATCGAGAGAATTAGCCTTAGGTCAAGGCGCCAATAGTTATTACTTTCGGGCCTGACATCGCCGAGGGCGGGTATAAAGATGCCGCCTCCAAGGTTAATCGAAATGTCGGAAATCGGGTTCCAGAAAAGCCCCGCACTGAGCTCGGGGCCAAGCCAACGCTCGTTGGGGCCGTTTTCAAAGAAGTAGAAACCGGAAAAGTTGAAGGTGAAGGTACGGTGAAGCCTCATGGTATAGTCCATGGAAATATGGGAAATACCGGATAATTTTGCCTTTAGAATATTTCCCTGAGAGATGGTTGTAATTGGCAGGAAGGAAGTGAAGTATTCACTTGGACCGCTTGCAGAACGAAAGGTAAATGCGAAACGCCGGATTTGATCCTGGAAGGAAAAACCGATTTCTCCTGCGTGGGCAATATAGATTTGGTTCGATACTTGGAATGATGATAAAGAACCACCAAGGTTAAAAGCGACAGGCCACCAAATGGGGATGAAGACCCTGCCTGTAAGATACTGGGTATTAAGCCCGGCTCCGGATAAATCAAATTGAGTTAGAAGGGAAAGTTGTGCAAGAACCAGCTCCCCGATTCCCTGATGCTCCCATTCGAGGGCTGCAAGGAGGCGGCGTGGGGCAAAGTAGGTATTAAGGAAATCGTAATAGTCGAGATCGGCGAAGTTATGCTCGAACTCGTCGTAGGTCATTTCGATATTTGCTCTGCCCTTATAGAGGAGGCCTGAATACCAAACCCCTGTGCTTACTTTGCCGAGTAATGTATTGTAGGAAAAACTAAGGCCGTCAAAAAGGCCTGTAACGATGAAGGCAAGGGGGTCCTGATAATGCATGCGGCCAATTCTTAATTCCATGAACCCCGAACGCAGAGAAACTTCTGTTCTTAGGATTTCGGGGACAAAGCCGAAGGGGTCGTTTTCGTAGTTAAACCCGAGGGAAACATAGAAGCCGCTCTGCTCTCCGATTAGGCCCGAGAGTCGGGGTATGCCGATGCCCCCGTAGTTGAGGATCGTCTCGTATCCGCGGCTGCCGATATCAAGGTTCTGATCGAAGGTGAAGCCAAAGTCGATTGCGGAGAGCATGGGGGGAAGGGAGAGGATCTTAATGATGATTAACAGGGTGATGATTTTCCTTTTCACTGGGGGCCTATGGGACTACGTTGAGGGGGATTTGGTCTGTGACACCCATATAATAAAGGGTGAGGTATGAGCCGGGTGCAAGGACAGGGTCTGACGGGATTATGGCGGCTGCAACTGCGGTCCCTGCATCAAATGTGTACATTAGAAATTCATTTATGCTAAATGTCTTTGTAAGTGGTGTATCTGCATAACTTACAATCAAATTTATACCTGCCTGCCGTAACTCATCTGCCCAATCATAATCTGTTGCATCTGCTCCTGCGGGGTATGTGTTAGTAAGCGTTCCTGTATAATTTAAACTAGTTACATAGTAAATATTATTATATGGAATCTCAATAAAAAACTCAGTGCCGGTCGGGTGCGCAGGATCTCGCGGTACCTGTCCGGTAGATTGTCCCCAGATCGGAACCGGAACAACTCCGCTTGCAACGCGGTAGGAGACTATCGGAGGTGGGCCAATATCAATTAAACGGCGGGGGCTTCCATCGGGCATCAGGTAGTAAGTATTGCTTCCAAGCCAGTTTTCTTCCCTAAAAGGCAGCATGGGGAGGTCTCTTGTAATGCCACCGGGATAAGTTCCTTGCAGGGTAAGACCGGTAAAATCGGGAATACTGTCTATGAACATATTTGGATTAGCCAAAGTGCCTGTAAAATTTACTGAGAGCAAAGGAATTACATCAATATTGAAATCAGGGGCTAACACCTGCACTGCACCTTCTAGATAGTAAATAGTTACGGGCTGAGACGCGATAGCCTGTTCAATAATGGGCGATCTCGAGATACCTGTGACATCATAGACTAAACTAGAAAATAAAGAGGGATCTTCAATTATCTCCGTTCCCGGCACACCATCATCGTCGATAAAAGTAATTCTTACTCTAATTCCTGTAAGATTGGGGATGTCACCTTGATAGGAAGGTACTGTCGGTAGGTCAAGCACTTCCATACCTGTCAATGTCCTCTGCGGCGGCAGTGAGGGGTTACTCCAAGAAGAACCTTCATACAACTGAAACATAATCGTAGGGTTCGGGCCCCTGACTATGGTAATGGGGTTATCAATGGCTTCCCCGGAAGCGAAAATGGAATCATCATCAAGCAGGAAGACTTCCATTACAATAAAATACTCATCAACGGGAACCGCGCCCCGAAGCGGGGTATTGCCTTCGAAAGTAAAGTTCTGGATTTCTTCCCCATCCAGATCTAAAAAGTATACGACGAACTTTAAGTCTTCAAGACCCGGGGCCTCAGGGTCGGGGTTAACGCTGTATGGTGGAATATTCGGGGGGTAGGATGCCCTTGCGCCCGCCTGAGCAAAGCTGATGGTGAAGGTGCCCATTTCACTGTCTGAACCGGGGCCTACACAGGAAAATAAAAGTAATGAACAGACGATTATAGAAGATAAGAAAAATCCTACTCTTAAATTCATGCTGTAATTTTACTCCGGTTTAGTCAAAATATCAATTAATAAAATAGCGGCTTAGGGTGGTTAAAACTATATTGGGATCTACCGGTTTTGATATATGGGAGTTCATTCCTGCATTGATTGCAGCGTCAACATCTTCTTTATAAGACAGGGCTGTTACTGCGATTATGGGAACGGTGGAGGCACTAGGAAGGCCGGAAGACCTTATTGCACCTGCGGCTTCATAGCCGTCCATATTCGGCATCATTATATCCATTAAAATTAAGTCTATGTTGTCGCTTTCGGAAAGAAAGATATCGACTGCTTCTTTTCCGTCACTTGCTTCAATTGTCTTTATTCCTGTTTCTCCAAGGATCATTTCGAGTATTGATCTGTTTATTGCAACATCGTCGGCAACAAGAACCTTCTTCCCTGAAAAATCAAAATCGGAAGGATCGATCACTTCTACAGGCTTAGGCGCTTCGGCTTTATTTAAAGTGAGGGAGAAGGAAAAAATGGAGCCTGTTTCATTATCACTTTCTACCATAATAAGGGCACCCATAGCCTTTACTATGCTGCTGCAGGCGGAGAGCATAATTTCACTTGAATGGAAATGAATCTCGCTGCTATCGCTTGAGAATATCATCCTTAACTCTTCAATTTTATTATCAGACATGCCGATTCCGTTATCTGAAACCTTAAAGTAAAAAGTTACCCCGTTGCTGTCTTCCAAAATATCAATAGAAAAAATAACTCTCCCGTTTTGCTCACTCGCATACTTAACTGCATTCCTTAATAGAATTGTCAGAGCTTGCATCACTCTGATTCTATCACCTTCTACCCATAAATCTTCGTTAATTTTGCCGGGAGGAACCCATTCAATTTTATTAGCCTTGCAAAGGGTGGATATGATATTATTTATGTCAATTACAACATCAGCAGGTTTAAATGGAGCATTCGATAGAACGAGTGAGCCGCTTTCAATATTTGAAATTTCAAGAATTGTGTTTAAGACCGACATAAGGTCATTTGAAGAAGCAAGGGCCTGTTGTAAGGATTCCATTATCTTTATCTGCTCATTTCCGGTCATTGCTTCTTTTATCATATTAATTGTGGAATTCATTGGTGTTCTAAGTTCATGACTCATATTTGCAAGGAATGCATTTTTTACGCCTGAGGCCCTGCGCTCTGCTTCCATTGAAAGATGCACGCGGGATTCCATCTCCATAAGCACGCGCTCAAAAAGCTCAAGCTCATCCCCATGGTGCATGATCGGCTTTCTCCTCTGCCAATTGTATAATTGCTCCTTTGCACCGGGCAGGTATGAATCAAGTCCTATGGAAAGTTTCTTAATCGGGGAAATCATAAACTTTTGGGTTATATGCAGGATTATCATCGTAGAGGAAAACAGAATCAATAATATAATTGCCCCGAGCATAAGGAAACCGTTCCTGCGCTGTTTTAAAAGCTCGTCCATTGAAAGGCTTACTGCAGCATGGGCAGCGACGGTTCCGTCTTCTCTTAAAATCGGCTCATGGGCGGTTAAGAGCCAGCCCCACCTTGTTCTATGGGTATATGTTTCAACTGGCCCTCCTGATAGAAATTGCGGGATTAAATGGGGTTCTGTCTCCCCTTCCTTCCAGAAAATGGTTTCCCCTAAGTCCAGATGGCTCACTTCATCTTCGTCTGTGTCAAAAACAAAGGTTTCGCCGTTTTCAAATATTCTTGAAACAGTTATATACCTGACTCCGGTCTCTTGGCTTTTAAAGCGTAAAAGGTCGAGCATGCGATGGTACTCATCATCTTTTTCTCCTGTTAAAAGATAGCGGTCTATATCCTCTGCATTCAATAAATAAGCGGTGGTTTTTACTATGGATTCAGCTCTAAATATGAACTCGTAATCAATACGGGCCTGATATATATTGGCCATAAAAACCATCATTATAGCTCCGGTAAAAAGAGTTACGAAAGCCATTCGTACCATTATGCGAAACCTGAGGGATTTTTTCCAAGGGACATAGAAACCGGGGTTGCTTGTTAAATCGGCCATATACAAGATTTGATTGTATCCTTTAAATACCCCATTATCAAGGATAAATTCGGGAGCAAATAGGGGCTTGCAAAAATAACTATACAAGTGTATAGTTATTCGATGGAATTAATGGATAAACTTTCTACGCTCTCTGACTCGGCAAAATACGATGCCTCCTGCACATCGGCAGGGAGCGGGCAGGATACGGTAAAGGACAATAGCGCAAAGTTTGGGATGCGAGTGCCTGCAGGGGTCTGTCATAGCTGGACCGAAGACGGCCGCTGTGTGAGTCTTTTGAAGGTGCTTTTTTCGAATGTCTGCCGTTACGACTGTGCCTACTGTGCCTGCAGGGCCTCTGCAGATACAAGGAGGACTTCCTTTACGGTGGATGAGCTGGTGGAGCTTACCTGCCAATTTTACAGGCGGAATTATATCGAAGGGCTTTTTCTTTCTTCGGGGATCTTTGCAGATTCGGACATAGTAATGGAAAAGTTAATTGAAACGGCAAAGAAATTACGGAAGGAGGCCGGCTTCGGCGGTTATATCCACATGAAGTTAATCCCGGGCGCAGGGGAAAAGACTATAAGGGAGGCGGGCCTTTGGGCGGACAGGCTTAGCGCGAATATTGAGCTTCCAACGGATAAGAGCCTTCAGTATCTTGCACCGGAAAAGTCGGGTAAGGAAATTCTTGGGGCAATGAGCGAGACCTTTAATGCGGGGGAAGAAAATAAGGAAGACAGGAAGAAGTTTAATACGGGGAGCAGGAACTTCGTTCCGGTCTATGCTCCTGCAGGGCAAAGCACCCAGCTCATAGTCGGGGCATCGCCCGAGAGCGATAAGACCATCCTGACCCTGACGGGGGCCCTTTACCGGAAGTACGGCCTAAGGCGAGTCTACTACTCAGCCTTTTTCCCCGTGGGCCTTCCCGGCGGGGACGGGATACCCGACCCGAGGCTCCCCGATCTTCAGCCAAAAAGGACAAACATTTTCCATCCTCCCCTCGTTCCGAATAAGGCTCCGAAGGGTCTTTTGCTCAGGGAGCACCGCCTTTACCAGGCCGACTGGCTGCTTCGCTTCTATAAGTTCACCCCCGATGAGGTTCTTGAGGAGGGGGAAAACCTTGAGACAGCCCTCGATCCCAAGACGGCCTGGGCCCTGCGGCATCTTGATTTCTTCCCTGTGGAGGTGAATAAGGCAGATTATGATGAGCTGCTTAGGGTTCCGGGCATTGGTGCAAAAACAGGCCGCCACATTATAGAAACAAGGCGTTCCAGATCACTTACATTCGATAATCTGCGCCGTCTTGGGGTAGTTTTAAAGAGGGCAAGGCATTTTATAACGGCAGGCGGGGCATTTCTGGATAAGCCCGATAACCCAAGGTATATACGCAGTCTTCTGTCTGACGAGAAGGTCTTACAGCCCGAGTTATTTGAGTTTTAACTATAGTTTTATAGTTTTATGCATCAGAAAGTCCCAATTATGTTCCATATAATAGCCGACTCCCGTACCCGGCGCATACTTGGGATATATTTTGATGAATGGTGCAAGAGCATCCTTTAAAGAGGCATTCGGAAGGGCACCAATTATGGCCATGTATACAAGTCCGAATGAGGGGGAACGGGAAAGGCCCCAATTGCAGTGAATGAGCACCTGTTTATGTTGAATTTCACGGTGGATGAACTGCATTGTCCTCTTAAAAATCGGGTTTGCAAACTCGGGTGAATATTCCTGGGGAACATCAAGTAGATTCAGGTATAAATGCGAATCAGTCTCGTACACAAGTTTTAGAGGGGAAGTAGAAGAGATTCTGCCTTTCTGCCTTATGCCATGCTCATGACAGGTCTGGCATGCATGCACTATGGAATAATCCGGGATTACCGAGCAAATCTCACAGTCAAAATCGTCCCCGATATGGAGATTAATACAAACTTCTTTCATGTTTAAAATCCAATGGCAAAATAGGCATCGCCTTACCGTTATTATCGAATCTGAAGTTTAATTCCTCCCAGATATCGGTCACTTCACTGAAAATGCCCTGAAACGCTGCAGGGGAAATCTTGGCTTTCATTTTATCCGAGAAACTCAATTTTGGATACTCCCTAATGCGGATTTTTTTTGATTGGGAAATTTTAGCAAGATCCTTTGCAATACTAAGTGCGTCAAGATAGCCCCCAAGACTATCGGTTAGTGTTAAGGCCTTGCTTGTAATACCCGAATAGACCCTGCCCCGGGCCAGAAGTTCAAGGTTTTCAACTTTCATATTTCGTCCTTCCGCCGCCTTTTTTACGAAGGTACTGTAGAGGTCTAGTATATTTGCCTTAAAGCGTCCCTCTTCCTCATCAGTAAGATCCCTTTTCGGGAGAATAACTCCTGCTCCAAGGTCAGAATGATCACCTTTTTTAATGATGTCAAAATCAAGGCCAAGCTTTGAATTAAGGCTTTTATCATAAAACCAGGCTGATATTACCCCGATAGAGCCTGTCAGGGTATAGGGTGTTGTACAAATATGGCTTGCGTTCATTGCGGCCCAATATCCGCCCGAGGCAGCGACCTGCCCGAAGGAGACGATGACCGGGATTTTCTTCTTTGCCTCGCGGACTGCCGCATCAATAAAGTCTGCGGCAACGGCAGATCCCCCGGGGGAATCTATTCTTAATACAAGGGCCTTTACTCTGCTCTTTTTTAATAGCTTCCTGATTGTCTTTGCTACAGTTCTTGCCTTCATTCCTCGCTCCATATCGGAGGCGCCCTTTGCGTGAACTATGGCGATCTCAGGAAGGAGAAATCCCCTTGCCTTTTTTTCAATATAATCGGGGTTCTTTTGGCCGGGGTTAAAAAAGCTGAAATGCATGTTCCCTGCAGAAACAAACTCCACCCTTTCCTCATCATCTTTATCATCAAGAGGATAGGTTAAATCGGGGAATTCCATCATTGTAATAGTCTGCTTTATTTCTGCTTCCCTGCCGATGACATCCACCAGGGACCGGTCCCTTGCCTTTATAGGAGAAAGGAGGAAATCTTGGGAGAGAATTTTATTGAAGGTTTCTTCGCCAATTTTCCTATTTTGTAAAATTGCAGTCTTGCTTACTTCAAAAATATCGTCAAGATAGGCGCTGTACTGTTTTCTGTTCGCCTCGGAGAATGAAGTCCGGCTGAAGATTTCGTTGGCAGACTTAAACTCAAAGTATCTAAGCTCGCGGAACCCGATTCCAAGCTTTGCAAGGCTCTCCTTTGCAAAGGGATGGCCCCGGGAATAGCCGGTAAGGCTTAAGCTTCCTGCCTCGTCCATGATTATCTTATCCGAAAGGGAAAGCAGGCAATAAAGGTCCATCTCTGCATTGTCAAAATATGTTGCAATTTTCTTCCCTGCTGCCTTGAACTCTTCAAGGGCCTTCAGCAGTTCCCAAAGATAAGCGCTATGGGAGGAATCCCCTGAAGGAAAACCGGAAGTATTCACGAAGATGCCATGGAGCTTCTTATCCGCTGCGGCTTTTTTAATGACTCTTAAAATGGCCAGTTCAGTATTGGTACCTGCACTTGAAAATCTTCCGAAGGAGCCTGCACTTTTCCCAAGATTGAGTTCCAAATAACGAACGGTTTTTTTCTTCTTGCTCATAGGGCTTTAGTATGTCATTTTTTTTCGTAAACGGTCTATATCCTTTTATAGTATACAATTGCAGTAAAATCCGGTATTATGGAGAAATATCGAAAAAAGGGGTTAAACCTATGTCAAGCGATACACACCGGCTTTTTTTAGAACACAATGTCCTTATTGTCTGGAAGCCTGAGTATAATTTGGGCATTCCTATAATTGATGAGCATCATAGGGGGATAGTCTCAATCGTCAATTCACTTCATTTTGGGATGCAGAATAATTATGTAAAAGAGATACTTTCCCCGATAGTAGACATGATGAATGATTATTCTTTGATACATTTTAAGATTGAAGAAGATTTTCTTGAAAAAATCGGCTTTCCTAATTTAAAGAAACATAAGGAGCTGCATCAAGCCTTGTTCACAAACCTAAAGAAGCTTGGGAGAGACAGTATTTTCAATAAAGATTCACATGAGTTCATGAATTTCTTAAAACAATGGTGGATAAACCATATTCGTGTAGAGGACCTTGCATTTAAGGAGCATGTTTTTAAGAAATAGGGTCTTTCTATCTGCTTCTCTGATCGCTTAAGTACATGTACGAAATCCCGCCGGGGAAATGCCCGACTCCGATATACCTATGCTCGGGTGATACTATATAAGCCCGATGACCGGGAGAGTTCATCCAGCCGTTTACAAGAAATTCTGCAGACAAGTTCCCGCTGCTATACCAATTACCGCCGTTCCAGCGAAGACGCCCGCCAAAGGATGCTGCGACATTTGCGGAGGCACCATGACTTGCGGAGGGGTCATCAGCATAGGGACCAAAGTTATGGGTGCCTGTATATAAACCGCGAAGATCATGGGCCTGCTGTGCAAAAAACCTTGCGGCCATCATCAGGGTATCATCCCTTGTTACCCTGCTTAGATTCAGGTTAGTCCTTTCGATGTTAATAAGTCTGATAACTTCAAGTTCCACGACTGTGGGGCCGCCAAACCTTCGATAGTCCTCGATCCAGACACTTCTCTCGGGTGCTGAAATACGTCTGTTCGGAAGTGTGATACTTGATTGGGCGAATGCAGGAGGCGCACCCGTACCTGCGACATCGCAACTAGCAAGCAATAAAATTACTAAACCAATAATTGAAACTTTTATCATTCTCATATCTTACCCCAGCCATTTTCGCAGAACATTGTCCAGCTTTAATAGATCAATCGGCTTTGAAAGAAAGCCTTGAAAACCGTTATCAATAAAAATATTATCCTTCTCTGCAAAAACATTTGCAGTAAGTGCGATAATGGGAATGGTATCTGCATACCGGGTTCCGAGTCCCCGAATGGCCTTTGTTGCCTCAACGCCATCCATAACGGGCATCATGTGATCCATGAAAATTAGATCGTAGCGCGGCTCTGCATCTTTCATGCGTTGGACTGCCTCGGTTCCTGTGATGATGCAGTCGACAGTCATACCGTAGGGCTCGAGGCAGGCTGCAGCGACATCAAGGTTAATTTCCACATCGTCAACAACGAGAACCCTGAATTGAGGCAGGGACCTATACTCGATTGCGGACTCGGTTTTTTCGGGGGTATAGGTGAAGTTTTTAAGAGCCTCTGCAATATCAGGGCCGATGGGTTTTTCTTCTGCTATCTGTTGCTGAATTGTTACAGAGAAGGTACTGCCTGAGCCGTACTCGCTTCTTGCAGTTAACTCTCCTCCCATGAGCTCTACGAGTCCAAGGCAAATTGCAAGTCCGAGCCCTGTCCCTTCAATTCCGCGAGTGCTTCTTTGGTTCACTTGAGCATACTCGGAAAAAAGCTTTTTTAAATCGTCCTCTTTAATGCCCATCCCGGAATCGCTGACTTCAAAACTTAATAAGACCTTTTCCGGTTCGCTCATGCCCTGAACCAATTTTACATTAAGCTCAACCCTTCCCTCTTTGGTATACTTAAATGCATTACTCAGTAAATTGCCAAGCACCTGTTTTATTCGAATATCATCTCCGATTAAAAGACGAGGGATATTTTCGTCTACGCCAAGAATAAATTTTACCGGCTTTGAGCCGATATGTACCATATTAAGTGTTGCAGTATCGTAGATTATATTTGCAATGTCGTAGGTTGATGAAAGAAGCTCGAACTTCCCTGACTCAATTTTAGACATATCGAGTATGTCATTTATTATCCCCATTAATAGATTGCCGGATGTATGTATCTTACGGAGGTTTTCATGACTCTCCTCGGGTAAGTTGCGGCGAAGTTCTGCTTCTGTTAGGCCGATTATCGCATTAAGGGGGGTGCGAATCTCGTGGCTCATGTTCGCAAGGAAGCTCCCCTTGGCCTTTGCGGCATGGCTCGCTTCGTTTTTTGCATTGGTCATGTCTTCGAGTACCTGAACATAGGATTTACAGAAAATATAGATGAGTATATTTAGGGCAACAGAAACAATGAAGTATAAGATATTGTAAATTGCAGTAAAGGCAGGGCCAAGCAGGTTAATACCGAGAACAAATAAGACTACTGTAAATGCGGCACTTGAAAGTGCAATATATGCAAGAAGACCCTTTGGTCTTAAATAGGTCATGGAGATCATGGCAATTGCGGTATTGTAGGTGAAAATAAGGAAATCTCCCCCGAAATAAATTGAACCGAAAATCAGGACACTGATTAAAATAATTGGCGAGAGAAAAGATGTCCAACGTTTCCCGAGGGAGCTCCTTTCGATGATTACATACGCAAAGACTATAATGAGAGAAAGGCCGAAACGTATAATCATCGACTGTGTCGAGAAGAAGGCCCAGGTATAAAGGGAGGTAATTACCGTATATACACAAAGAATTACGAAGATATGGGGTGCTGATTCGTTTTTTACCCTGTTTGCAAAAATGATACTGCGGATTTTTGAAACAAAACTACCCTTTTTCACTGTTTAATAGTATACTACACTCTACGCATAGCAGTAAAGACAGGCGTTTGAGCAGGTATTATACTCGCCAATATCAACACTCGAAACACAGAGGCAGCCGGGGCGCTGGTTTTTGTCTTTCTTAACCGATAAGTCGCGGCCGGTTATTTGCCGGATTAGCCTATCGTCTATGCACCGCCCGGGTGCAATGCCGTGCTCTGTTAGGCCCGGTTCTGTTGCGCAGCTTTCAATTATTAAGCCGGCTTCTCTTGCTGCTCTTGAAAAGTTCTCTGCAAGGGTCTGCTTTTCTTCATTGCCTATTTCGGTAATGCCAAGGAGCTTAATTTGCTTTAGGATTTTTCTATAATGATGCAGGAAACTGAATACTGCCTTTTTTGTGAATCCTGAAAGTTCCAGGGAAAGAGCATAAAATTTTTCTATATGATAATTAACAGAATACTTTGGGTTTAATAAAACAGGATCATACCTCCAAATAACTCTTTCAGGGCCCACGGTATCTGAGAGTTTTTTAAATGTTTCGATTAATACCTTTTTTTCGGGCAGGTTAGTTTCGATATCGCTGTCGTAGGGGTTTAGGGTAAATTGGAAATAGTAGGGATATTGAGCAAGAAACTTGAGCTCTTTCAGAAGGGAGGCGGGGTTCTTGCTCCAGAATACGATGCATTCGATAGAATCGGGAGAAAGATCGACGAGTCTAACCTGACCGGGATTGAAGGGGTTTTTTACTGTTACATGCCCTTCTTTGAGCCTGTCTAAGAGCCAATCTATATGAAAGGCAGGAATGTCGGTTCTCCTGCTTGCGCTGATTATCATTTACTTGATGCCGAAGAAGGCCTTTGCGTTGGCAGTTGTTTGCTCTGCGACTTCTTCGGGGGTTATCCTTTTTATTTCAGCAATTCTATCGATAACAAACTTCAAGTTGCCCGAGTCGTTTCTCTTTCCGCGCATCGGCTCAGGTGACAGGTAGGGGCAGTCGGTCTCGATTAGGAGTTTGTCGATTGGGACTACCCTGACTGTTTCAACGAGGTTCTGTGCAGTTCTATATGTTACAACACCTGTAATACTGATTAAATAGCCCATTTCGACATACTCAAGAGCCATTTCAGGACTTCCGCTATAACAGTGCAGCATGCCTCTGCCGGAGCCGTAGTCGGGCATTTCGGCTTCCCTTAGGGTATCAAAAACGATCTGACAGGCATCTCTTGAATGAATTACAACGGGGAGCTTTACCATTTTTGCAGCATCGAGCTGTTTTTTAAACCAGTAAAGCTGCTTTTCCTTTCCATTGTTTCGGGTAAGCTCATCCCTATTAAGTCCGATTCCGATTTCGCCCCAGGCAACTATTTTTTTGTTTTCAGCGCAGAGCTTAATCATAGTTTTAATGATATCATCACTTATATATTCATCACCTTCGGGAGGAGTAATGGCACAACCGTCACCTATGCTCAGGTAAATGAAGTCATACTTCCTTGATAGTTTTAAACCTTCGTTTAACTCATTCGTACCTGTCGAGTTAATAATATACTCAACCCCGTTTTTATGCATATTAAATAAGAGCCTATCCCTATCCTTATTAAACTGCCTTACAAGATAATGCGCATGTGAATCGATGAACTTCACTCTATAATCCCTATCGACTAACCAAGGGCCTGAGCCAGATCTCCGATTATATCGTCAATATGCTCTGTACCGATTGAGAGCCTTACCGTGGTAGGCGTAATACCTGCACCCTTAAGCATTTCTTCGCTTAACTGAGAATGTGTTGTTGTTGCAGGATGGATTATCAGGGATTTAACATCTGCAACATTTGCAAGATTGGAAAAGAGCTTTAGCCTTTCAACAAAAGCGGCTGTGGTATCCCTATCTCCCTTTAGATCGATTGTGAAAATCGAGGCAGCGCCTTTGGGGAAGTATCTTCTATAAAGGGCATTGTCTCTGTGGCCGGGCATTGCAGGGTGGTTCACCCTTTCTATCTTCGGATGCGTTGAAAGATAGTCTACGGTTTTTAAGGCGTTTTCTACATGGCGCTCCATTCTAAGAGAGAGGGTCTCAAGGCCCTGGAGGAGGAGGAAGGCATCGAAGGGGCCAAGGCAGGCGCCGATGTCCCTTAAAAGGGTTGTTCGAGCTTTTACGATATAAGCTGCATTTCCTGCAATCTCGGTAAAGACTATGCCGTTATACGCAGCACAGGGTTTTGTGAGGCCCGGAAATTTGTCGCTTGCTGCCCAGTCGAACTTGCCGCCATCAATTATAACACCTGCTATACCTGTGCCATGCCCGTTGATAAACTTTGTCGCAGAATGTACGACTATGTCTGCACCCATATCAAGGGGCCTTAAATAGTAGGGTGATGCAAAGGTATTGTCTACGATTACGGGGATCCCGTGTTTATGTGCAATTGCAGATATTGCTTCAATGTCGACAAGGTTTGAGCTTGGATTTGCCATGCTCTCGAAAAATACTGCCCTTGTATTTTCCTTAATTGCATTTTCAACATGGGAAGGAATACTCATATCGACAAATGTGGTTTCTATTCCCATGTCCTTTGTGGTGTGGGTAAATAATGCAACAGTGCCGCCGTAAACCTGCTTGTCGGTAATTATATGCTCCCCTGCCCGCACTATATTAAGCACTGCATAGAGAGAAGCTGATTGCCCCGATGAAGTTGATAAGGCTCCGACACCGTTTTCAAGTGCCGCAATGCGCTTTTCAAAAACATCGCAGGTAGGGTTCATTATTCTGGTATAAATATTCCCGGGTTCTGTTAATGCGAAACGTGCTGCCGCATTTTTCGAAGAAGGAAAGACAAAGGCAGCAGTCTGGTAAATCGGCACTGCCCTTGCATCTGTTGCAGGGTCGGGATTTTCCTGTCCTGCATGGATTTGAATTGTCTCAAACTTGTAATTACTCATTATATTCTCCATTAAAGCTCTTTCAGGTTATATGGTGTTTCTTGGTAAACAAAGTTTAACCAGTTTGAAAAAAAGAGGTGCGCGTGTGCGCGCCAGCGGACCACAGGTGGATTTCCGGGGTCATCATCGGGGTAATAGTTTTTCGGCACTTCTATTGCGAGGCCGCGGCCGAGGTCGCGGCGGTATTCCCTGTCGAGGGTCAGGGGGTCGTACTCAAGGTGACCTGTTACGTAAATTTCGCGGCCTTCCCTTGCGGTTGCTATGAAGATGCCTGCTTCGGCTGTTTCTGAGCGAATGGTAAGGAGGGGCTCTTTTGCGATTGAATCCCTGCAACTCGCGGTATGGCGGGACTGAGGCGCGAGAAACTCATCATCAAAACCCCTAAAAAGCGGGGAATAACTCTCGCTTACTCCGTGGGGGAAGATGCCGAAGAGCTTTTTATTAAGGCCGTGCTTTGGAATTTTATAATGCCTGTAAAGGGCTGCCTGCGCACCCCAGCAGATATGCATGGTAGAAAAGATATTGTTAATTGAGTAATCGATCATCTCTATTAACTCGTCCCAATAATCTACTTCCTCGAAGTCCAGGGTCTCGACCGGAGCCCCTGTTAAGATTAGGCCGTCAAAACGAAGGCCCTGCCTTATTACATCGCGGGCGCTGACGTAGAATCTTTCAAGATGCCCGGGCGGGGCATTCTTTGAGTCATGGCTGCCCATCCTAAGGAAGGTAATATCGACTTGAAGGGGGGTATTCCCGAGGAGACGGAGCAATTGTATCTCGGTGTCTATGGTTGTGGGCATAAGGTTCAAAATGGCAACCTTTAGGGGCCGTATGTCCTGGCCTTCTGCCCTCTCTTCTGTCATTACAAAAACCTGCTCATTTTTCAGGGCATCATAGGCAGGCAGGTTCCTCGGTATCTTTATAGGCATGGCTGTTAAATACTATCGAAAAAATATAATTTAATAAAGAACACTTAAATTTAATCACACG
>Ga0099364_10001202_pt1 | contig 43160 bp, 42 predicted proteins | sample TergutTh196P3_FD_73070 | JGI IMG/M metagenome (GOLD analysis project Ga0099364, IMG submission 73070) | Microcerotermes parvus P3 segment gut microbial communities from Pointe-Noire, Republic of the Congo - Th196 P3 | ecosystem: Host-associated > Arthropoda: Insects > Digestive system > Gut ...
TTTTGCTGTGTCCCCGGCCTGAAATTTCGTCATGCAATATGCGTCTTTGACCTTTGTTTAAATTTAATCTATCGGCGATATAATTAAACTCTTTATTTTGGGCTTGATTATTTTGGGGCGTATCGCCCCGTAATTTTTAACATAAAAAGGGTGTTCGGTGGTAGTGCTGATTAGCTCACCATTGATTGTCAAATGCACAAGCTCGGTCGTTTCGCGTATATAGGTTTCCAGGACTGTTTTCTCAGCTGTTTCTCCCGTTTCGGTATTTTAAATAAATATTTTATCAGCCTTTCCACTGACATATTCTAAGCAAATTGATACCATGTCTGCTTGCAGTTCGCTAAAATGATCCTCGAAAATCTTCGCCATAATGTAATACCTCCTAGTTCGTTATTAATGGAAATTTTCGACCTGGAAGTTATAAGCCTTAATCCAGATAACATAAATCAATAAATTTTGAAAAAGAATCAGCAATGAAACTCATGCCCTTATAACTTTCATCTTGAAACTCTATTTCATGATCCCAAAAATAAATGTGACCATAATTTATTGTATCCAGTAATATGCACATTAAATTACCGCTAGGATCTTCACCAATCGGAAATGCTTTATGTGGAAGCCGTTTTTCCTTTCGCATTGAAAGATACAATTTAACCGCATTGTTTCTATCATTTAAATTCTCAGGAAAAATCGAATAAAAGCGATTGACAACTGAACTGTCATTATCTCCATTCAAGTCTTTAAACTCAAAAACTATATCGCCTTCCGGCACTCCTCCATTTGTTGTTAAAATGAAAGCAATAAAATCCTGCGGAAAAGAGACGTCCAGATTCTCCTCTACTAGAGAAACTTCAGACATATCTATTTTTGCACCGACTTTTATTAGCTTGCAATCATTGAGATTCATTGTTTAATCCTTAGTTTTTATTGTTCCGACCATTCTGCACAGCCAAAAATATTGCTATAGCGCCTTTGATAAAGCAATTTCCAATAAGGTATCAAAGTCATCAACTTCTTCAACAAGGTCGCCGCACGTCAAATCAAGAATGCAATATTTTCCGGAAGAGAGTTCGAGAGCGTACCATGAGATATCATCATTCCCAATTAACAGATATTTTTTTTCTACCATTACCTCCCACCAGTGTTCGTTTTTAACATAAATATTCATGAATTCATCTTTGTCTGGATTAATTGAAAACATGAACACACCATTAGAATTAAACCCATCAGCGATCTGACAAAATCCAATGAACCCAGATAAATTCGGTGCTGAATCTCCTAATCTTACTTTAAGCCAATTGCATAATTTCCTAATATCTTGGTCTGTACAAGAAGAATAGCAGAATTCTCTGAATGGATTTTGATTTCTTTTGGTCTTGATTTTATCAAGCAAATCTATTATTTCATTGTTCATCTTTATCCTCCTCCGGTAATACCGTAATATACTTTTCCTGTCGGTGCTGGCCAGCCTATTATTTTGGTTTCTCCCGGCTTTAATCCGGATGTTATACTGTTTTGATAATCTGTAAAATTCTGATGATCGGATACACCGGTTTGTTTGATTAGAATCAAATTATCATTGGCATTTGTTCCGCCATCATCTAACGGATACTTATGATGTATATTGTAGCCATCTGGTATGTCCCCATTTTTTATATCAAAGATATCGGCATCCGAAAAACCTTTGGATTTTAAGAAGTCATCACCTAGAGGAGCTACTTCAAGGACTGCTTTTTCGGCTGTTTCTCCGGTTTCTGTATTTGTCGAGGTTACTTTATCACCAGCCTTGATATTCTCAGTGACAACCAATGCAGTTGCAGTCAAAATCATAGTGCCAGCCACGAAACATTTCATTGTTTGCGATGCAGCACCTGTGAAAATAACCAACGCGCTGACGCCTATTTGAAATCCGTTATATAGTGCAGATGAATGTAGTTGTTGATTGAGTTTTCAAACTAATTAGTGCTACAATTAAATTCCTTACAAAATTCATAGTTAGTTACTAGTAATTCCGCATAGGGAATAATTCTCTTTGTCGCAGTGTTTACATCACATTCCTTTGCCCACAAAAAGGGGTACATAGTAATTCCTTCATTTAATTTTAAATCTTTGATAAACAAATCAGAATCTTTCCATAAAAACGATTCATAAAATTCATTTATATTTTTAGTTGATATCCACGTAATGAACCCTTCGTACGATATTTCTAAATCTTCCCAACTTAAGTTGTCTGGAGAAAAATAGCTGATTCCCCTTTCAGTAATAGCGAAAATCCCTCCAAAAACATCATACGCAATGGCATACTTTTTTTCACCAATAATAATTTTGAATTTATCATTAAATTGCAGTATGTGTTCATATTCTGTTTCGCCTGAACAAAGCACCCGTAAATAGTTATTAACTATAATTAGAGATGCATTATTTACAACAATGTCCAATGGCGAATCATAATGAGTTTCGTTGTTTTTTTCAAAAACCTCGATTTTGTTTAGGGAATTATCAAACCCAGTTTTTATATTTTTCCAGTTAAGTTTCACAATTATCACCTCGTAATTTTAGTGTTAATCAATAATTATAACTTTCACTTTTGTCCCATCCGGATATTTCCGCAACTGATTTCCCATCGATGACCCCGAACCCACGTTATCCGAAGGATTAATCGGCCTAACGCTAGCATTAGAACTTTATTGTTTGCGATGCAGCACCCGTGAAAATAGCCAATGCGCTGACGCAAATTACTCCTCGTCTTCAACCGTTGGGATATAGGGAGACAGAAAGGGGTCTTCTTTTGATTGGAAAGTTCCTCTTGCCAAGACAAACACTTGGAAAGCGTTGCTAAACCCATTTGCATCCTCATCATCGTGCAAATATAGCAGTCCATAAGAACCCGGAGCTTTTCTGGCTATCCAATTAAACAAATCAATAATTTTACTTGTCTCATCTGTAAAATGATTTGTAAAATTGGTAGCTGTCAAAGACACCTCTCCGTTGATAAAGCTAATTTGGATTGAACGCTCATTCATTCCCAGCTTCGCAATCTCTTGCTTTAAATAACCCACTATTTGCGTTAGATTTTCATCTTCATTGTCAATCGTAAAGTCTTGCCTAATTAACGCCCATCCATGTAATTCAACCATAAATGCCTTCCCTGTATTATAGATTCCTTTTTCGCACTTTCAATATAATCCTTGATTACAAAAACACCGCAATCAATAACAAGAGTTTTTACAATTATTCATATTTACAAATTGAAAGTTTGCTAACAAAATCCGAAAAAGAGTTAGCAATTATGCTCGTGACGAGATAACCAGTTTCGGTAACTTCTAATTCATGGTTAGCAAAAAATACACTTCCATAATTCTCCTCAGACAAGCATATGCAAATCATATTACCCGAAGGATCGTTTGCGATTGGCATAAAATTCAACGGCAATGATTTCTCTTCTCTGGTAATTAAATAGTTCTTCCTTAAATCATCAGACTCCGTTGTTTCTTCGTTATAAAGCACTAAAAACTCTTGTATTATAGTGCTTGTGTTCTGTAATGTGTCGATTTCCAAAAAATTGAATTCCCAATCCGCTTCAGGCATCCCCCCATTGGTTTCAAGCAAAAACTTAATATAGTCCTCGGGCAATCTAATCGCAAATTGTTCTTCAAATGAATTTATAGACTTATTGGTTAGTTGTGGCCCGGAATATTGCATTTTCATAGTTGAGTTCCTTTAATTTACCCATTACTGGATTTTTCAAGTCCTCTTTCGGATTTTTCAAGAGACAAAATATCGCCATTTGAGTCAAGCGGTTCAGCATAGTTTCATAAGTTCAATTTTTCTTTCGCAGCAATCATAATTGAATTGAATTCATCCTTTTCAAAAAAGGATGAACCAACTTTATCGTAAAAAAATTCAGTTTCATTGTTTTCTTTTAGGATTGAAATTAAATTGTTTTGAAACCATATTTCGACAACAAAATCTTCAGATTCTGGATAACTTGTCAAAATCAATTCATAATTATTCATTGTTAACTTCCTCCTCAAAAAATTATTCTATAAGACCAATAAAAGTTTTACCGTCCGCAGTAAATCGCGCTCCGCAACCATTTGGTAATTTTATTTCAAGAATTTCTCCATATCTAGCATGATGTCTTGTTACGGCGGTCGCATCTGGATCATTTAATATGGACTTTAAAATGTTATTTCCCTGTGCATTCATAGTGTTGGCATCCCCTTTTATATCAGGAAATTTGCTGCCATCTCTACTTCCGTGTTTTTGAGCAGCTCTACCCGATTTGGTTAAATCCCCTTTATCGGATTGATTTCCAGATTCTAATAATTGATCTACATTATAATCTTTTCCTGCATTATGCACCAACACCCCGTTAGTTCCCACATGATAAGTATGAAAATCCTCCACTTGAAAATTATACACCGTTATGCGAATGTTTCGGTGTTAATCATTGTGTTATTTTCGCTTTAATACAAACAATTTCAATTTCATAATTTCCGCCCATTAAACTTACTTTCATCAAGTTATCTTCCTCAAAGGAATAAACATCACAGATAAATTGAGGAAAACTCAAATCATCATCTTCCATAGTTGACATAGTAAATGTCTTTATGTCAAAACAAGCTAAAGAGCCACAAAACTCCCCGGTACTCAAACTATCAATAAATTTTATTTCAAAATCATTTCTGTTATTGATAAAATTCATCGAAGATATATTTACATCTTTGAAAATTCTTTTTGGATCCATTTTAATCCACCTTTTTTACAATAAACCAAATGCTTTATTTGTATTCCACAAATTGCCCTGTATTATGTCCATAATCGGGAACAGGTTCACCATCCCACATATATCTCCTTGGATAAGATTGCTTATCATTTGGTCCAGCATTCGGGATAGGTTCTTTTATATATCTAACAACTTCTCCGTTGTTACGTATCCAAACTTCTTCGCCACTGGGACTTTTATATCTAGTGTTTCCACCCCTGGTTTCCCCTTTGTACTCGAATCCTCTATCTTTCAACTGAGCATCCAACTCACTCCTAGATGTGGGAAACTTCCCATAATTTTCCGCATTATGCACTAGCACCCCGTTAGTTCCCACATGATACGTATGAAAATCCTCCACTTGAAAATTATACACCGTTATTGGTATTTTTGCAAGCTCTATCTCGATTTTTTCCTCAAGCCATAGTAAATTGATTCGACGAATGCCTTGAGCGTGATGTCCTTCAAAACAAGGAAAGAAATTTCGTCGGACACGCTGTCGCTTTCAAATTTCGCCGAAATCATTATCTCGTTATTCTTCAGGGCAATCCTTTCGATGCGCCGTTAACGCTAATGCTTACAATGTTATCCTAATACCTTGCTGAAATAAGCTAAATCACAAGATAGTTATAGGTGGTCTTGAGTAATTTAATTATTAAAGTCTCATTAATGGCATCATAATTTCCCAATACACTTCCATATCGGAAAGCTCAAGATTTTCAACCGTATCTTCGCCATTCAAGAACAGAGGTACTTTATACCCGGCACACTTATTATGCGGCAAGACGATATTTCCATTTACTTCACGCCAGATGTAAAAGAAATCGGATGCTAAACAAGCATTGTGGTTCTCAGTTATTTCTTTGTTATGAAAATCAAAAAAATCAACTTGAGTATTCAAGATTTCTCCCGTTCCTGGTTCAAAAATCAAAGTCACATTTCGAGTTAAATCTAAAGCGAAAATACGCCCTAACCAGTCATAACCAAATAATTTTATTGCTCCATTGAATTTTGGAAATGATTTTTTTATAATTTCAGTCCATTTGACAACTTCATTGGAATTGTAAATCCTATACAACCCATTCAAAAAAGTTCTGCCTTCAAATGCTTTTAGAAAGCCATCTTGCGTTGAAACTGAATCACTACCTTCAATCTCAACAAAATCAAAAAAATTACTAAACATTAACTCATTCCTCCTTATCATTAAGGCTTGAAAAAGAAATTTCTAAGAACAGTGCCTTCATTCAAGTCTTTAATTACATGATTAATTTGACTACCCAAACTGCGATTGACACTCCTATCTAACGTATTCAAGTTACTAATATTGTTTGCCCCCCTAGTTGTAAATCTACAACGTGGTCGACATCCTGTGTTCGAAGTACTGAATTATTGCCATATTCACGCTTATATGTACTTGAAGCAGAGGTGTTACCACGATTAGGCGTAGTTTTTATTGTTTCAGCTTCAGATAAAACCCTTACTTTGTTGTCGGCTTCAATTCTCTGCTCTGGCGTCCAATCATCCTTGTATGATAATTCTACATCATATGTTCCATCTCCACTATCGATAAGTTTGCAATTCGCATTATGCACTAGCACCCCGTTAGTGCCGACATAATAGGTATGGAAATCCTCCACTTGAAAATTATACACCGTTACGGGGATTTTTGAAAGCTCTGTCTCGGATTTTTCCACAAACAAATTAGAGAATTTAGCTGTCCAATATGTTTGACAATCCTGCATTTTTTTAGTTGTTGACCGAGGTGACAAAGTGTCGGCATAAACTCTGTGTAAATCCGCTCAGGTGGCACAAACGCGCAGCATTTTCACGCTCCGCTTATTCCAGCGGTTCAACATGTATGGTGGAGTGCATATCAAATTTTTGCATTATCATGTCTTCAATGGATGTTGCTACGCCATGCCCCTCATCTATAGACATACTTTTATTTAAGCGGATATGCAAGGTCAGCTCTTTTTGTGTGATGTAGTTATGCAGATGGACATGGTGGAGCATTAAATCCTCATGATATATTTCGCCAACTTCCTTGCCGAGCCGCTCTAAAAACTCTTCACTCGGTTCTTCGCCAAGCAGCCGTGTGATAGCGTCTTTCATAATGGTAAACGCTGCATAAAATATCATCAATGCGACAACTATACCCAAAACGCTGTCCATCCACCATAAGTCCGCAACAAACCGCGTGACCACAATACCTATCAAAACCACAACCGATGACAGCGAGTCTGTGCGGTGATGCCACCCGTCCGCCGTAATAACGGGATTATCATATTTTTTGCCCAAGTAAAACGCGTATTGTGACAGGGCTTCCTTGAGGGCTATTGACATGACCGTCGCGACGATCGCCCAAGTCCCGTAATATGTAGTCTCCCCGCCGCTAAACTTCTCTATCGAGGCCGTCACAAATGAATAGCCGATGACCGCGAGCAAAAACGCGATAATAACGGCGGCTATAAGCTCCCAGCGCCCATGCCCGAAAGGATGCTCCTTATCGGGCTTTTTTGCCGCAAGCCTTTCCGCTATTATGACAAAAACAGAACTAATAGAATCAGACAGCGTATGCCACGCGTCCGCGATCAGCGCGATTGACCCGCTTATAAGTCCCACCCAGAGTTTTAGGGCAAACAGTGCGATGTTGGTAATTATTGACAATGCTCCTTCTGTTACTTGAGCTTTTCCTCTATCCATGATAAAACCCTTCCTTAATCAATGCGTAATTCATAATGCGTACAGCATTATTATTTGGCAATTGTTTTTCAGCTCCGGTAGCCCTATCTCACGCTAAACAATAAATCCCCATATGTCGGAAACGGCCAATCGGAGCGGGCGACAATCAGCTCCATCTCATCTGTGAGCTTTCGTACCGCAGTCATTTTTGCGTGTACAGCGTCTCTGTAGCTCTTTGCCCTTTCTAATAAATCGGTGCGCTCTTCCGCTTTGCAAAGCTCCCTATACAGCGCGTTCGACTCCTTGTGCAGGCTGTCCGTAAGCGCGGTGAGCCGTTTTGCGCTCTCGCGCTCATACGCACAATCGGCATTTGCGAGAAATTCCCTCTTTGCGCTTGCCGCCCGGCAAAGCTCTCCCGCGTATCTTGACCCGGCAGGCAATATATGCTTACGCGCAAGTTTGTACATTGTAACAGCTTCTATGTTGCACAGCTTGCAATAATTCTCAAGGCAGATTTCATACCGGGAGTGTATTTCATCGGGCGAAAAAACTCTGTGCCGTTCGTAGAGCGCGATATTCTTCTCCAAAAGCATATATGGGAGCGCGTCCGGGGTCGTGGCAAGATTTAAAAGCCCGCGTTTTTTTGCTTCAACAGCCCACTGTTCGCCATAGCTGTTTCCGTTAAAGAGTATTCGCTTGTGACGGCTTATTGTCTTTTTTATCAATTGATGCAAGGCGGCGTTAAAGTCCTTTGCGTTTTCAAGCTCATCGGCAAACACGCGAAGCGACTCGGCGACGGCGGTGTTAATCGCGGTATTTGCTTTGGCTATGGACATATTGGCTCCGGCCATACGAAATTCAAATTTATTGCCCGTAAAGGCAAAGGGGGACGTCCTGTTTCTGTCGGAGGTTTCCTTTGAAAAGCTCGGCAGCACCGTGACTCCCACTCTCATCATCTCCGCCTCGCGGTCGAACTCATAGCGCGTGTCGCTTTCGATAGCGTCAAGGATCGAAGAAAGCTCGTCGCCCACAAACACGGATATAATGGCGGGCGGCGCTTCAAAACTGCCGAGTCGGCAGTCATTTCCGGGTGACGCGACCGATACGCGAAGCAAATCCTGATACTCATCTACGGCCTTGAGCACCGCGACCAAAAACAGCAAAAACTGCGCGTTGTCATGGGGCGTTTTGCCCGGATCGAGCAGGTTTGCGCCGTCGTTTGTCATAAGCGACCAGTTGTTGTGCTTTCCGCTGCCGTTTATGCCGTCAAACGGTTTTTCGTGCAAAATGCAAATCATGCCGTGTTTTTTTGCGATAGATTGCATAATTTCCATTATGAGCTGATTGTGGTCGGTCGCTATGTTTGTCGTCGTATATGAGGCGGCAAGCTCATGCTGTGCCGGGGCGGACTCGTTGTGCTTTGTTTTCGCGGGCACGCCCAGCCTCCAAAGCTCCCTGTCGAGAGCTTTCATATATGCCGAGACACGGGGTTTGATAGTGCCGTAATATTGATCGTTCAGGTCTTGCCCCTTTGGCGATTTCGCGCCAAACAAAGTGCGCCCCGTATACATCAAATCCTTGCGTTTTTCATACAGCGCCTTGTCAATGAGAAAATACTCCTGCTCGGCGCCCGCCATCGGGCATACCTTTGCGGCTTTGGTATTGCCAAACAAACGCAAAATACGCAAGGCTTGTATGTTGATGGCCTGCATACTGCGCAAAAGCGGGGTTTTCTCGTCCAACGCATGACCTTGATGAGAGCAGTATGCAGTGGGGATATATAAAGTGCCCGAGCGCACAAACGCGTAAGATGTGGGGTCCCACGCCGTATATCCGCGCGCTTCAAAAGTAGCCCTAAGCCCTCCCGACGGCAGGCTCGAAGCGTCGGCTTCTCCCTGCACGAGCGCGCTGCTCGAAAACTCCATAGTCGCCCTGCCGTCTCCCGCCTGCGTTACGAAGCTGTTATGCTTTTCTGCCGTAGTCCCCGTCATTGGTTGAAACCAGTGCGTATAATGCGTCGCACCAAGCTCGATAGCCCATTTTTTCATGGCCTTTGCGACGGCATCCGCGACATGTGGCTCAAGTTTGCCGCCCTCTTGCACCGTTTTTGAAAGAGCCGCGTAAATATCATCCGGCAGGCGTTCTTTCATCACATAATCGCTAAACACCATTGCTCCAAACATTTCCGGCGGATTGTTTTTCTGTTTTATTGTTTTTTCTGCCATATCCTCTAACTTCCTGTACTTTATTGCTTTGCCCTTTATTTTAAATCCCATCCATTATAACATCTCATCAGCAAATCCGTTTTTTGTAAGGCGTTTTATGCGTTTAAATCCGCACGATTTCAAAAGCTCCCGCATTTCATCAAATTTATAGTATAGCGAAGCGGCATCGTGGCTGTCGCTCGATAAAATTACTTCGCCTTTTCGCCGAAAAAGCTCTTTGAGCAAAAATATTGACGGATATGGCTCTGCTTTTCCCAAGCGATACATAGCCCCTGTGCTCACTTCAAAGAGTCTGCACTTTTCTAAAATACACTCCATCGCGTCTGTCGCGGCGCGTACATATCGAGGATTTTTCTCGTCAAACAATCTGCCTCCGGCATTCTGCTTTGCTATGAGGTCAAAATGCCCTATAATGCTCGCGTTGGTCTTTTGGGCGACTTTTGCGGTCTGGGCGTAATATGCCTCCGCCACAGCAAGGAAGTCTCCGCCAAAATGCTCGTCGCGCACAGTTTGCAAGTGCTCATAGCTGCCGTCAATCGTTATATCCTTGCCATCATGCTCCACATGATGGACGGACCCTATGATATAATCCATGCCCTTTGGTATCGTGTTTGTAAAATAATCTTGCTCGATACCGAGAAATATGTCTATTTTATCGGCATACTGCGTTTTTAGCGAGTTTATTTCTTGGATGTACGAAGGCATATCGGAAAGAGCCATTGAGTATTCTTCGTCAAAGGGTACAAATGAATGTTCCGAAAATCCGAGTGACCCGCCGCCTTTTTCGATTGCGGCTTTTACCATCTGAGGGGCGGTCAGTTTGCCGTCGCAATATGTTGTATGCGTGTGTAGATTTTGGTGTCCTGTATTCATCTAATCCGCTCTCTTTGTGTATCTGGAAGCGAGCTCGGTTTTTATTTCGTCCGGCGTGATATTCATCTCGGCCATTAGCACTGCGGCGTGATAAACTAAATCGCCAAGCTCGTAAACGGTATTTTCCTTATCGCCGGATTTGCCCGCAATGATAACTTCGACGGCTTCTTCGCCAAATTTTTTGAGTATCTTGTCAATTCCTTTGTCAAACAGATAGTTTGTGTATGATCCGGGCTTTGGGTTTTCTTTCCTGTCCATGACTATTTCATGCAAAACGCCGAGAGAAAACGCCCTTAGATAATGCTCTGAATCGGCTTTGTTATACACATCTTCGTTAAAGCAAGTCTCGGCTCCCGTATGACATGCCGGTCCTTCGTTATATACGGTGACGAGCAATGTATCCATGTCGCAATCGGCTTTGATGTTTATGATGTTTTGAACATTGCCCGAAGTCTCGCCTTTGCGCCACAGCGCTTTGCGCGAGCGTGACCAAAAACAGGTTTTTCCCTCATCAATGCTTATTTGGAGGCTTTCCTTGCTCATATACGCAAGCATGAGGACATTTCCCCCGCGCCCGTCCACAACGATTGCCGGGATAAGCCCATCTTCGTTAAACTTGAGGTTATCTATCTCTATCATCGTTTTCCTTCCTCACCGCCGCGCACCGCGTAATATGCTTTTTATTACGGCACACGCTATACATTATATAGCAATATTATATAGTAATATATAGCAATATGCAAAAAAGTATGATACAATACAATATTACCTTGTTACTTTCGCGTATTTCGCGTAATCATTATCGTTTTTGTGTTGTAGGTGTATGCAGGTGCTTGAATTAGTTTCCCCCGCAAGCTCTCCCGAAGGAGTTGTTGCGGCTGTACAAAACGGAGCCGACGCTGTCTGTCTCGGATTTAAAGAGCTAAATTCGTGCATGGAGGCGGAAAACTTCACATTTGATGAGTTTGGCCGCGCTCTTGAATATTGCCGAATACGCGGGGTGAGGGCATATCTTGCGCAAGATTCTCTCGTTTTTGACAGCGAGCTGCCGATAGTCGCGCAAAACACCAAGCAGGCAAACGGCTACGGCGTTGATGCCATCATCGTGCAAGACCTCGGCGCTATGAGAGCCGTTCGGCAGGCAGTGCCTGATATGCCTGTTTTCGCGAGTTCCCGAATGGGCATCCACAATTTGGAAGGCGTAAAGATGGCCGCGGCAATGGGAGCTAAGAGGGTGACTCTTGCGGGTGAGCTGACTCATGGAGAAATAGGCTACATTTGTAAACGCTCGCCAATAGAAATAGAAATATCCGTACACGGCAATCTGTGCATGAGTTCTTCGGGCGGTTGCTATATGAGTGCTTTTCTCTGCGAAAACAGCGATAGCCGCGGCATATGCGACAAGCCTTGTCAAAAAAGCTACAATTCCTCCGGGCATATAAAAGCGTATCCTCTGAGCTTAAAGGATAATTGCCTTGTTCGATATCTCTCCGATTTAGAAAAAATCGGCGTGTCCGCGATAAAAATAGACGGGCGCGATAAACGCCCCGAATACACGGCGCTCGTTACGGGTATGTACTCAAAGGCCGCGCGTACCGGGAAATCCCCATCCCGCGAGAGTATGCAGACAATGCAAAAGACATTTTCAAGGCAGGGCTTTACGGATGGCTATTATACCGACCAAAAGGACGCGAATATGCTCGGGCTTCGCGAAGAAGATAACAGAGATGACACCGCTCTGTTTGCTTCCACTCGAAAGCTCTACTTAAACGGCGAGTTTCAGCGCGTGCCGATTCGATTTGTCGGAAGCGTCGAAGCGGGAAAACCTGCAAAGCTCGCGGCTGCCGACGACAAAAAGAACGGAGCCGTTGCCTACGGGCCTATTCCCGAGCAGGCTTTTCACAAAGAACTCACAACCGCCATGCTGCAAACCGAGCTGTACAAAACGCACGGCACTCCGTTTATCTGCATGGGCGTCAAGGGTAAAATCCAGCCCGGCCTCACTTTGCCGATGTCTGCGTTTTCTGATATGCGCCTTGAGCTTTTTGCTCAAATATTAGAGCAGCGGCGGCCTTTGACCCTACGACCGGAGGGCGACTATTCTCCGACAGTATACACGAGCGACGAGATCGTCCCCGATCTTCATGACATGAACCGCAGCGAACCTCCGGCAATAAATATATCCGTGACGAGAGCCGACCAGCTTTCAGAGCAAATGCTTGAGCTTTCGCCCGCGCTGCTTTATATACCCGTCACCGAACTCGACTATGAATCGTCTATCCTGCGCAAATTTGCCGAAAATGAAAATATTGCCACAGCCGTTATTTTGCCAAGAGTAATACATGATAACGAAAAGACCAGAATATCAAAAATGCTTACACGCGCGAGTTCGCTCGGCATAAGTGACGCGCTCATAAGCAACATAGGGCATATCCAGTTTGCCAAAAGCCACGGAATGTCTGTCCGCGGCGACTATGGGCTAAATGTATTCAACTCGGAATCCCTCTTTGTTTTGCAAAAGCTGGGGCTTAGGTCAGCGACCATATCATTTGAGCTTCGTCTAAGTGACATACGGGATTTATCAAAGCCTCTCGATACGGAGATCATTACATATGGCCGTTTGCCCCTTATGCACACGGAAAGCTGCATTGTCAGGAACTGCGCGCAGGCTTGTATATGCGACAGCTTTACGGGCCTTACCGACGAGCAGGGTCAGATATTTCCGGTGGCGGCGGACTTTGGATGCCGCAATACGCTGCTTCATTCAAAAAAGCTCTTTATGGCGGACAAGCACAAATCAATACTACGGCTCGGCATATGGGCCGAGAGGCTATGCTTCACTACGGAAAACGCAATCGAATGCGTAGCCGTGCTGAAAAGATATATGGGAACGGGAAGTTTTTCACCGCAAAGTTTCACGAGAGGTCTGTATTTCAGAGGAGCGGAAAATCGTTTATGAGTACGATTATGAGCGTGAAGGAGATATTTGTCATATGAAAGCGATATTTACAAGACGAACAATCATTATCTTTTCTACTGCTTTATTGCTGGCAATTATATCTATTGTCTCAATCAACGTAATGAGCAGTTCCGGCCCTGTGACCGGATTTGCCAATGTTGTCACCAGACCTGTCAGAGAGCTTGCCTCGACGGTCGCTCGGGCATTTGGCAGTATTTTCTCCGCTATTTATGATTATGAAGCGCAGGTTGCCAGAAACGATGAGTTGCAAAGGCGAGTCGCCGAGCTTGAGGCAAACTACCGCGAAGCGCACGATTTGGCGGAGGAAAACGCAATGCTCCGCGCACTGCATGATTTTCGCGAGAGATACAGCGGTTATGAAAGCGAAATGGCGTCGCTCTCAAGCTGGAACAGCGATAACTGGTCGTCTACATTTGTAATCAATAAAGGCTCGTCAAACTCAAACATACGGCGCGGTATGGGCGTCGCGACGGAGTACGGAGCTTTGATCGGTCAGGTTTTTGAAGTCGGGGCAACCGAATCAACAGTCATTACCGTTTTGGACACAAAGTTTTCCGCCGCCTCATTTGTCGGCCGCAGAGACAGCGGAGGCGAAGAGGATAGCTATGTCACGGTCAAAGGCGACTATACATATTTACGCACAGGGCTGCTCATTCTCGATACAATAAACGAAGACCTCATAGTGCGCAGCGGAGACAGCGTGGTCACGTCGGGCTATGGCGGCGTTTTCCCGCCCGGCCTCACCGTCGGCACGGTTGAAGAGGTTTTTAGACATGCCGGCGGCATAGGGCGTTTTGCAACGGTAAGGCCGAACTTAGAATTTGAAAGATTGACCACAGTCTTTGTTATCACCGAGTTTGAAAATCCCACTTAGTATTGCTTGCGGGATGCTCTAAGCCCTTTATCCTTTTGTATGTACCGCGCCGCATGTACCGCGCCGCTCCCGCGCCGCGTGTGCCGAGCCGTTTATCTCGCGCAATTTTTCAGGAGTTCAACAGGACTTTAACAGGAGTTAAAATGATCAAGAAAAAACGAACCGTCTTAGTAGGCACAATATTGCTTCATACGCTTCTTATACTACTTGTCTATATGTTTCAAGGGGCTATATTTCCTTTTCTGCGAATCGGCGGCCTTGTTCCTTTAATGCTCCCCGTCGCCGTTACAGGCATAGCTTTGTATGAGGGGCGCGATATGGGAGGCATTTGCGGCATATTTGCCGGTGTTCTCTGCGATATATCGTTTAATCAGCCTGTCGGCACGTTTACCGTGCTCTTGACGCTCGTCGGACTGGGCATTGGCATTCTCTCGGAGATGATAATACTCAGCAGCTTTGTCACATACTATATTGGCTGTGCCGCTGTATTGACTGTTTGCGCTTTTGTGCAAATGATTCCCGTCATCGCGCAGCAAAACGATATACCGTCAAGTATTCTTATGAGTACGGCCATAGGGCAAACGACTTACTCCTTGATCGTTGCCTTTCCGATATGGTTTTTTGTACGCGCTCTGGGAAAACGCCGCGAGAGATTATCCCCGGCGGCACGAGACTAAAGGCAACCTCCTTAAAACCCGCAAGGAAATTTAACGAAGTATGGCGAAAAAAGCACAGCTAGATTGCCGCGATAGGGTTTTTGGAGGTTGCCTCAAGCAGAAAGGGGTAGAAAATGCAAAAAATATACACACCAGCCCGAATAGGCACAGTATTTGTCATTATATCACTGATACTGACTATCTACGTTTCGGCCCTGTATAATGTGCAGGTCTATCAGCCTCGTATAAACGCCGACGAAAACCCGCACCGCAGGGTAATTGAAAGGTCATCTACAATTGCCGCCGCCCGGGGCAATATATATGACCGCAACGGTGTATTGCTTGCGTCCGGCAGGCCGTCGCATGACATAAAACTCGACTGGCACGCGCTGCGGGGTATGCCCGAGGCTAACGACGTTGTGCTCGAACTCATTTACGCGGCTATGGATGAGGGCTTTTCATATGCCGATACTTTCCCCGTCACACGCGGCGCCCCTTTTGAGTTTCTTTCCGGCATGACTGCGACGCAGAGAAACCGTTTAGACAGATATTTTGAGTTTCATTCCATAGACCCCGAAATTGAGATTTCCGATTTGCTTTCATGGTTTCGCGACCACTACAAAATAGATTATACTATAGGCATATTGGACGCGAGGCTAATAATCGGTGTGCGTTATGAGCTTGAAATCCGCGCCATTGTCGGCTCTATTGTCCCGTATACCTTTGCCGCTGATGTCAGCACTGACTTTGTGTCATATATTTCGGAACGCGGCTTGACGGGGGTTTATGTCGAAACCTCGTATTTGCGCGAGTATCACACCAATATAGCCCCGCACGTTTTGGGCTATATCGGACCCATGACCGCCGAAGAGTACGATTATTACAAAGAGCTTGACTATCCCATGAACGCCCTTGTCGGCAAAACGGGGGTCGAGCGGGCTTTTGAGGAGTTTTTGCACGGCACGGAAGGTCTTAGGGTAATTAAGCTAAACGAGGAGGGCACCGTTCTTGGCGATGAGGTTATAAAAGAACCCGAGCCCGGACAGCATGTGTACTTAACCATAGACTATGGCCTGCAATTGATTGCCGAGCAATCCTTGCGTTCCCAGATAGAGAAAATCAACGCCGATCGCCAAGAGGCATATGATCCCGAGTCGGAGGACGAGATGGAGCTTATCCCGGCCGGGGCGGTCGTTGCGTTAAATCTCAATACGGGAGAGGTTCTCGCATCCGTTTCATATCCCGCTTTTAATCTTTCGACCTTATCCGAAGACTGGACAATGTTAAACACCGACCCGGGACAGCCGATGTACAACCGAGCCACGCAAGGCCAGTATATGCCGGGCTCCACATTCAAAATGGTAACCGCGCTCGCGGCTTTGCGCAATGTCAGCAACTACAGCCGTTGGACGACTATAGAAGACCAGGGCCGTTATACCAGATGGGAGGCTGAAGGCTTTGTCGCTTCCTGCTGGATATTCAACCAACAGCGCGTCACTCACGGTGAGCTCAGTTTAGTAGGGGCGCTCGAATGTTCATGCAATTACTATTTTCTCCAGATTACCGACTGGCTTGCGGGCAGTCACGCGGATAACGCCTCAATAATGCTCGCAGAGGCGGCTCTTGAATTTGGGCTTGGCATGAAAACCGGTCTGGAAATACCGGAGTTTGAGGGTTATCTCGCCACGAGAGAAACCGCCCGGATAACTGAGGGCAGATTATATTTTACCAATGCCGACGTTTTGCTTGCCGGATTTGGACAAGGCTTGAGCCGCTTTACGCCCATGCAGCTTGCCAATTACGCGGCAACCATAGGAAACGGCGGGACTCTTTACTCTTTGTCATTGCTTCGCAGAGTCGTAAGCTCCGACTTTTCCGAAAACATAATGGAAAACGAACCGATAATCCTCAACCAAATCGAAGATACGGATATTATAGAGATATTGCAAGAGGGCATGATGGCAGTTACAACCGGGCGCAGAGGCACGGCCAGAGATACATTTCAAAACTATAGAATACCCGTCGCCGCAAAGACAGGAACCGTGCAGGTTGAAGGCCGCTCCATGAACGACGGTGTTTTCGTTTGCTACGCTCCTGCCGACAACCCCGAGATAGCTATCGCGATCGTCGTTGAAAAGGGCGGCTCGGGAGCAAGCATAATGTCCATCGCGAGCATGATTTTTGACCACTACTTTTTGACGGAGAGCTCTTTTCTCGCAGTCCCATACGGTCAGCTCGCCCCATAGGGTGCGCATTAGTATAGTCATTTAGCAAGCGGTCATAAAACTCATTCCGAGAGCGGAGCATGGACGCGGAGCGTCCGATCGTTTGCGCACGGATGACGCAATTGATCGGGGAGGAATGGTTTTATGACCGCTTGTAAGAAAAATTTATACTTACTATGTTAGGAACAGATAAAATGTATGCGTAATACTATATTCATCAAAGGCGCGCGCGAAAACAACCTGAAAAACATTGATTTAGAGATTCCCCGTGACAAACTCGTCGTGCTGACAGGCATATCGGGAAGCGGCAAATCCTCTTTGGCGTTTGATACGATATACGCCGAAGGCCAGCGCCGCTATGTCGAGTCTTTGTCGGCATATGCGCGTCAGTTTTTGGGCCAGATGGAAAAGCCCGATGTAGACTATATCGAAGGCTTATCGCCCGCTATCTCCATAGACCAAAAGACGACAAGCCGCAACCCACGATCGACAGTCGGCACAGTCACGGAGATATACGACTATTTGCGCCTCTTGTGGGCAAGGGTCGGCTCCGCTCACTGCCACATCTGCGGCAAAGAGATAAAACAGCAGTCGGTAGACCAAATCGTGGACAGCGTTATGACAATGCCCGAGGGCTCTCGTATTCAAATACTCGCGCCGATCATACGCGCGCGAAAAGGCGAATATCAGAAAGTTTTTGACGACGCCCGGCGCGGCGGCTATGTCCGCGCACGCGTGGACGGGAGTATCTACGATTTGTCCGAAGAAATAAAGCTCGACAAAAACAAAAAACATGATATTGAAGTAATTATTGACCGCCTTGTGCTCAAAGAAGATATATCAAAACGCCTCACGGATTCCGTCGAAACCGCGCTCGCCCTCGCCGGGGGGATGCTCATAATCAACCTCATGGGGGACGACCGCGATATGCTCTTTTCCCAAAATTACGCGTGTGAAGAATGCGGCGTTTCTATGGAAGAGCTCACACCGCGCCTGTTTTCGTTCAACAACCCATACGGCGCATGTCCGAAATGTACGGGCATAGGGACGCAGCTGCGCGTTGACCCGTCCCTCATTATTCCAAACCCGTCTTTATCCATAGATGACGGCGGTATCTCCGCTTCCGGGTGGGGCAATGTCAAAAACGACGGGATTTCCAAAATGTATTTTGACGCCCTATCTAAAAAGTATAGATTTAAGCTGTCCGTGCCGATAAAAGACCTCCCGGGCGATGTTATGGATATTATACTCTATGGCACAAAAGGCGAAAAGCTGGATTTATATTACGATCAGCCTCGCGGAAAAGGCATTTTGACCCAGCCGTTTGAGGGGATCGTGAACAATCTCGAACGCCGGTATAAGGAAACGCAGAGCCTTTCCATGCGGTGGGAGCTTGAAAGCTATATGGCGGAGCATCCTTGCCCCGATTGCGACGGGCGGCGGCTAAAAAAAGAAGCCCTTGCCGTCACCGTCGGCGGTATAAGCATCGCAACGCTGACGCAGATGTCCATTACAAAGGCCGCAGATTTTTTAAGCTCGCTTACCCTCAGCGAAAAAGAAGAAATGATAGCCCGCCGCATACTGAAAGAAATACTTGAGCGGCTCGGTTTTCTAAAGAGCGTTGGGCTTGAATACCTTACGCTCAGCCGCCGGGCGGGTTCGCTGTCGGGCGGTGAAAATCAGCGCATACGCCTTGCCACGCAAATAGGGTCGTCACTCATGGGCGTTTTGTATATTTTAGACGAGCCTTCAATCGGCCTGCACCAACGCGACAACATAAAGCTGCTGCGTATGCTAAAGCATTTGCGCGATCTCGGCAATACCTTGCTTGTCGTCGAACACGACGAAGAAACAATGCTCAGCGCGGACTACATCGTTGATATTGGACCGGGCGCCGGAGCCTGCGGCGGGCAGGTCGTTTGCGCGGGTACGCCGGACGATATAAAGGCTTGCGCGTCATCAATCACGGGGGGGTATCTGAGCCGTAAAAAGACAATACCCGTCCCTGCCTCGCGCAGAGCCGGAAACGGTCATGTCCTTATGATAAAAGGCGCGGCGGCAAACAACCTTAAAAACCTTGACGTATCAATCCCGCTCGGCATGATGACCGCCGTCACGGGGGTTTCCGGCAGCGGTAAATCTTCGCTCATAAACGAGGTCGTTTATAAAGCGCTTGCGTCTATATTAAACGGGGCAAAAGCGCGTCCGGGCGCTCACGGCTCTATTGATGGAATGGAATTTTTGGACAAGGTCATAGATATAAATCAATCGCCGATAGGCCGCACTCCCCGCTCAAACCCCGCGACATACACGGGTGTTTTCGGAGATATACGCGATTTGTTTGCTCAAACACAAGACGCGCGGGCGCGCGGCTACTCGCCCGGACGTTTTTCGTTCAATGTGCGCGGCGGACGCTGTGAATCCTGTTCCGGTGACGGCCTGATCAAGATCGAAATGCACTTTTTGCCCGATATATATGTGCCCTGCGACGTCTGCAAGGGCAAACGCTACAACCGTGAAACGCTCGAGGTGCGCTACAAGGGAAAGAATATTCACGAGGTGCTGAGTATGACCGTGGACGAAGCATTGGATTTCTTTGAAAATCTGCCAAAGATACGCCAAAAGCTCACCACCTTGATTGATGTGGGTCTCGGCTACATCAAGCTCGGGCAGCCTTCCACAACCTTATCGGGCGGCGAAGCGCAGCGCGTCAAGCTCTCTACGGAGCTTAGCCGGCGTTCGACAGGCAATACTTTCTACGTGCTTGACGAGCCGACGACCGGGCTTCATACCGCCGATGTCCACAAGCTGATTGATGTGCTCGGCCGCCTGACCGATTGCGGAAACAGCGTGGTCGTCATAGAGCACAATCTGGACGTGATCAAAACCGCCGACCACATCATTGACTTAGGGCCCGAGGGCGGCGACGCCGGAGGCGAGATATTGTTTGAGGGCACGCCCGAATCCGCCGTCTGCTGCGCGGCAAGCTGCACGGGGGAATATCTAAAGCGCGTGCTGTGACGGGCTTTGCAGCGTGCTGTGACGGGTTTAGCGAGAAACGTACTTAATATCCTTCGCGTGGGTACATGCGGCAAAATCCTTTTCGGTCTCTATAAACCACTGCTTAAATTCCGGAGCGCAAGCAATAACGGCTTCTTCGATTTCGGTTTTCATCGAGAGATTGTTTTCGGATTTGTGCTTTCTGACCTCGGCGACCGCGTCCTTTAGCGTTTCGCCAAATTTGATGATCTCCACGTCAAAATCGGACGGCTTTGGCCACTCGGTCAAGTGGATTGAGGGCAACCCGACAAAATCTTTAAATCCTTTGAGATAGATATATTCCGTTTCGTGAGGGATATATATGGCATACATCTTGAGAATACAAAGCAAGCAGTAGTAAATTGCATACTGCGCCGACTTGCGTTCCTCTTCTCCGTGAATATCCGGCTGATATAAGCGTTCCTTTACGATCTCGATATAGTTATCGCACAGGTCCTTCCAAAACAAATCGTCTACAATCTTTCGCGCCAAGCCGACCTCATAGACGTCTAACCATTTTGCGGCGTCCAGAATAGCTTCATTTGTCCGCTCCATGATCCATCTGTCAACGGGCAGGATATGCGCGGGTTGGTATGCGGCGTCAAAATCGCGCAGGTGCGACAAAACAAACTTTGAGGAGTTCCAAAGTTTTGTGATAAGACGCTTTGAGGAATCTTGCATATCTTGTATATCAAAGTACATATCCGTTCCAAGCCGCGCATTGGCCGCCCAATAGCGTATGGCATCGGCGGAATATTCGGCGATCAGCTCTTGCGGGGAGAGCTTTGCGTTGGATTTTGACTTGCTTATTTTCTCGCCGGGCTTTGCAAGGACAAACCCGCAAATCATAGCATCAAACCAAGGTATTTCCCCTGTGTGGTAAAGGCTTTTTACAATAGTATAAAACGCCCAAGTACGGATAATTTCGTGCGCTTGCGTCCTCATGCTCATCGGTAAAAAGCCGTCCTCGATCCCAAAACGCGCGGCTGTATCTAAATTTAACTGCGGAGTAACGGAAGAAGTCGCCCAAGTGTCGAGAACTGCTTTTTCGGGAACAAATTCTTTGCAGCCGCATTCGCAGATACCGGAATATTCCATTTCCAAAGGGTTGACGGGCAATTGCTCATAGGCCGCAAAAGCCGGTTTCGCGCAATTTTTGCAATACCAAACCGGAATCGGTATGCCAAAGTACCGTTGACGTGAAATGCACCAGTCCCATTTTAGGTTTTCGACCCAATTGATATATCTGTTTTTCATCTGCGCCGGATACCATTTTATTTTATCGCTCGCCGCGAGCAGCTCGTCTCGGCGGCTGAGCACGTCAATATACCACTGCTGCGAATAAATAATTTCAACCTCGGTGCCACAGCGTTCGTGAACTGACACGATATGCGTAAGCTGCTCTGATTTTATTAAAAGCCCTTTTTCCTCCAAGAGCCGAACAATCTCTTTTCGCGCGGCTTTTATGCGAAGACCCGAAACAAAAGGCACATCGGCCGCAATAGTGCCGTCGGGCAAGACGACTTTTTTATATGTAAGGTTATGCTGCTGTGTCCATTCGACGTCCGTTGTGTCGCCAAACGTGGCGCACATTACCGCTCCGGTTCCTTTGTCAATGGCAACCTTTTCATCAGTAAGGAGCGGCACTTCAAAGTCATAAAGCGGCACCTTTACCATTTTTCCGACCAATCCGGCATAACGGTCGTCATCGGGATTAACAAAAACGCTGACCACACCATAAAGCAGCTCCGGCCGCGTTGTCGCGATTTCCAAAACCTTGCCCTCGACGCTGAACGGGATGTAATGAAAATGCGAGTCAATATCTTTTGAATCCATTTCCGCTTGAGCTATTGATGTTTGACATTCGGTGCACCAAAGCACGGGCGATTCTTTAATGTACGCGTGTCCGGCCTCAGAGAGTTCAAGAAAAGATTTTTGAGAGATTTTTTGGGTATTGGCGCTGCAAGTGGAATACTGCAAATTCCAGTCACACGAGAAGCCCATAGACTTCCACAGCAGCATAAACTCCGCTTCGTAGCGCTGCGTTATCTCTATACATTTATCGCAAAATTCGCTTCGCGAAATGTCGCAAGCCTTGATCCCCGTCTCTCTTTCAACAAGTCTTTCCGACGGAAGCCCGTTATCATCAAATCCAAACGGATAAAAAACATTATAGCCGCGCATACGACGGTAACGCGCAATCATTTCCGCCTGCGTATAACTGAAAATGTGTCCTATGTGCAAGCTCCCGCTCACTGTTGGCGGCGGGGTGTCAATGGAGTAAAACGGGCGCGACTTGTCAGGGGCATAGTCGTATATCTTGTTGTCGTCCCAATATTTTTGCATTTCTTTTTCGACGGTCAGGCCATCGTAGCGTTTCTCAAATTCTTCCAATTTTATATCCTCTGTATTTTTATTCCTTATGGGTTTTCTCCTGCCATATTCTGCGAAAGAAAATCCGATAGGTAGTATATCATATTCGCTCGGCGAATGATATAACATATCGGAAACATTGCTTGTATTTTCGTCTCAAATAAGGTATTTTATATAAAGCGCGGCGGGCGGACTATTGTCTATCTAAGAGTGAGAAAGGATTTTATGAACATGAAATTTTCAAAAATGCCGTATGCGCGGCCCGATACTGAGAACATTTTTAAAAAATGCGGCGCGCTTGCGCAAGGAGTGCGAAACGCTGACAGCACGACGGAAATATTAAAGCTGCACAAAGAGTTTAGCGTCATATACAATGACATCTTCACATTATATGCTATATGCTATATACGCCACAAGATAAACACAAAGGATGCGTACTATGACAAGGAAAACGACTTTTTTGATGAAATTTTCCCGCTTTTTACCAAAGCGAGCGTTGATTTTTATAAGGAAATGGTAAACTCTCCCCTGCGCGGTGAGCTTGAAAAGGTGTTGGGCGAATTATGGTTTGTCAATGCCGAAATGAAGCTCAAAGGGTTTGATGAAAAGATTATCGAAGAGATGCAAAAGATAAACGAGCTTTCGAGCAAATACAGCAAGCTCCTTGCCTCCGCGAGCTTAGATTTTGACGGCAAAAAAGTAAATCTCTCACAGCTGGCGGCATACCAGGTATCGCCCGACAGAAATGTCCGCAAAGCCGCTCACGCCAAACGAACGGAATTTTTCTTAGAAAACGCAAAGGAGCTTGACGAGAAGTTTGACGAGCTTGTCCGGCTGCGCGATAAAATGGCAAGAAAACTTGGATTTTCGAGCTTTGTCGAACATGGGTATATAAATATGAGCCGAAACAGCTATTCTCCGGCGGATGTAAAGCTGTTTCGCGACGGAGTTAAAAAATCTCTCGTGCCTTTCCTCTCTCAGATGCACGAGCAAAGGCAAAAGGATTTGGATGCAGATAAGCTAAAATTTTATGACGAGGGGATTTATTTCAAAGACGGCAATCCAAAGCCTCACGGCACACCCGAAGAAATGTTTGCCGCCGGAAAGAAGATGTATGATGAGCTATCGCCGGAGACTAAAGAGTTCTTTGACTTTATGCTGGAAAACGAGCTTTTTGACGTGCTCGCAAAAGAGGGCAAAGCTGGCGGCGGATTTTGCGCGGATATACCAAATTATAACGCTCCTTTCATTTTTGCGAACTTCAACGGAACAAGCGGCGACGTGGACGTGCTTACGCACGAGTGCGGCCACGCGCTAAAGTCCTATCTTTCCGGCGATATTGAGATTTTTGAATACAAAGAGTGTACATATGATATAGCGGAGATACATTCGATGGCTATGGAGTTTTTTACGGCGGATTGGATGCGGCTGTTTTTTGGAAAAAGCTCTGATCGGTTTTTGTATATGCAGCTGGCGGATTCTCTGGCGTTTATCCCATATGGCTGCATGGTAGATGAGTTTCAGCATATTGTTTATGACAATCCCAAAATGTCGCCCGACGAGCGCAAGGCGGCGTGGCAAAAATTAGAGCTTGAATATAAGCCGCACCTTGACTATGACGGCGATCTGTTTTTTGGCAAGGGCGGCGCTTGGCAGCGTCAGGCGCATATATACGAACTTCCGTTTTACTACATTGACTACTGCCTTGCGCAGATTTGCGCCATTTCATACAGGATATGGATGGAAAAAGACCGCAAAGCGGCTTGGAAGAGCTATTTGGAGCTGACGAAAAAAGCGGGCACGCTGAGGTTTACCGATGTTATTGCCGAAGCGGGGCTAAAATCTCCGTTTGAACCGGCCTGCATGGAAGAGATAGTCAAGGGCGCGTCAGAGCTGCTGGAAAAATTAAAGAAGCGGGCGATGGGTGACGCGTGATGTTTTTAACAAAATCAGTTGGAGCTTGTGCTCACCACTGATTTCGTCTATAATGTAACTCACCGCTTACAGAAGCGGGAGACTTGTGATTTTGTTAAAAACTAAAAGCGTCATGGAGGGTACAATTATGGAGGATAACTCACAACCGCAAAAAATCAATATCTGTGATAGCGCCGCAGACACCGCCGCAAATAAGAAAATCAAATTTACGCGAGAGGAAAAAGCCTGGATAATGTATGATTGGGCAAATTCCGTGTATGCTACAATCATGATGGCGGCTGTTTTTCCCATATTTTTTACGAATGTTGCGGACGCGGCAGGACAACAGGGCGATTATTGGTGGGGCATCGGCACAGCCGTCGCAATGCTCATCGTTGCCGTATTAGCACCGATACTCGGGGCATTGTCGGACTTTAAAGGGTATAGAATGAAGCTGTTTTCAATATTTTTTGCACTTGGCGTCGGTGTTACATTTGCCAGCGCGTTTTTTGCAAATTGGTGGCTCTTGCTTCTCGGCTATGCCATTTCGCATATTGGTTTTTCGGGAAGCTGCTTGGTTTATGACAGCTTTCTGGCCGAAGTCACGACATCTGAAAGGATGCACAAAGTCTCGGGATATGGCTTTGCCATGGGCTATATAGGCGGCAGTACAATACCTTTCTTAGTCAGTATCGCGCTTATTATGATGGCGGAGACCATAGGTATTACCGTGGAGCTTGCCACAAGGATTTCCGTCGGATTGGCCGCCGTTTGGTGGGGCGTGTTTACGATCCCGTTTTTTAAAAACATCAAGCAAAAATACAATTTGGAAAAGCCAAAAGGTCAGGCCGTCATCGGCGCCGCTTTCAAAAACGCGTGGCTTACAATGAAAAAGATTGCAAAGAACAAGAAAATCCTGTTCTTTATAGTCGCGTACTTCTTTTATATTGACGGAGTGGGAACCGTGATAAATATGTCAACGGCTTATGGCGCGACATTAGGTCTTGACACAACCGGCATGATACTTGCCTTGCTTGTTACTCAGATTGTCGCGTTTCCGTGCTCGATATGGTTTTCGAGCCTGTCAAATAAATTTGGCTCGCTAAAAATGATACGCTTTGCCGTTTCCGAATATTTGGCGATATGCATTGTTGGATTTATCATGGGGCTGGGGCTTGAAGAGCTTAACTATTTTGGCACGGGCGTTGAAGAAGAGGGTATACGGATCGCGACCACAATGTTTTGGATATTGGCGTTTATGGTCGGAACCGTCCAGGGCGGTATTCAGGCGATTTCGCGCTCGCATTTTTGCCAAATGATTCCGCCGGAGAATACCGGTGAGTTCTTTGGGTTCTTTGAGATATTCGGAAAGTTTGCCGCGGTTATGGGACCGGCTCTCTACGCTATCGTTAAAGGCATTAGCGGCAGCTCCGCTTACGCGATTTTGTCAATCATTTCACTGTTCTTAATCGGGCTTGTTTTGCTCGGTTTTGGAAACAAGCACTTTAAGGAGGATGCCAAGGTGCGCTAAAGCAAGCACGGACGGCTCAAGGCAAAACGGATAGTCAAAGGCAGGGGTTTTGATTTCTGACCCCTGCCTATCTTTATGAAGCTCTTTTTGCGAGACCATAAGGCTCTATCTAAATCTTACTCTTTTGCGGCTTTGCGATGCCATAAAACGAATTTACCGTCGGCTAATCTACGCAGCTTTATACGTTAAACCGGAAGTTGATAATATCGCCGTCGGCGACTGTATACTCTTTGCCTTCTAAGCGAAAAAGCCCTTTTTCTTTTACCTTTGACATAGCTCCGAGCTCTAAAATATCCGCATACTTGACAACCTCCGCCCGTATAAAGCCCCGCTCAATATCGGAATGGATTTTTCCGGCAGCTTTTCGCGCCGCAGTGCCTTTTTCGATCGTCCATGCGCGAACCTCGTCCTCGCCCACTGTCAGAAACGATATATGTCCGAGCAGCCCATAGATTGCTCCGGCGAGTATTTCAACTCCCGGTTTTGCAATACCGATATCCGCCATGAAATCTTTTCTGTCGCTCTGCGGCAGGCGGCTTATCTCCAATTCAATATCAACGCAAAGGGAAATGAGCGGAATACTCAGCTTTCCGCACAGGGCTTGCAGTTTTGCGCCGCTGTCGCTGTTTTCCCATGCGCTGTCTGCAAGCTGATTTTCGCCGAGATTTGCTACGGCAAGGCGCGGCTTTTCTGTAAGGAAAGAAAAGCCCCTGATGGCAATGCGCTCTGTCTCTGTAAGCTCCACGCTGCGCATTGGCTCGCCGTTTTCGAGCTTTTCAAAACAACGCTGAAGCAGCGCGATTTCGGCTTCATGTTCGCCGGTTATTTTTTTGCCTTGCCGAATACGCCCGATTCTCTTCTCGATCATCTCCAGATCGGCAAAAAGCATTTCTGTTTCGACAGCCTCAAGATCAAAAGAGGGGTCGCTGTTTTCCAAATCAAACGCGGCATTATCTGACTCAAAGACCCGCAGCACATGAACCAAAGCGTCGCAAGAGCGCGCGTCACTTAGAAATCTTTCCGCGCTGCCGCCTGTTCCCGCCGTTGCCGAAAATCCGGCAACATCAACCAAGTCTATTTTTGCGTATGTGGTCTTTTTAGGATTATAGAGCTTTGATAAAAAATCAATACGCTCGTCGGGCACAAAGCATGTGCCTATGTTCACGGCGGCTTTTCCGCCGCTTATACCGCTGTCTTCTTTTCCCGTGAGCAAGCGAAACAGCGTTGTTTTCCCTGTTTTGTTTAGTCCTATAAGTCCGATTTTCAAAATTTTGCGCCTCTTTGATTGTGGATTTCTTTTGGTGGAGACTATCAGACTTGAACTGATGACCTCTCGCGTGTGAGGCGAGCGCTCTGACCAACTGGGCTAAGCCTCCGTCCGGTTTTTCGGCAACCTTATGTCCGGGTAATAATAGTATATTGCCGCGAGGGGCAAAAGTCAATACGTATCAGTTTTTCTATAATTTCAACTTGCAATAGGAAAAGCCCTGTGATAGTATGTCCGCGTTATGCAACTTAAACCAACTCTACAAACCTCTTAAAGCAATGGGGGACTCAATGAACACCAATCTCTTTCGTATTACGGCAGGATTGATAATACTTGTAATGTTTACCGCGGGGTGCGGTAGTAGCGGAGCAAACACAAACACCCCTGCACCAACGGACAACAGCCGTTACGACTGGCTCGACAACGGCACCGAAACGCCCACCACGCCGCAAATTCCGGCGTGGTGGTACGCGGGTTGGGGCGGAGTTGTATTCATACCGCTTGTTAACGGGGAATATAATAGTGAGGCCACATATCACTATTCGAAGCCGGAAATAGATATGACATTGCAGTACAAATTTGACACGGAACTGCCAACCGCTACGTGCCGTTTAATGTTGCTGATTGACGGATATATCCAGCCTTTTTTCTTTGAGGATGAAACAGAGGAAATCATTGTAAAGGAAATGGAACTGGAACCAAACACAATCGAAAGCTATATATCAACAGTGCGCCTAACGCCGCTCATCGCAACACCGGACGAACCGTCATTTATTACAGTTCTCTTTCTTCCGGGATTTACCAACAAGCTTTCCGCACCCTCAATGATTCCGGCCGACATACATACCGCGATGGCTTTCTCGGTTCAGGTAATCCCACAATCCGGCGTTCCGGCACGGAACGACCTTCCGAAAACGGAGGAAAGTGTCCTAACGCGAATAGGCGAAGCGGAGGAAGGCACGACTCACCTTGAAATTTACAGCCGCGCAAATAATAACGCAAATTTATACCAAGAATTTCCTGCGGGAAGCTCACTGGACGTCGGACTTACGCAAAGGCGCGGAGATTACCGCATGATCTTGATGGTTGACGGAAGACCCTCTCCCGCGTTTGACGGCAGTATATATCTTGATTATACGGTGGAAGATAGCGAATCTATTTATGGCTTTACGCTTGCCCCTAATGTGTTTTCCGATTTTGGCGAAGAGACGCATAACATATGGCTGCTCAACTATCCTCAAAAGGTTGAGTTTGGCGAAACGTGGCATCTTGAGGTTGATTCCACCCCGCCTACGACTGTCAGAGTACTTCCTTGACCGGAAAGGATTTATGGTTGATGCGGAAAATTTTATCCGCAGGAATAAAAATCTCACAGATTTTGCAAAATTGAGATATTTAGTATGAGAAGAACACACAACAAGACGCTTCGCCATATGACCCATTACCTTGCGGCAGGATTATTGTTGCTTGCAATCTTGTTTTTGAGTTATGGGTGCGGCTATGGGGCAAAGGGCGGCAAAATAGATTTCACCGGGCAAGGCATTGGCAACACAAGCGGAAATCTGATGCAAAACTACCCTTTCGCGGAAACAGAGCATGACGCATATGTATATATTAACACGCATTTGTTTAGAATCAATAAAGCCTCGGGGCAAGCCGTGCTCAACTGCGCCGACCCTGGATGCAGCCATACCGATTTGAACTGCGCAGCAATCACGGAACAGTGGATTGCGTTGCAGGCATTTGAAAGCTCCGTATATGCACATGATGCCGCTTCTTATGACGCTTTCTTTACGATTGAGATGGGAGTTAGAGAGGTTGCGGCAATGCTCAATCGCGAGGCAAACGTCGAATATTATAGCAGCTTGGCATATGGCGACAGGCTGTACACTTTTACCAGCCGTGAAGAACTTGAGGTTCGCGATTTGAATACGGGGGAACTGGTTGCCGCATATCCAAACTGCTACCCATTTATGCACGGCTATTTTATCGAAAACGACGTCATATACTTCATTAACCCAAATTTGGAGTTAATAGCAATAAACACCGATGGCGGAAACCGCCGTGTAATAGAAGCTGACCGCGCATCATACCTCATGAGCCATCAAGAACGCCTTTATTTTATACAGCGCGGGGAAAAGATAACACTTTATTCCATGGATTTAGGCGGAGGCGACCGCATCAAAATTTCGGAAAACATTATGGACTACAACATAATCGGCGACACCATATTCTATACCAGTTTTGAGGACAGAGAATTATATATGATGAACATTGACGGAAGCAATCCTACGCCGGTAGATTTCAAATCGCTTGGCGGGGCTGCGGAGGATGCGCAAGTCTTTGCCATCGGGGTTTTTCCAAGCTGGGGGAAAGTTGCAATTACACTGGTAAATAGGGAAGCGTTTGTGTTGATATCCGCGGACGGCAGCGATATGCGGCTTGTTGATGTAAAATTTCCGCCAACCAGATAAATCAATCATCGGAGTTCATTAGTAAAGGAGCTAAAAATTCCGCCATCAGGGAAAAAGGAGAGACATTCGTGAAATTGGAATTGCTTGATCTGTGCAAGAATTACGGAAAGAATGTGGCGGTACGACCCTTGAATTTAACATTGCGTCCGGGCATATATGGCTTTCTCGGACCGAACGGCGCGGGCAAAACTACTCTGATGAATATGCTCGCGGACTGCCTGAGCCCAACCGGAGGAAATATCTTATGCGACGGCAAATCTATTTGGGATTTGGGCGCGAAATACCGTATGCGCATAGGATATCTGCCGCAGAATGTGGGTATGTACCGCCACTTTTCGGGTCGGGAAATGCTCTCGTACTTTGCCTCCCTCAAAGGTATTAAGGATAGAGGAGAAGCGCGGCGGGAAATTGAAGATTTGCTCGAAAAAGTGAACTTGCACAGCGAGGGGCATAAAAAGGTCGGCAAATATTCGGGCGGCATGAAGCGGCGTCTGGGGATTGCGGGGGCACTGCTTGGGAATCCGGAACTGTTGATTTTTGACGAGCCAACCGCAGGGCTTGATCCCAAAGAACGCTTGCGTTTTAAGAGTATGCTCACTGAATTGGCTTCTTCGAGGATTATCATTCTGGCGACGCACATCGTGTCGGATATTGAGGATTTGGCGCACAGAATATTGCTGATTAAAGAGGGTCTGCTGCTTGGAGATGGAACATTGAAAGAGCATCTTAAAAGTTTGGACGAAAAAATGTGGACGACCACAATTCCCGCAAGTGAGACGGAGACCCTCAAGTCGCGCCTTGATGTTTTTTCCGTGAAATATGATGGTAGTTTTGCCGTTGCTCGGGTATATTCGGAAAAAGTTCCCATTGACGGCGCAAAAAGAGCAATTCCCACGCTGGACGATTTATATATGTACCATTTTGGCAACATAATTGGCGGTAGCCGTGGGAGAAGTGGAGGCAATGAGATAGGTGACATCCATGCTAAATGAAATACGCAAACTCCTGCGAAGCCGCATAGTGCTTACTCTTTTAATCGCGGTAATAGCATTGAGCGTGTATGAGGGCGCGGCATATGGCAGGAGGCAAATTAAAAGCGGTGAGATTTTTTCAGATACTGACGTTTATTTGACACAGGAGCTGTACCAATCCGTTACGCAAACCGTTGATGAGATTTTCTCCGCCTTTGATTTTTCGCAAATGTATTATATCGAGGCCATTGGCAAAGCGTACCCCGCCGGGGAGATAATGCGGCTAAGCAACAGCGTTCGCAACGCGATTCAAGTTGAAAGGCAGCGCCAATTTGCTATGGAGCTGGCACTTTTCAACATTCGCGAGATTGAAGAGCGGGGCGAGAGAGGATACTGGCTGAGATATAACCGCATGGTATATGAGCATTACCTCTATTTGCCCGAGCCGCATTTGATGGAAACGCTCACTTGGGAGAGCTTGCTCGCTCGGATAAGCAACGAATTGGAGGTATGGAACAAGTGGTATATCCTCCCCATGCTGGCAGCTATGATGGCATCTGCCACGCTTTTTGCAATGGAGCATGAAAGCAGCGTTTATCTCATCGTACACGCCAGCCGCAACGGTAGGTCTTGCCTTTACATGAAGAAAATATGCGCGATTTTTATTTTTTCGCTATTTTTGACGGCATTGTACTGGCTCATATGGTGGATTTGGAACATTGACAGCTTTTCATCAAACAAGTGGCTTTCCGCGCCAATACAGAGCATACCCGGACTTGAATTATGCCCGTTTTCGATTACGCTGCCCCAAACCATGCTGCTTATCATAGGCATCCAGACGCTGCTGACTTTGTTTCTGTGCCTGTTGTCCGCCTGCGGGGCATTGCTCACGCAAAACCGTTTTGCGGGGTTTTGCGTGGCAATCGCGGTGTTTGGCGTGCTATTTGCGTGGTATTACGCCGCCGCCTCTATGCACGATGTAACAAATCCGTTTTACCGAATCACGCAAGGTCAGATTCAATTTCGGCAGATTTCGCAGATTTGGAATCCTATTTATTTGATTTCACCGGGGATGTATTTGAACAATTTCAAAATGGTAAATATAGCCGGGCTTCCCATACCTATGCTTTTTGCCCCCAGTGCGGTCGCGCTTGTTGCAACCGCCTTGCTGTCTGTGTGGGGAAAAATGCTCTCCGCCGGACGCAAATATAAACCGAAAACTCTGATTGAGGTGACGCAATGAAAGCATTTTTTGGCGAGCTTTGCAAGCTGCTCTCGAAACAAACCCTGTGCTTTGTTATCTCTTTTTTTCTGCTACAGGCTGCATTAACTTTCTTTTTTCTCAACGGTTATCTGCCGCTTGACGCACTGCCGGGCGAAGCGCCATATATAGAATATCACAAGGTGCTGGAGGGGGCGCTGACGCGAGAAAAAGAAGCTTATGTGATAGCTGAATATTTCGAAGTTACCACAGTCATAGCAGAGCGTGACGATATAGTCAGTGCCTACGGGCAGGGGCTGATTGAAGCAGATGTCATGTATGCACACACCGACCGTTATCTTGCGGCTATGGCAAAACAAGCCGCCATATTGAGAATATACGAGCAATACGAATATTTAAAGAGAGAGGGGACTTCCTTTGTTTATGACACCGGGTGGCTGTTCTTGTTGCGCGATGGCGAGTTTAACTGGATAATCCCCGCGGCTCTTGGCATACTTCTGATTCCTTTTTACGCAATGGAATGGAGCGGCAATATGATTATCCCGCTCAAGGCATCGCGCTTTGGCATAAGGGGCATCATTTTCCGAAAGGTTGTGGCAGGGGCGATATTCGCTGTGGTGTTCACCTCGTGTATGCTTTTGATTGATTGCCTTATTCTAAAAGCAAACCTCCCGCTTCCAAGCGAGGCGGAATCCATACGCTGCCTATCCGCGTTTGCCGAGGCTCCCGCCGCTTGGTCGCTTTGGCAATATGCGCTCGCGCAATATGCCGGCGTGCTGATTGGCTCTGTCACGTTTGCCGTGTTGCTTGGGTGTTTGTCGCTGTTTGTCCCGCAAGCCCTACCTCAAGCCGCGATATACGGAGGTTCTCTCTTGCTGCCGCTGATAATCTTATATCGGTTTGATTTGAGGATTTGCCTGCATTTACCCTCATCGTTTTTTGTATACGGAGCGTTATGGAACGAAAAAGGATTACTGGGTGATATTCACGCCTTTGCGCTGACTGTGCCAATTGCGGTGTTCATGATGTGCGTTTCGATAGCACTGCTGCGTTGGTTGCCGCGGTATCGTTACAACTGTGATCCGGCGATGACGGATGCGAAACCAGATGTGAAAATAGGCAAAAACGCTTGACAAACACGTAATTTACGTGTTATTGTGTTTTTGAGGTGAGGAAATGCAACGTACAGAGCTAGTACGAAAGCTACGAAAAGGCGGATTTGTAGTAGAGGGCGGTAATCCTCATGGAAAGGCATATCGCCCGGACAACCCTAAATACAAAATCCCAATACCACACGGGAGCAAAATCAATGATAGGACAGCTAAACGAATTTTGAGAGACGCAGGGATGGAATAAACCCTGCAAACCTTTAATATGAATCATAGGAGGTTTACCATGAAGTATATTTACCCGGCAGTTTTTGAGACCACAGAAGATGGCGGATATGACGTGATTTTCCCGGACATTCCGCGTTGTTACACTTGCGGAAAAAACTTGCTTGAAGCGTTGGAAATGGCGGAAGATGTTTTAGCGATGACACTTTGGGGCTTAGAGAGCGACAAAGAACCTATTCCAAAACCAAATTTTTCATCCGCATTAACTTACGCAGACCCGGCATTCGTGACTTTGATTAAAGCGGATACAACGGATTATAAAAGAAAGCTCGATAACCGCGCCGTGAAGAAAACATTATCAATACCCGCATGGCTCAATCATGAGGCGGAAGCTGCGCACGTTAATTTTTCAAGCATTTTGCAAGAAGCTCTCAAAACGCACTTGCAGGTGTAGTGGCGGCATAACCACACCAATAAAAAGACGAGGTTTTATGCTAATACCCAAACCCCGAAAACTAAAAAGTGGAAATTATTTCATATCTGCGGACATTGGAAAAAACCCCAAACGCCCTGCGATTGATTTGATCATCGGCGGGGCGTTCGGATTGTTTGCGTCGCGTGGTGACCCGTACGGGACTCGAACCCGTGTTTCCGGCGTGAAAGGCCGATGTCTTAACCACTTGACCAACGGGCCGGCGCGTAAATATGGGGATATGTAATGGTAGCGGCAACTGGAATTGAACCAGTGACACTGCGGGTATGAACCGCATGCTCTAGCCATCTGAGCTATGCCGCCATCTCTGCGCAGACTGCGGAGTTTGATTATACTCAAAACAACCATGCTTTGTCAACTTTTTTTACCCATCATCCCGGATTGCTTCGGCTGTGCGCTTTTTTAACCGCTTCGGCTGTGCGTTTTAATGAGTGGCGCGGCTATTTGCCATCGGGAATTTTATTTGCTCTCAGTGGGCGTGTAGTAGGAAAGTTTGACTTCAAAATAGTGCTCCGTTACTTCAGATGTGTTTTTGATGTACACTATATCGCTAAGCGGCACGCCATAAGAAGAAAAAGCGGTGGTGACGGCAGATAACAAAACGGAAATCGTGTCATCGTCAAGACCGGGCATTTCAACTTGAATCAAAGCGTCTTTCGTGTTTTTTGGCGACGATAAAAACTCGCTAAGCATTGACGCGGTATCATCGTCTAAGGAATCTTGCTTTTGTGGCGAAAAGAGAAATGACATTGTGCCCTCTGCTATGTTAAGACCGACGGGGCCCGTTTCTCGAATATCATTTCCGTTGCCGTCATCTCCGTTGCGATCGGGGTCTGGGGTACTCGGCGGTTTTGCTGTTTCCAAAGAATCCGGGGCAGGAGATGGCGTTACATTACCGGGTGAAGGATTTGGGGTGATAGGCGGAGTTGGGGTAATCTCGTATCCGTTTTGCGGTGACGGAGAAGATTGCGGCAAATCGTCTGTCGGCGGAGAAACACGCGAGCAAGAGCCTATCGTGAGCGCAAAGACAGAGATTACAAAAAGCAAAACCATCAGCAGTACGACAATCAATGTTTTGCCAAAATCAGTAAGTTTATAACTGCGCACATCACATCACCTCTTTCTCTTTTCACATAGTAACGCTGATTTTAACGCTAAACCCGGTTAAATTCGGCTAAATCCGCGGGGATTTTGGGATAAAAAACAGCCTTTTGGGCAAAAGGGTCAACTGTAATAAAGATTTGCAGTTGCAAACAGCGCGAAACAACCTTGCGATTTTTCGCGCTGATTGTAGGTTTGTCGGGTTTAGCCGGAAATAAACGTCAGAATTTCTTTCAAACGCTGAGCCTCTGCCTCGATCGTGTAAAATTGCTTCTTGTGCAGCTCCTTACGATTTTCAATGAGCCTGCGTGTGCGAAGCATCTGTTGATCGAGCTCTTCAAGCTCCGCCTGACGCGCGGCAATATAATCATCTGTATGACGCGCAAATCTTTCGGCATACTCCTTGAGCATCTTTACGCGCAAAACGCCGTCTCCCATGAGCAGGTCGAAATCAAAACCGGAAGCTGCAAGCAATCTGGAAACGATCTCGCGGCGCTGCGAGTCAGGCAGTGATCCCGGCAGGGTTTGCAGATATTCTTCAATAAGGTATATGGTGTCTGTTTTCTTTGAGCGCAAGGCAAGAGCATCGTAAAGCTCTTTGACGTTGAGGTATCTGTCGGTATAATTTTCCGGGCGTTGCTCGCTTTCTTTAGCGATAGGCTCCGGCGGGGACGCCTCTGCGGAAGAGTTGCCGTTTCTGAAAATGTTAAGGCCGCTAAATGGCGAAGATTTTTGAGGCTCAGGCTGTGGAATTGGTGCGGGCATTGGCTCGGGCGGAGGCGCAGACAAGGGGGGCGGCACGGAGAGTGGCGCGGGCGGTGCTGTCAGAGGCGTGGGCTGTGCTGTGATGGGTGCGGAGGACCGCTCGGCGGCGGCAGGCGCATAAGCCGCGCTTTGTGCCGATGAAGCAGCCTCTGCTTTGGCGTCGTCGAGAGAATCTTGCTGTGTGCCGTCATCGCTATCCGACGGAAATATCGGCGTTGACATGCCCGGCACAGGCTGCCGGGGCGCTGTCTTTACCGTCACGACGTCCTCTCTCTGATCAAATATCGGCTTGATGTCGGGATTATATATCTCCCGCTCGCCAAGAGCAGCGTCGGACTGTGCATCATCTGATTTTTTGATAATGCCTTTACGTTCGAGCATGGACATAATCTTGCTGTCTTTTTGTTTATCCGGCATGTCTAAAACCTCCCGGTAATATTTTGAGTTTTCAAGTAAATTTTTCCAAACAAGGAATTCCTTGTTTTGCGGAAAAGTCCTTTGTCACATCAATTCTATGCAAACTAACACCGCCTGTCAAGGATTATTTGCTAAGTATAGCCAATATTTGGTAATTTTATAGTTACACCCCAGACCATTTTGCTAAAAAGGCTGCTTTTTCCCCATTTTCGGGGACACGCGGCGCATCCGTGCGGATAAAATATCTACGGTTTCTTATTTGCGTTTCATAAAAAACGAAGGTACCTTATATTTGAAAAATACGCGCATCCGGGCAAAGGCTCTCACAATCCAGAGCGGTTTTTTCTTTCTCGGCTCGGTGCGCACGAGAAGCGTTTGCAGAGATGTTACTATACCGTCGAGCAGCAGTAAGCGGCGCAAGGTCTCATGCTGGAATTTATCTAACTGACGCGCAGTTTCGTTGTGCAGCTCCGCGAGATGTTTTTCCGTATCGGTATGGAGCTTTGCAAAACTTCTGCCCGAATCAATGAGCGCGTTTTGGAAAAGCTCGGATTGCTTTCCCGCTTGCTGATAATAGGTATTTGAGCTTTTCTCATGACCGGATAAACGCTCATCTAAACCGATTAGCTTTTGGTTTGTAATATCTAATGCGTAGGTTGCTGTTTTCACGGCTTTTCGCAGCTCTTCGATGTCTTTTGTAATGCGGTCTTGTTCGTTCACTAAGCTGAGCATATTGGAGCGGTAGTGCGATATAGCTTCATATAGCTTGTCGTATGATTGTTGTGTCTCCACTTGCTTGCCGCGAAGATTGATACCCGTCGAATCTATGGCCGTAGCCAAGTTGTTTTGACGTTCACTCAGGCTCGCGAGCGTTTCATCTTGCTGCCTTAGCTCTCCGGCAAGTCTTTCCAGTATACCTATTAACGCTTGGTCGCGCTGAAGCGGTTTCCGTTCGCTTGCCATGTATATACCTCGCTTCCGGTTTGTATGTATATTATGCCTTACCAAGCCACATACGTCAACTATCTACCCCGAATTTTACGCGGCGGTTATACTTACTCCTTTCGAGCTGGGGGTACCTCCCCCTGCGGGGGAGGGGCTGTAACGAAAGTTGACGTTATCGCGGGAAAATGATATACTTCATCGGCATTATTGCCAAAACGAAAGGGACGAGTGTTACTATGATCTCATACGCGCACGGAAAAAGAAGTATGTATTGCGGGCAACCACGCATTGATGATGTCGGCAAAGAACTGTCGGTATGCGGATGGGTGCAGCGCAGACGCGACCTCGGACAGCTTGTATTTATAGATTTGCGCGACCGGAGCGGAATTATACAGCTTGCGTTTGACGAAAATACGAAAAAAGCTGTATTTGAAGAAGCCGTCACTTTGCGCAGTGAATTTGTCGTTTGGGCTCATGGTATTTTGCGCGAGAGGTCGGCAAAGAACCCACACTTGCCTACGGGCGACGTAGAGCTTGAGGTTACATCACTTTGCATATTGGCAAAAGCCGAAACGCCGCCGTTTGAGATAGAAGAAGGCTCTGATGTGAACGATACGCTCCGCCTAAAATACCGCTATCTCGACTTGCGCCGCCCGGATATGCAAAGATATATAGCCCTGCGTCATAGGGCGGTTAAGATTGCCCGTGATTTTTTTGACGAGAATGGTTTTCTTGAAATTGAAACGCCGATGTTGACAAAATCAACGCCCGAGGGAGCGCGTGATTACCTTGTGCCAAGCCGTGTGCAGCCGGGCAAATTCTATGCGCTGCCGCAGTCGCCGCAACAGTACAAACAGCTTTTAATGCTTGCCGGTTTTGATAGATATATGCAGATTACCCGCTGTTTTCGCGACGAGGACTTACGCGCAGACCGTCAGCCGGAGTTTACGCAAATAGACTTGGAAATGTCATTTGTTGACATTGAAGATGTCATAGAGGTAAATGAGCGGTTTTTGAAGAGATTGTTTTCCGAAACGATTGGCGTTGACGTCGCTTTGCCGATGATGCGCTTGACTTGGCGTGAGGCTATGGACAGGTTCGGTTCCGACAAGCCCGATTTGAGGTTCGAGCTTGAGCTTTCGGACATCAGCGATATTGTAAGAAATTCCGGGTTTAAAGTATTTTCGGATGCTATCTCCTCCGGCGGCAGCGTGAGAATGATATATGTTCCAGGTGGCGGAGCTATGGGGCGAAAGCAAATAGACGCGCTTGCGGAATTTGTGAAAACCTATGGCGCAAAAGGGCTTGCTTGGGCGAAATTTAACGAAAGCTACCCGACCGGAGACGACAGCTACTCTTCATCTTACGCCAAATTTTTAACAAGCGAAGAAAACCGCGCGGTTTTTGAAAGAGCGGGAGCTGCTGCCGGCGGGCTTGTTCTTATCGTTGCGGACTGTGACGACGATGTGACTTTTGCCTCTTTGGGGGCGTTGCGCTGTGAGCTTGCAAAAAGGCTTGATATGATAGACGGCAAAACGCATAAGTTTGTGTGGATAACTGATTTCCCGTTGTTTGAATATTCCAAGCAGGACGAGCGATTTGTCGCAAAGCACCACCCATTCACGGCTCCGATGGACGAGGACGCAGAGCTGATTGAGACAGACAAAGCGCGTTGCCGCGCCAAAGCGTATGATATTGTGTTAAACGGCAGTGAGCTTGGCGGCGGTTCTATTCGCATAAACACACCCGAAATGCAAGAGCGTATGTTTCGCGCTTTGGGGTTTTCGGACGAGGATGCCGCAGAGCAGTTCGGACACCTTATCGAAGCGTTCAAATACGGCGCGCCCCCGCACGGCGGTATCGCCTATGGGCTTGACCGTATTGTCATGCACCTTGCGGGGCTAAGTTCCATTCGCGATGTTATTGCGTTTCCAAAAGTGCAAAACGCATCGGAGCTTATGACCGCTTGCCCCGACGTTGTTGACGATAAACAACTCACAGAATTGGGTATTGCGTTGTCTGACGAGTGATTTTTTAGGCATTTTTTCAAACGCAGCCTAAAAAGCGCGAAAAATACGTACGCCCAAAAACGCGAAAATACTACTCGCCCCTTGACTGTTTGGATAGTCGGAACGGTCGGTTTCAATCGGCTTCAAACTTTATTAAAAGGTGTTGACACCTCGGCTTTTATGTGTTGTAATAGAGTAGAAATGTTGTCTGCGTTCGGTGGTTATGCTGGGCGTGGGGACGTGGGTAAGAAAATTTATATTTTCGGAGGTTCAAGCAGTGGAAAATTTCGGAATGTCAATGTTATGGTTTTGGATATGCTACATTATTGTGACTGTCGTCGGGATTGGGCATACTGTTTTTAACATCTATGTTTTGCACATGAAACCTATGGACAAGGACGGAATGGGTGAAGGGTACGAAAAAACAAAACCGTGGCATCCGCTTTATAATATAATCTTGTTCACGCTGTTCGGGTGGCTTTATATGAGCGGGCTTGAAGTGCCTACTATTGGGGAAGCTCTGATAACAGGAGCAATATGGGCGGGGATTTGCATTGTTTTTGATGTAGTTGGTTGGGTAATAATAAAGCACCCGTGGAGTTTGAGTTTCAAAGGTTTTTATGTAGATTATCAGCCGTGGATTACTTTAATTTATTTGGCTATTTTTGTAAGTCCGCTTATTGGTTATTTATTTGTTTAACATTTGCTAATAAGCATTAGCGGGTACTCGTTCCCCAAATTCGCGACCCACAAAACCTATATAATAAAACAAGGCGAAAACAAGGCGGCGGGATTTACCCGGTTTTGTACGGCGGGAATTTACCCAGCTTTCCCTATTGTATTTGCTTGCGAAATGTGTTAAAGTACAAAAATCAACAATAATGTAGGGGTATAGCTCAGTTGGTAGAGCGGCGGTCTCCAAAACCGTAGGTCGAGGGTTCAAGTCCTTCTGCCCCTGCCAAGCCCAAAGAGCCTGGAAGCCTTGATATATCAGGGTTTTCGGACTCTTTGCTTTTGCGCGAAAGGAGGTTAATTTTATTTTCAGCGCCCGCTGACAAAACGCATTTTTCCTGAAAAATCTGTTGGAATCAAAAATCTGATTTACCAGGATTTGGTCTCTGTTTCCTGAAAACCACTGCCTAAAACGATCAAAATCGAACGGATAGGGAGAGGGGAAAAGTCCCTGAACCGGCACGGCGACAGGCTAAATCGCCCCTTGAAAAATAAAATAGGGAGATTTACGCGAAAATCACAGCCGATTTTTCAAAAAAAGTCATAATTTGCGGTACTGATAGCGCGCAAGACATTTCTTGCTGACCATGAGCGGAAAAAAGCAATCTACTATAGAATTTTATCACAGTATTAGCAATGATTCTGGTCTGCCGTTACGAGACTTAATAAACAAAACATATGGAAGCCTTGAAACCATAACAACAAGCGATGAAAAGTATAAAGATAATCCTGAGATAAAAGAAAAAACTCGTTCATATTTAAGGAACATGGAAAGACTCGCGGCGGGTATAAATTTGGGCGTTTACGATTTCGAAGTTTTTTATCGTCTTTCTGGCGAACCTACAATTCAGCTATACAAAGCGATAATGCCACTTATTGAGGATAGACGAAAATCAACGGATGCGATTTCTTTTTGTATCGAATTTGAAAAACTTTATCATGAATTAGTTAAACGGAAACAAATGGGGCAAAGTTATTATTCTAAAATGAAAAAAGAGTTGGGGGCGGTTCATCATTCTTAAAAACAATAAAATAAAGGACTAAAAATATTCAAGCAATCTTTTCACGGCTATTCCTAAAATTACACGGCTTTTTGCAGCTGGGGGCGGTTCATCAATTCAGTGTTGACGATGCAGTGCCAAAGTAAGGATTGTAACCCTTTTTGAATATTCCTCCTCGGTTTTTATAAAAACTATGATACGGCCATAAAAATATTGAGAGATGTTTTGCAGGAAAAACGGTCTAAATCGCAGCCAGTATTTGCCTATTCCAAAAAACACTTGCATATTTTGCAAGTGTTTGCTATAATATATAAGGGTAGCAACAAGCGAAGCCAACTACACCCCAAAAGGAGAACCCTTTGTTATGAATAAACTGATTGAGCGCAAAGCGTATTTAGGCCAGCTTGTCATGTGGCGGGAAGAGGAAATGATCAAGGTCGTCACCGGCGTTCGCCGGTGCGGAAAATCCACGCTGTTTGATTTATACATCGAACGCCTGAAAGCGGACGGCATCACCGACGAGCAGATCGTCTTTGTCAATTTAGAGGATGAAGACTATTCCGAGCTTTTGGATCATAAGAAGCTGCACGAATATGTGAAAGCCCGGATTCTGAAAACCAAATGGACCTATGTTTTTATTGACGAGATCCAGAACTGCAAGGAATATGAAAAAACGATATCGAGCCTTTATCTTAGAAAAAATGTCGATATTTATATCACCGGGTCAAACGCCTATATGTTGTCGGGCGAGCTCGCCACCAAGCTGACCGCCCGGTACATCGAAATCGATATGCTGCCGCTTTCCTTTGCGGAATATGGTGAAGCGGTGAAAACCTCTGATAAGCGCGAACGCTTTAATCAATATATGAATATGGGCGCATTCCCTTACGCCGCCCGTTTCGTTGACAATTCCCTTGCCCACAGCCAATATTTAGAGGGGATTTACAATACCGTTTTAGTCAAAGACGTCATGACGCGGGAAGGACTTAATGACATTACGCTGTTAAAATCAATCGCAGGCTTTTTGGCAAGCAATGTGGGGAGCCCGGTCTCCGCAAAAAAAATAGCGGACACGCTGACCTCCGCCGGCCGTCCAACCGGATCCGCTACGGTGGATACGTACTTGTCAGCACTCGCCGACGCTTACCTTTTTTATAAAGTGAATCGTTATGATATAAAAGGAAAGATGCACCTCAAATCTGAAAGCAAGTATTATATTTGCGATACGGGTCTGCGGAACATGATACTCGGGACAACGAACAAGGATATCGGTCATCAGATCGAAAACATCGTTTACCTGGAGCTTTTGCGACGCGGTTACACCGTCAACATCGGCAAATCTGGACGCGGCACAGAGGTTGACTTTGTCGCCGTCCGGGATAAGAAAACTGAATATTATCAGGTTTCGGCGTCCGTGCTGGACGAAAGCACCTTGGAACGGGAGCTGTCACCGTTTAAGCAAATCAAAGATAATTATCCGAAATATCTGATCACGCTGGATGATTTTACGGGCGATCATGACGGGATCCAGCAGGTCAATCTGATCGCCTGGCTGAATCCGTAAATTATTTCTGAAAAATCACCGCCGTTTTAAAACAAAAAAGTCATACTATTTTTAACAGCGCAGAATGACGCTGTGAAAGCAGTATGAAAGGCGTTGATTTTAAATGAATAAAGAGTTTAGCTTTGAAGCGCGGGATGTGCAATCCTTTTACACGATAAAGGACATTATGTGTATATTCTGCTGCGGCAGGGATAAGGCTTATGAGATCATACATACCAGAGGGTTCCCGAAAATGACCATCGGGCGGAAGTTTCTGATCTCCCCGGACGCCCTGCAAAAATGGATCAATCAGAATTACAACTCAAATATTATCAAATAGTTTTTCAAAAATCTTAGTAGTGGTAAGCGATTAAAAGGAGTAACACCCGGCCGCCATTTAAAGATGGCTACTGCAGGAGATTCGCAAACGCCTGTTTTTAGGGTCGGAATCCGGGTTCAAGTCCCGGCTAAGGCGGATAAAACAGCCCGTCACGTTGGTGGCGGGCTGCCGTTTCAATATAAACTGGCATTCAAGGTATAACTTCATCCTGATTCGTTGGCGTCCGTGACGGGATATAGCATCAGAATATCCGGGAGTTCCTGCTGTCAGATTCTTATTAAAGCGTAAATTCCCAAAGTAAGAGCAACAGTAGAATGGTGGATTGCGTTTACTCTGGGAAATGGCTAAAAATCAAGGTGCATTTAATGTGAGAAAAGAAAAGCGACGGAAAACGAGTAGCTTATAT
>Ga0099364_10001203_pt1 | contig 43146 bp, 35 predicted proteins | sample TergutTh196P3_FD_73070 | JGI IMG/M metagenome (GOLD analysis project Ga0099364, IMG submission 73070) | Microcerotermes parvus P3 segment gut microbial communities from Pointe-Noire, Republic of the Congo - Th196 P3 | ecosystem: Host-associated > Arthropoda: Insects > Digestive system > Gut ...
CGTCCGAAGATAATGCCTCCGGTGGGGAAATCCGGCCCCTGGACTATCTTCAGGAGCTCGTCAATGCTGATACCGGGATTGTCTATCATGGCACAGACAGCATCGCAGACCTCGATCAGGTTGTGGGGGGCCATGTTGGTAGCCATGCCTACCGCGATGCCGCTGGAGCCGTTTACCAGCAGATTGGGAACTACTGCGGGAAGGACCGTTGGTTCCAGTTCCTCTTCGGAGAAGTTGGGGGTAAAATCTACGGTTTCCTTACCCAGATCCTGAAGCAGCTCTTCACCGAAGCGGGAAAGCCTTGCCTCGGTGTAACGCATGGCTGCCGCACCGTCCGGGGCAAGGGAGCCGAAGTTGCCCTGGCCGCTTACAAGCGGATAGCGGAGGGAAAAACCCTGGGCCATGCGCACAAGGGCATCGTAAAGGGCCAAATCCCCGTGGGGATGGTATTTTCCCATGGTATCGCCGACAATGCGGGCGCATTTTTTGGTGGCCTGATTGGGACGCAGCCCCAGTTCCCCCATGGAGTATATGAGCCGCCTGTGGACAGGTTTAAGCCCGTCACGCACGTCCGGCAATGCCCGGGACACAATTACGGACATTGCATAAATTAAAAAGTCATTTTTTACTTCGTCTTGTATGGATACGGGAATTACCTTCCCTTTTGGTGATGAATCATCTTTTACTTCGGTGCTGGCCATGCAATCATTATATAGAATTTACATGATAGGGGCTAGGGAGCGGGGGTGAAGAGGATTTTACCCTTGTACTTACCATATTGGTCTAATTTTATGTTTGCTGCGAAACATCGTGCCAGGTATGGTATGGCTTACTCAATTTTTGTATAGGTCGTTGGATGAATAAATGTTAAAGTAAGTACATTATCATCAATTGAGTAAGAGTAATTTTGCGGACTATAATATTGTTCTATAGGAAAACCAAATTCATTATTTGTATTGTCTGCGTGTTGCATAAGTTCTTCTTTAGTGTACCATTCTAGATTGATTTCTGGAAAAGAAGATTTTAAAAAGTCTCCATGCAAATGTGTAATATTAAAATTAATCTTACCGTCATTAGTAGTATATGTTCCTTTATAAACAAACTCTTCACGTTCAGGTTCATTATAAAAATCGCTCTGTTGAAACAAACCATTTAAAAAAGTCATTTTATCATATCCATTAAGATGTTCACTCTTCCAAGTACCGTTAAGAGCTGTATCTACCCTAATAGTACCATTATCACAAGAAACAGTTAAAATCCCAAAAACCATTATAAATAAAATTGAACAAAAACATATATAATTTTTCTTCACTGTTTCCTCCCTTTTATATCCAATAGTTTAATTATTAATCTCTACTTTAGTCAATATATTACTTTACTACGGAATGGGGTGATTTTATAAGGAAATTAATGGAATAACTTGAATTTCCTTTAAATTTTCTTCTATAATACCTCAATACTTCACCTTGATAGGAGAATACCATGAAAGCATTGACAACTATGAGCAGGGATGAATTATCTTCGGCAAAAGAGCAGCTCCTTGTAGAGTTCAATTCACACAAGGCAAAGGGGCTTAAATTGAATATGGCTCGTGGAAAACCCGGAGATGAGCAGCTCGAACTTTCCATGCCAATGCTGGATGCGGTAAGTTCTACCTCTGATTTTTATGCCGAAGGAAATATTGACTGCCGTAATTACGGTGAGCTTGTCGGAATTCCTGAAGCCAAAAAATTGTTCGGCGAATATTTGGGTGCCTCTGCCGATGAAATGATAATCACAGGTTCGGCCTCCTTAAATCTTATGTACGATTGTATGGCAAGGGCTTTGTTAACCGGTGTTCTTGGATCGGAGAAACCCTGGATAAAGGAAGAAAGGGTAAAATTCCTTTGCCCTGTCCCCGGTTATGACCGCCATTTTTCCATTTGCCAATTCCTTGGAGTGGAGATGATCAATATCCCCACATACAATGAAGGGCCGGACATGGATATGGTCGAAAAACTCGTTTCCTCCGATAGCTCCATTAAAGGCATGTGGTGTGTTCCTAAATTCTCAAATCCGCTCGGAATTACATATTCAGACAGGGTCATCAAAAGAATGGGCTCCCTAAAACCTGCCGCAAAGGACTTCAGGATTTTCTGCGATAATGCCTATGCCATGCACGAGGTCTACAGGGATGTCCCCCTCTTAAATCCCCTGCAAGCCTGCAAGGATGCGGGAAACCCTGACATGATCTATCTCTTTGGCTCCACAAACAAACTCACCTTTCCCGGTGCCGGTGTTGCCTTTATGGCTGCTTCAAAAGATAATATTGCATTTACAACCAAGCAGCTCTCCATGCAGGCAATCGGCTGGGATAAACTCAATATGCTGCGTCATGTCCGTTTTTTAAAAGACATGGCAGGTATTAAAGCTCTGATGAAAAAACATGGCGAGATTCTCCGTCCGAGGTTCGATGCGGTAATAAATAAGCTGGAAAGCAATTTGTCCGGCTTTGGAGCAGGTGAATGGATTAAGCCGGACGGCGGTTATTTTATTACCTTCATTGCCGTAAAAAATACTGCAAAACGAATTGTAGATTTATGTAAGGAAGCGGGAGTTATTTTAACCGAAGCCGGAGCAACCCATCCCTATGGCAAGGATCCTGATGATAGCTATATCAGGATTGCTCCAACCTTCCCCTCACTAAAAGAGCTTGATGCTGCAATTGAGGTGTTCTGTACTGCTGTGAAGCTTGCAACCACCGAAAACCTGCTTAGTTAACTAGTTAACTTTGCCCATGGGAAATAGCTACATGGCATCAAACAAAAGGGGGTACGAGGGCAGTCAAAAATGCTAAAGCAAATTTTTGCCTGGCCCTCGTCCCCACCTTTCCATATGATACCTGTTATGCATTAATGTCCATGGGCAAAGAGCACACTATCAATGTTGGAACCTATCACCTCATGGCAGGCTACAATTTAAGGGAAGATAACCTTCCGCCATTACGATTTACCAGAGCAAAACCTTCTGCATTACTTGCTGTACTTTAATGTCCATGGGCAAGGAGATTACTGTAGTTTTTAGATGTTCCGACATGTCGGAAGATTCCGGATCGCAAAGCTTCTGAGATGTCAGTTCCTATAGGAACTGAGAAGCTTTTAATTTGACAGTTTCCATAAAAAAAATTGCACTTTTGAGATTTTCTCAGCACTCAAAAATTCCATTTTTGTATATTCGGTGACAGTCACGCTTTTTTCCTGAGGCAATTCGGGAACCTTGGCAAAAGCATAAATCTTAGGTACCATTTTTTTTTACCATATTGCATAAAAAAAAGGAGTTTTAAATGAAAATCAATGTATTTGTTGTTGGTCTATTTTTATTAACATATACCTTATTTGCTCAAACAGATTTCATTTCTGATGGAACAGATAGAGTTTTAGAATTTGCAGGCTTAACAGAAAGTCAACTGCGAAATAGATTTCCTTCCGGCAATATTTCAGTACAGCCCAGCTCCATCGGGGGGGAACATATTGTTGTTAGACAATTCCCAACAGATATATCATTTTCTATGTTTACCATTGTTTCTGGAAATGTGAGAGTGTGGACAATAGTATATCCTCCTGACCCTGACCCACGTTTAAATATTAATAGGCAACTCTATAATTGGCTATTAAATCAGTATACATCATCTTACGGAGAAGGAGTAAGCCAAGATAACATTGTGATGTGGGCTTCGTATTTAACACATAACCTTCCAGAAAATGTGGGTAGTTTAATGTTAAATATTGATTCTGATATGCAAATAATGATAACCTGGAGGTATTCTGCCAATGCCACGCCTTCAGCTCCTGCGGCGAGTGTGCCGCCTGCGGCTCCACCGGCTCCGCCGGCAAACGTTCAAACGGCACATACTTCGCTAACAGGGCATACGAGGGGCGTATCGTCTGTTGAGTTCAGTCCTGACGGGAGATACATAGTATCCGGCTCAGTGGACAGAACCATCAAGCTTTGGGATGCAACCACGGGAAGGGAAATCAGAACCTTCTCAGGGCATACGGATTGGGTACTGTCTGCAGCGTTCAGCCCTGACGGGAGGCACATAGTGTCCGGCTCTAATGACAGAACCATCAAGCTATGGGATGCTGCCACGGGAAGGGAAATTAGAACCTTTTCAGGGGATATAGGCGGTGTACGATCTGTAGCGTTCAGCCCTGACGGGAGGCACATAGTGTCCGGCTCAGCGGACAGAACCATCAAGCTTTGGGATGCTGCTACGGGAAGAGAAATTTGGACCTTTTCAGGGCATACGAATAGCGCAAGGTCTGCAGCGTTTAGCCCTGACGGGAGGTACATAGTGTCCGGCTCAGATGATTATACTGTCAGGCTATGGGAGATTGGCAGGTGACGCTTGGGTGTCGGTCACTGCCGCGAGTGCAGAAGGTATAACCAGTAATGTCGGCTACTCCGTGGTACAGTCTTATGTTTTATTCGATATTATTGCAAAAATTAAAATTAAAAATAAAAATGATATAGAATTAATTAAACGCTTATTGGCTGCGTTTTAACTGGAGCCCAATAAATATAATGGTAACACCCAAAATTAATAACACTATACCCTGAATAAGTTGCAAAAACATATTATCCTCCAAAATTTCTAATGTTGTTTATTATTTCAATTATACCCAAAGCACTAACACATAAACCAATAATAATCAAAAACCTTACAAATGGGTTTTCCTTTTTATTCATTGTTTCAACAATCTGTTTTATTATCTCGTTTTGCTCTTTTAGTGTATTGTTTATATCATCAAGCTTTTCTGGTATTAATTCCATCTATACACCTTTTTACACTTTAAATTAAAATTACTATAATTTATTTTTTCCTTTTTTTCAATCCTTGGTGATGCAACTATGGAGCACGCTGAGGTGTCGGGGTACCAAATTTTTCTTGCCGTTCAGGGTGTGCCCATGGTTATGAATACAAACAGGAACAGCGGAAGGTTCTGTTCTCGTAAATTGCAGCCAGCAATGAGAGCGCCGATTCGTTCGAAGAATGAATCGGGCTCCCGGAGCTGGCTGCTTTACATGGAATGCTCTTCCGCTAGCTAATTAATGGAGCAGGCTACATTATAGGTTCAGCCTTCTGCTTGCTTCGATTGGGTGAAGCTCCCGGACTGGCCTACAATTCAAGGGATACCTTCTACTTATTTATTTTATGGAATAAAGATTCATGGGTATTCGTTTTTCTTAATACTTTACCTTCGTGCAATGAATAAAGACTTGGCAGAGATAAAATCATTGATCTACGAAATCCGTAGCGCCCATAAGTGCACCTGTAAAGGTGTAGTTACATAATGTAACATGGCGTGGCGCCAATTAACTATTTATTTTTGAGAAATGCGTGAGGGATATATCCCGAACAGTGCGCCTAAAAGGTTATGCTGGACGAGGACTTGGCCAGAATTTATCAAGTAGAAACAAGAATATTGAATCAAGTAGTAAAACGAAATATAGAGCGTTTTCCACCGGAGTTCATGTTTTAATTGACAGGGGAAGAATTCCAAAACTTGAAATCACAAATTGTGACATCAAGTTGGGGTGGAAGGAGAAAACTACCCTTCGCCTTCACAGAACATGGTGTTGTCATGCTGTCATCTGTTTTGAACAGTAAAATTGCCGAACTCCGCAAATTGCTCATGCTATACATGGAAAAGAATGACAAACGGGTAAATGATATAATCGTAGCCTTGAATAATCTAATAGAACATCCAAAACCAACGAAAACCATAGGTTTTACAGCAAAAGAAAAAAGTCCGAAATATATAACATGATCAATAAGAATATGCAAAAGGTACTCCTCTCATGAATTGCAGACGGCAATGAAGCGATCAATCCGTACTAAATCACTTTTCCCATGATGGGAAATGTATGAGCTGGAAGTGCGGTGAATTAGTACACTGTTATGCGGAAGGTATTTCCACATGGTGCAATATCAGCCAAGCAGGTTTTCAGCAGTTGCAAGCTTAACAGCAGTGCAGAACACCTCAATTGCAGCATCAAGCTCATTTAGCGAGGGGAAGGTTGGGGCAATCCTGATATACCTGTCTTCCGGATCCTTGCCATAGGGATGTGTTGCACCGGCTTCGGTTAAAATAACCCCGGCTTCCTTGCATAAATCCACAATCCGTTTGGCAGTATTTTTTACGGCAATAAAGGTAATAAAATAGCCGCCATCCGGTTTGATCCATTCGCCTGCTCCAATACCGCCTAAATTGCTTTCCAGTTTATTGATCACCGCATCGAACCTCGGACGAAGGATTTCCCCGTGTTTTTTCATCAGAGCCTTAATACCTGCCATGTTTTTTAAAAAACGGACATGACGCAGCATATTGAGCTTATCCCAGCCGATTGCCTGCATGGAGAGCTGCTTTGTAGTAAATGCGATATTTTCTTTGGAGGCAGCCATAAAGGCAATACCGGCACCGGGAAAGGTGAGTTTGTTTGTGGAGCCAAAGAGGTAGATCATGTCAGGGTTCCTCGCATCCTTGCAGGCCTGCAGGGGATTTAAGAGGGGGACATCCCTGTAGACCTCGTGCATGGCATAGGCATTATCGCAGAAAATTCTGAAATCAGCAGCCGCAGGTTTTAGGGCTGCCATTCTTTTAATGACTCTGTCCGAATAGGTAATCCCGAGCGGATTTGAAAATTTCGGAACACACCACATTCCCTTAATGGAGCTATCGGAAGAAACAAGTTTTTCCACCATGTCCATGTCCGGCCCTTCATTGTCTGTTGGGACATTGATCATCTCCACTCCAAGGAATTGGCAAATGGAAAAATGCCGGTCATAACCGGGAACAGGACAAAGAAACTTTACTTTTTCTTCCTTTATCCAGGGTTTCTCCGAACCAAGGACACCGGTTAACAAGGCTCTTGCAAGGCAGTCATACATGAGGTTCAGGGAGGCCGAACCGGTAATTATCATTTCATCGGCAGCGGCACCCAAATATTCGCCGAACAATTTTTTGGCTTCCGGAATTCCGACAAGTTCCCCGTAATTACGGCAGTCTATTTTGCCTTCTGCGTAAAAATCGGAGCCGGAATTTACAGCATCCAGCATTGGCATGGAAAGTTCGAGCTGCTCATCTCCCGGTTTCCCCCTGGCCATATTCAATTTAAGCCCCTTTGCCTTGTGCGAGTTAAACTCTGCAAGGAGCTGCCCTTTTGCCGCAGTCAGTTCTTCATTGTTCATGGTGTTAAATGGTTTCATTTTTTTCTTCCGCCTTCTGAAAACAAAGATATTAATTACACCTTATAATGTCAAGATTTATATTGAGGGAAATATTTTTGCAGATTATAATTAAAAGACAAATAACAATATGAAAAAAATCATCATTAATATATTAATTTTATTCATGAATTTCTGTATCTATTCATTACCATTGGGATTGGATAATAATCCTATGGAACAATTGATAAGTTATTTGGGAAATCCTGTACCGGAAGGTTTTATTTTATCGACACCAACAACATATTCATATTGGGAACCAAATGTAGATGGAGTGTCCTTTTCAAAGGAAGCAGGCGTAAGCAATAATATCGTTACACGGATTCAATATATTTGGAGCAGCACACTATATGAAGATATTGAACATATTAGAGAAAATACAATTAATTTATTTTCACAATATAATTTTGATGAAAATATACAAGAGGGTATTGGTTTTGAATTCTGGTTCTATAATGATTTTACCTTTCGTATTACTGATATAGTACAGGAAGGAAGAAGGTATTATTTTAGTATCATGCTGTCTAATTAAGCCTGCCAAGGTTTCTGTTCGGCCAAGCCGCCCGCCACTCTCCCCCACTCCCTAGCCCCTTCTGTCAAAAATTTATATAATCAAAATATGGCAAGTACATCAACTGAAGATAAAAAACCGGGTGGAAGAGTTATCCCCATAGCAATACAGGATGAAGTAAAGACAGATTTTCTAAATTATGCAATGTCTGTAATTGTGTCCCGGGCATTGCCGGACGTGCGTGACGGGCTTAAACCTGTGCATAGGCGGCTCATGTATTCCATGGGAGAACTGGGGCTGCGTCCAAACCAGGCCACCAAAAAATGTGCCCGTATCGTGGGAGATACCATGGGAAAATACCATCCCCATGGAGATATGGCTCTTTATGATGCCCTGGTCCGAATGGCTCAGGATTTTTCACTCCGCTATCCGCTTATTGAAGGTCAGGGAAATTTTGGCTCTCTTGCTCCGGACTCTGCGGCAGCCATGAGGTATACGGAAGCAAAACTCTCCCGCTTTGGAGAGGAAATGCTTCAGGATCTCGGCAAGGAAACCGTAGATTTTATCCCCAACTTTTCCGAGGAAGAAACTGAGCCAACCGTCCTTCCTGCAATGGTTCCCAATCTCCTTGTAAACGGTTCAAGCGGTATTGCAGTAGGCATGGCAACAAATATGGCTCCCCATAATCTGAAGGAAATTTGCGATGCCGTTTGCGCAATGATAGACAATCCGGACATTACAATAGATGAGTTGATGAAACTTGTTCAGGGACCTGATTTCCCCACGGGCGGAATAATTTTCGGCCGCCGCGGAATCAAGGAGGCCTATAGAACGGGCAGGGGCAAGATTCTTATCCGCGGCCGTTTTACTGTTGAGACATCGAAGGGCGGCAAGGAAACAATTGTATTTACCGACATTCCCTATGGCACATATATCAAGCCCCTTTTGGAGCGAATTGGTGTTCTTGTTCGTGACAAGGTAATTGATGGCATAGCAAGCTTTAACGATGAATCGGGCAAGGATGATCCTGTGCGTCTGGTTTTTGAACTGAAAAAAGGTGCAATACTAAAGGTTGTTTTGAATCAGCTTTTTTCGATTACACAATTGCAGTCAACATTCGGCATCATCAATCTCGCACTTGTCGGCGGAAAACCACAATGCCTTAATCTAAGGGAACTTGTCCATTATTTTATTGAACATCGTGTAGAGGTGATCACAAGACGCACGCAATATGATCTTCGCAAGGCGGAAGAAAGAGCCCATATTCTTGAAGGTTTAATTATTGCACTTGCAAACATCGACGAAGTTATTGCGATAATCAAGGCCTCCAAAGATGTATCGGAAGCAAGAGCAAACCTTGAAAAGCGTTTTGAACTAAGCGAGGCACAGAGCAGGGCAATTGTCGAGATGCAGCTTGGCCGCCTGACAAGTCTTGAAACGGAAAAAATCGAAGAAGAACTTGCAGAACTAAAAATAAAAATCGCCTACTACAAAGAGCTGCTTGCGGATAACAAAAAGCTCCGTGGTGTTATTAAAGAAGAAACAATTACAATTGCAGAAAAATACGGAGACGATCGCCGCACGGAAATTGTTTCCGGCGAAGTTGAAAACATTAACATAGAGGATCTGATTAAAAAAGAAGAGATGATGATCCTTATTTCCAATATGGGTTATGTGAAACGCGTTCCTGTTTCCAGTTATAGAAACCAGAGCCGCGGCGGCAAGGGAATGCAGAGTGCAAAACTTACAGAGGATGACTTTGTAGATCAGATCTTTGTTGCATCCACCCACGATTATATCATGTTCATAACAAGTGAAGGCAAGGCATACTGGATGAAGGTGCACGAGCTTCCTGAAGGTTCAAGAATAAGCAAGGGAAGCCACATAAAAAGCCTTCTTATGGTTTCGCCTAACGAAGACATTACCGCCGTAGTCGCCCTTAAGGACTTTGACAATCATGAAAATCAGGGGCCTTATTTATTAATGGGAACGGCCCGCGGAGTAATGAAGAAGGTTGCCGTCAGCGAATTCTCCAATGCAAAGACAAGGGGAATTATTGCAATTAAACTGGATGAAGGTGATAAACTCGTAAGTGCACTTTTAACAGAAGGCAAAGACGAAATTGTCCTCATTTCCCGCAAGGGACGGGCTCTTCGCACCCACGAAGAACATATAAGGGCAATGGGACGCTCCTCAAGAGGCGTAAGCGGGATGAAGATCGGAAGTGATGATGAGCTTGCCGGAGTACTCAGGGTCTCAGAAGAAAAAATGCTGATTATTTCCGAATACGGCTTTGGCAAGAGGGTGGACTTTAACGAGTTTAGCTCACATGGCAGGGGCACGGGCGGACAGAGGATCTGCACAATAACCGAAAAAACAGGCGAGCTTATCGGCTGTGTCAGTGTTCTGGACAACGAAGAAATAATGTGCATAACGAGCCAGGGAAAATCCATTAAACTCAAGGTTTCTGCAATCAGGGTTATGGGAAGAAGCGCTCAGGGTGTTAAAATATTAAGCATAGACAAACCGGATTTTGTCATAGGTGTTGATCGTATTGTGAGCGAAAAAAATGTAGCAGAGGCCGGGATTTGACATGAATACAGGAAGGAAGACCAAAATAGTCTGCTCTCTTGGTCCTTCTACCTCTGACGACACCGTTGTGCGAAATTTGATTCTTGCAGGAATGAATATTGCCAGACTCAATATGTCACATGGCAATCATGATGAACATTCTGCTTCCATTGAAAGGGTAAAACGTTTATCCAGCGAGCTGGGAATTCCCGTTGCGATCCTGCTTGATACAAGAGGACCGGAAATACGCACGGCAATGACCGAGAGCGGGAAGAACCTGAACATAAGGGAAGGTGATCCTGTAATAATTATTCCGGACACAAGTGACGGCAGCGCCTCAGGAGACGGCCGCTCCCCGGGAAATGGCATCTACCCGGGTGATGTCAGATCCCTATGCAAAGAGCCGGAAAACGGCAACCCCTTTATAATTTACATATCATGGAAGGAAGCGGCAGAAAAACTAAAAAGCGGCCATAAGGTATTAATTGCTGACGGGCTTCTGGAACTTGATGTACTTGATATTAATGGCAGTCAAATTAACTGCATCGCAAAAAATACGGCTTCCATATCGGGCAGGAAAAACGTAAACCTAATCGGGCTTCATGCCAATCTCCCTATAATGAGCGATATAGACAGGGAAGACATTGCCTTTGGAACTGAAAAAGATGTGGATTTTATTGCAGCAAGCTTTGTCAGCTTTCCGGAAGAAATTACCGAAATTAGGAGCTATCTTTCGGAAATTAACTCAAAAACAAGAATTATTGCAAAAATAGAAAACGCAGAAGGGCTGGAAAATATCAGAGCTATTACACAGCTTGCTGACGGCATAATGATCGCAAGGGGAGATTTAGGCGTACAATTACCTACAGAGTTAATTCCACTTGCACAGAAAAACATAATAGACGTATGCCGCAGGGCAGGCAAACCCGTAATAACCGCTACACAGATGCTTGAATCCATGATAGTGAATCCCCGCCCTACAAGGGCAGAGCTTACGGATGTTGCAAATGCGGTTTTGGACGGAACGGATGCAATAATGCTGTCAGGCGAAACTACAATCGGTGCATATCCTGTGGAATCGGTTAAGACCATGGATAGAATTGCGCGTACCATAGAAGAATCCACAGAATTCCGCACAAAAATGAAAAACTCGTGGAGTGAATGTCTTTCAGACGCAATGGATTCAAGCGACATTATCAGTAATATAATTTCACGATCAGGCGTGGAAATTTCCGCTTCGGTAGGTGCAAAAGCAATAGTAACTCCTACCTATGGAGGAACCACCGCAAGAATCCTCAGTGTTTTCCGTCCGGATGTTCCAATCATTGCGGTTACCCCCGATCAAAAAGCCGAAAGAATAATGCAGCTATACTGGGGAGTGCAAACCTTTTTAAGACCCCATGTGGACGATTCTGAAAGCATGATCCAGCACACAATGAAAACAGTATCGGACGCAAAAGTAGCAAATATATCCGACAAGCTCGTCCTTGTGGCAGGACTCCCCCTGAATAGCCCGACTGTTACAAACACCGTCAGGGTGCTCATTCTTGGGACAGTGCTTGCGCAATCGGTCGGCGGCGGATATTCCAATCCCGGCATCTTCCGTGCAAGAGGAAGGATCATTCATGCACTTACTCCCGAAGATGCCAGAAACAGGATAAAATCCCATGGCGGAGGCGAAATTCTTGTCTGCGATGTATTAACAGAGGATTATACTCCCATTTTACGCCTTGTAAACGGAGTAATATGCGAAGGGGTTTCCCTGTTAAGCGAAGAACAATTGCGTTATACGAACCCGCGCCTTGTATGGCTTACGCAGATAAGCAATGCGGTAAAAAAACTGGAATCCGGCCTTACCGTTACAATAGACGCCAAAGAGCATCTTGTATACGAAGGTTCGATTTAACAAATAGCGTTATTCGCCAACCTGCCTGACTGCCGGACAAGCCCAATAATTAAACACCATCTGTATTTTCGTAAAATAACGGCAACGGCAAAAGGCTCTGAAGAAAAACACTCTCCCTTATTGTTGGCAGGGTTTCAGCCGTCATTGGAGAAAATAAAAAGTATTGCGCATCCAGATTATTAAAACAAAGCTCCCCTGGATTTGGTTTATCTGCTTCACTTACATCTATGGAAGGATGCCTGTCATTTACAGAAAGGCTTACCCTTAATTTTTTCCCCGAATAAACATCATCAACGATGAAGGAAAAGGAACCGTCTGCAAGGTTCTTTATTTTGGAAGCAATTTGCAAAAAAGGCTCCGTGAATTTTTTAATATCGAAAATTGCAAAATGATATGCCGGAACTATACTATGTGTTTCGGTAAAACCAAAGAGAGCCGCAATTTTTTCCCATTCATGCGGATTTGCATTTATCCTGATTGGTTCCCTGTTTGTCTGGCGTACATACAGCCCCATTGCCTGAGGAAGAAGGGAATAGTCATTCATGTTTAACTCGATAACAATATGCTCCCCTGTGCGCAGATCCCTGCAAATAAAATAGCCAATGAATTTATCGCCATCCATTATTGCAAAGACTTCGGCTCTCCATGAATACAAAATTTCAAAAAATCTGTCTTCCCTGCGGTGCATTCTTGCCATTTTGGCTTCATGCATTTTGCGAATTTCTTCCAGAATTTTTGTATCGGTAGCTTTCACGCTTATAAGTGATAGTTTTGATATCCATTGAAGCCCCAAAGTATGCCTGATATTTCTTTCGTAGCAATAAAAGGCATAGGTGCTTCCGACCGGCGTATAGCCATAATTTTCATACCGGTGCCTGTCCCCGCTAAGACAGGTAAAAACAATTCCGTCCCGGTACATTTCGTCTAACACTTTCTTTAGCATTTCGCTCATATATCCCCTGGAACGGAAATAGGGATGAACAGATACCATTCCGACACCGCAGCCTGCAATGCTGTGGCCGGAATTAAACTCCCATTTTAAAGGATATGCACCCAATGAAGCCTTAATTCTGCCCTCTTCCCTTACAATATAATGGGTGCTGTCCATGAAGTATTCCTGCTTATATAGCTTGGGAAGCACCCGCAAAAAATCGGTTGTTCCCCTGGAATGACTGAAAACATAATTGGCTAAATCTATAACTTCCGCCCAGTCTTCCTGTGCGGCCTTTTCAATCTTGAAGTCCATAAATCCTCCCGTTTTTTTATACAACAAATTCGTATAATTGACAATAGAAAAGAAAGATATTTTAATAAAAAAATGAATCAATGGTGGAAAGAAAGAATTGCCTATCAAATATATCCGCGGAGCTTTCAGGACAAAAATCCCAAAGACGGAATTGGAGATATAGAGGGAATCATATCAAGACTGGATGATATAAAAGATCTGGGCATTGGGATTATCTGGCTCTCTCCTGTTTACAAATCTCCCGGTGCAGATAATGGCTATGATATAAGCGATTACCTTTCAATCGATCCCATATTCGGTACCATGCAGGACATGGAAAATTTATTCAGGGAAGCAGAAAAGCGTGATATAAAAATTATCATGGATCTGGTTATTAACCACACTTCCGATGAACATGAATGGTTTAAAAAAAGCCGCGATCCAAAAAGCCCCTACAGGGATTACTATATATGGCAGCCGCCAAAAAATGCCGGCAAAGCAAATGGAAGCTCACGGCAGCCTCCAAACAACTGGACAGGATTTTTCATGGGTGATGTCTGGGAATGGGATGAAATGAGCGGGGAATACTATCTTCATCTTTTTGATAAAAAACAGCCGGATCTAAATTACAAAAATCCCAAAGTAGTTGATGAGATAAAAAACATTATGCGCTTCTGGCTGGACAAGGGAGCCGCAGGCTTTAGATGTGATGTGATAAACATCATTTACAAAACATCACTAGAAGACGGAAAGAAAAGCCCGGCAGTCTGCGGAATCGAGCATTATAAGTCTCAGGAAGGGAATCACGAAATTTTAAGGAAGCTGCGAAAGGAAGTGCTCTCTGAATACGATTGCTTTACGGTAGGCGAAACTGTAATGGTAGATATAGATGAAGCAAAGCTCCTATGTGATGAGAGCCGCAAGGAACTTGATATGCTGTTTTATTTTGAACATCTGGAAATAGATCGCCGCATTGCAAGATTCATTCCAAAAAAATTCAATGCAAAAAAACTTCTGGAAGTACTGACCAAGTGGCAGCAGGGACTTGAATGGAATGCACTCTACCTTGAAAACCATGATCAGGTAAGAATAGTTTCACATTTTGGTTCTGAAAAGAAAACCGGCACATCCCCCTCCAAACACTGGCAAAGCAGCGCAAAAATGCTTGCAATAATGGAACTCACCCTTAGGGGTACTCCCTTTATTTTTCAGGGACAGGAAATTGGAATGACAAATTTTGATTTCAAAAGCATTAAGGAAGTGAACGATGTAGAAAGCCATGGCTTAAACAGGTTAATGAAAAAAATATTTATACCCTCCTTCCTTCGCTGGAAATGGATAAAGGCAAGTTCCCGCGACAATAGCCGCACCCCAATGCAATGGGACAGCTCAGAAAACGCCGGCTTTACATCCCCCGGAATAAAACCCTGGCTTGGAGTAAATTCCAATTACACTCACATAAATTATGCGCAACAAAAATCAGACTCTACCTCCATTTTGAATTTCTATAAAAAATTAATTGCATTGCGTCAAAAAAGTGAATGTTTAAAATACGGCGAATTCCTTCCCCTCCATGCGGATAAAAAAATGATATGTTATCAACGAAAATTAAATACATGCACAGACAGAGGAGACACAAAATCCGGAGCTGAAACTTATTTTATTGGTCTGAACTTTTCTTCAAATAAAATAAAACTGCCAAAAGAAATTACAAAATATTTCGGTGGGGAAATATTGCTTTCAAGCACCGGCAGAAAGATCCTTTCAACCAAAAAATCCAGGGCAGAAATCCTCCCGTGGGAAGGAGTGATAGTTTGCAGGCAGCCTATTCAATGAAGGGTGTCACACCATAGAGCAAGCCATGGTGTATCCACATTCTTTTATGTCCGATTATACCTGATCCCAGTAGTCAAAGAGCAAATCACCTTTCCTTACATTCGTCCCGTCTATCATGTTGGAAATATATTTAAATGGCGTATACTGTACCATGTTGGTAATTAAAGTCGGTTTATTATGCAAATCTTTTAAATAGACATCATTTTTTATGGCTTTAAACTTTCCTTTATAAATAATATTTTCCTTCTTTTTTGTCAAAACAAAATTGTTTTTTTGCAAAAAATATTTCTCCACCGCATTTATTGTCTGAGCCCTGCATAAAAACTGCACTTCATTTATGGGAGTCCCATCGGCAATTACAAGGGAAGGTAAAAAATAAGTATTGCAATTTTTACAACACACTCTGGTATCCTCTCTGTATTGCATTGCCCTGTTTTTAAAATTTGGATCCGGCTTGGGATTCATATAATATTCAGTAACTTCTTTAAAACTGAATATGGTCTTACAATTATGACAAAAAGAATAGTTCAAAAGCATTATATCAGTATCCGGAATCTTAAAATTACCCAAGCCCTCTTCTTCATTTTTCAGTTTTATATCATTTAAAATTGATTCGTTATTTCCATTATCAAAATATCTGCACACAATAATATCCTTACTATAAAAACCATATAGTTTTTCAGGTTCCCTATTGCGTTTGACAAGCATGTCTTCAAATTCCTTTATTGTATAGGCAGGAACATCATCTCCTGGTCTTATTGCGGTAAGTAATTGATCAATTTCATCCTGGGTAAGAACTTCAGTCATATTAAAGCCTCCTTTTGAATAAATATAAGCAATTTGCAGTGTCATATAGTGACATAGTGAATAAAACTGTTGACTTTTCCATACAAAAATGATATACAGGGACAAGTTTAATAGTTTAATAATAGAAGAATTTTTAAAATAAGGAGAAAAAATGTACGGAAACAGAAGAAACAACAACTCAGGAAAGCATATTAACAGCCTCACTATATGCTTTAATATTTTAATCGTCATTTTTTTAACAACAATAATTTCATGCACCAGCCTAGACAACAATGCCGATTCATACGATGGAATAATATTCAACGAAATTACATTCGTTGGTGCAAACAGGGACAAAGGTTTTAATTATGGATACTACTATTATGTACCACAGTCCATAATCGATTCCCCCAATAAATTTATTTTTGTTGAGCCTTTAAACTCGCCGAATAACACAAATAGTGTTTCGCAACTGCGCTCTGCTGCCCTAAGAATAGTCCGCAGAAACATAGAGAATGCCAATCTCTTAAACTTTGCCATTTTGGTTCCCATTTATGGATTTCGTGCCAGTTCATCTGAAACAATGCATGTCTGGCCATTGTGCCGCGAAACCTTACTGCTTAGAACAGGAAATCTGGCACGTGTAGATTTACAGTTGATTAGCATGATTGATGATCTTAAAGAACGCAGTTTGAAAGAAGAATTTGAACTCGAACCAAAAATACTCATAAGCGGTTTTTCATCATCGGGGAGATTTGCAATCAGGTTCTCTGCCATTCATCCGGAGCTGATACAGGCTGTAGCTGCAGGAGGATTGGCAATTACTATCTTGCCTCTAGCCGATTTGAATTCTGTTACTTTAAACTATCCGATTGGAATAGCCGATCTTTATGACATAACAGGAGAATCATTCAACTCTGAAGCCTTTAACAATATTCCGAAATTTATTTACATAGGGAGTCAGGATAATACAAATGATCCTGTGCGCGGACCTGCATATGGAGGAATGGCAATTAACCAAATTCACAATCTTCTGGGAGCCAATATAATTAGCCGCTTCAATCATGCAAGAATGATTTACGAACAACAGGGAACTGCAGCTCAATTTAGAATTTACGAAGGAGTAGGACACGTCATTACCGATCAAATGAGGATAGATATCCGGGAATTCCTTGCAGAAAATATGTAAGCTTCAAGCAAATCATTAATTTTAATATATTTGACTTTTTGGACGATTTGGTATATATTACTTATATATGGATGATGCGAAACGAATCGATCAGAAACTCCGGGAATTACTGGAAAATAAAACCAAAAATTATTTACCCATATGCTTATTTCTGGGAGAAATAAACCGGAATATTGTGTATAAAAAACTGGGCTATGAGTCCATGAAGGGCTATATGGTTCAATTATCTCAAGAAAAAGGTATAAAATTCAGCAAGATAAAGAAATTGAACCATTTTGGATATATTTATTTAAAATATGAAAAAGATTTAAAGAAAGCAGGTTTTAAAGAGGAACATGGTCTTTCAAAATTACAGCTTCTAAAAAGAGCTCTCGATTCACATGAAAAAGATGAAGTATACCGGTATCTTCTTTCCCTACCCTATAAGGATTTTTATAAATATATTAACAATGTACATCCAAATTTTTTTGCCAACCTGAATAACAATAAAGTGAAAAAAGATAAACCCGCAAACGGCACCTTTACCTTAAACGGAAAAACAGCAGTAACGATAAATCAGGAAATTGACAAGGAATTATATTCATATCTTGTCCGCGTTTGCCAGCATGCTTTCAGAGCCATCAGGAGGGGCGAAAAAATATATTACATGCGTGTAAAAAACCGTGAAGAATTCGATCGCTTCGAATCCGCCTTCAAAAAATTGATAAGACAGCTTAGAAAAAAGTCCTAATTTGCTGAGTTCTGACGTAGTAACTCGTCAAAGCATATCACGGCTCATCACAACTTGCCGAGTTCAGACGTAGCAACTCGGCCGGTATATCACAGCTTTGTCATAGCTCATCACGACTTGCCGAGTTCTGACGTAGTAACTTGTCACAGCATATCACTGCACATCGCAGTTCGCTGAGTTCCGACGTAGTAACTTGTCACAGCATATCACGGTTCATAGCGACTTGTCGAGTTCTGACGTAGTAACTCGCCATGACATATCATAGCTCATCGTAGTTCGCTGAGTTCGGACGTAGTAACTCGTCACAACATATCACAGCTCATCACGACTTGCCGAGTTCTGACGTAGTAACTCGCTATTACTGAAGTTTGGCTGAAACGACAACGCCGTTCAGCTGCAAAAAAACTCAAAGTTTCCATACATTGTCCAAGTTAAATTTCTCGAACAGCATTTTTTATTTGACAAAATGGTTTATGGTATGTTATACATATCATACAATGAAGAAAAAACTGACAGAAATAAAAGCTCTTATTTATGAAGTCCGAACGCGTCAGGTAATGCTAGATGAGGATTTAGCCAAGATTTATCAAGTAGAAACAAAACGTTTAAATGAAGCCGTAAAACGTAATATCGACCGTTTCCCTAAGGAATTCATGTTCCTGTTAACTAAAGAGGAATATGAAAACTTGAAGTCGCAAATTGCGACTTCAAGTTGGGGAGGGCGGCGGAAACTGCCTTACGCCTTCACTGAACACGGGGTTGTAATGTTATCTTCTGTTTTGAATAGTAAAATCGCCACACAAATAAATATAGCGGTTGTCAATGCTTTTATAGAGATGCGCCATTACACCCTTGCCAAATCGGATACTAATGCACAAATAACCGAACTCCGCAAGCTGCTCATGCTGCATATTGAGAATACTGATAATAGACTTACTGATCATGACGAAGCAATAAGTCAAATCATTCGAGCCCTTAATAACTTAATTGAGCAGCCGCCTAAGACCAAAAAGATAGGTTTTGGTGTGAATGAAAAAACTCCGGAATACATGGTAGAGAGATAACATTAAGTCTGTATTTTTTAAATATAATTGCTATAATAACCCATGACACTCCCCTTCCATCCCTTAATCAATAAATGGTTCACAGAAACTTACGGAAAACCCACTCTGGTGCAGGAGGAAGCCTGGCCACTCATTGCCGAGGGGAAGAATGTACTTGCCATTGCTCCAACTGGGAGCGGGAAAACTTTGACGGGTTTTCTGTCGGCCATTTCGCGGTTTACAACAGGCACAGTAGGAAGACGATTCGAAAGCAACGAAGCTAACCACACAGACAAGGAAGCATTTCCAGAAAACAAACTCGAAGTATTCCCTCCGGGTAAACTTACCGTGCTATATATATCACCTTTAAAGGCATTGAACGAAGACATTAGGCGCAACTTAAAGGTTCCGCTGGACAGCATTAAGGCATACTTTGAAAAGGCAGGGGAGAAGTTTCCTTCCATAACAATACAGACAAGGTCGGGAGACACGAACCAGGCGGAAAGGCGGCGGTTCTTATCATCCCCACCTTCCATACTTGCGACAACCCCGGAGAGTCTTGCAATCCTGCTTTTGAACCGCAGAGCAGAAGAACATCTCTCGCATGTTAAGTGCCTCATATTGGATGAGATTCACACCTGCCTCGGCAATAGAAGGGGAGCCTATCTCTCCTCCCAGATCGATCAGTTAGCTTTGGTGGCGGGGGAGTTCCAGAGGATTGCACTCTCTGCAACGGTTAATCCTCCGCAGGCGGCGGCGGAATTTACAGGCGGGCTTAGGGCAGTCAATCCGGGAGATCCAAGGCCGGTACATGAAAAACGAAAGGTTTATATTGTTGCTCCTTTAATAGAAAAGAAGATCACCTTTAAAGTGGAATTTCCCTCAGCCATGGATGAAGAAATAAGACAGAGCATTATCCAGTCTAAAATTGAAGAGGGGAAGGACAGAGATGACTTCGGCGAACGCTACGATGCTTTCACAGCTTTTGCTCTTGAACGCATAAGGAAAAACCGCAGCACCCTCATCTTCACCGATTCCCGAAGGCGTGCGGAAAGAATCTGTTATCTGATCAATCAGACGGCAGGGACAACGCTGGCATTTTCCCATCACGGCTCCCTTTCCAAAGATCTTAGAAGGGCAGCGGAAAAGGCACTAGCCGAAGGCAGCATACCCTGTGTGGTTGCAACTTCCTCCCTTGAACTTGGAATAGACATCGGCAATATGGATGAAGTGATCCTCGCAGGCAGTCCCGGCTCCTCGTCCTCCGCCCTGCAGAGAATCGGGAGGAGCGGGCATGGGGTCGGCGAAGAAAGCAGGGGGATCCTCTTTCCCTTCCACGGGCTCGACCTTATTGCGTCAGCCGCAATCGCAGGTGCAGTGGAAGAGCGGGAACTGGAAGAAAGCAGATCCCTCGACAATCCGCTGGACGTACTCGCGCAGACCATCCTTTCCCTATGCGTGCGTGAAGACAGGTACGAGGATGAACTATATGCCATGCTCCGCGGCTTTTACATTTTTAAAGCTCTGCCCCGCGAAGCTTTTGATTCGGTGGTGCGAATGCTGACAGGCAGTTACGGTGAGAGTTATATCAACGAAAAACGTTTGCGTGAACTCCCCCGCCGCCTTTACAGGGATTCAGAGACAGGGCTTCTTACTGCAGCATCGGGAACAAGAACTATCCTTTACACTTCAGGCGGAGTAATCGCAAATAGGGGTTACTTCTCCATGCGGCTTGCAGGAAGCGGCGGTGATGGATCAAGCTATGCGGCAAGCAGCGGAGACAGAGGAAGCAAGATCGGCGAACTTGATGAGGAGTTTGTCTGGGAGAGGCGCATCGGCGACACCTTCAACTTCGGCGGACGCTCCTGGCGGATCAATGCAATCGGCCCGGAAGCGGTTGAAGTCTTCCCACTCACAAAGGATGCAGGCTTCTCACCATTCTGGAAAGCCGATCCAATTGGAAGGGGAAGGGTTCTCTCCAGACGGATTCTGGAATTAATGGAAGATTTTTATTTAAGGGAAAATAACGGGAGAGAAACCGGCAGCAGCGAAGCAGCCGGCACCGTTGGAAATAAAAGAAACTCGTGTGATGGCAGAGAATTATTATCGAACATAAAAAACCTGTCAGGCGAAACGGTGGACGCCCTTTACAATTTCCTGAAAGCACAGATGGAAATACAGAGGACAGTTCCCCTCCCCGGCCCCTCCTGCATCCCGATCGAAATTATCAATGACATCGCAAGCGGAGCCGAAGCTTCTCTGATAGTCGTCCACAGCTTCCGGGGGCTCGGAATCAACTATCCCCTTTCACTCTGCTTAATGGGCGACCTGGAAGATCAGTTTGACATAAGGGTAGAAACCACAGTAGACAATAATGCCATTATGCTGCGTCTCCCAAAGTCAATGCAGCACAATGCGGAAAAGGCAATACGGGAAAGCATTGCAAGGCTTGGTAAGGGGAAAAATCTTGAAAGGTGCTTAAGTGATGTGCTGGCTTCATCGGGGGTTTTTAACGCAGCCTTCCGCGAAAGCTCGGAGGCATCGCTCATCCTCCCGCGCTCGCCTTTCGGAAAGAGAGTACCCCTCTGGATCACAAGGCAGAAATCCAAACGCCTTTTCGATTCGGTTTCCAAACTAAAAAATTTCCCGGTGATCACTGAGGCACTTAGAAGCTGCATGCAGGTTTATTTTGACATGGAAGCTTTCAGGAATCTCATAAGGGACATTGTAGATGGAACGGTGAACCTGGAGTTTTTTAATACCAGACATCCAAGTCCCTTTTCCAGATCAATGGTTTGGCAGGAAACAGGGTCACTTCTTTACGAGTATGATGAAAGAAAGGGATTCCGGCAGAATTTTGTCAAGAGCAGTTTTTCAAGTAACTCCTCTCTTTCAGACCTCGCAATCGCCGAAAGCCTGATCCCCGGAGCAGCCAAGCCTTCTCTGGATATAGAAATGACAGAGGACTTTTGCGCAAGGCTCAAACGGGAGAAGGAAGGATGGACACCGGAGGACAGCTTATCTCTCTGTGAATGGGTGAAGGAGAGGGTTGCAATCCCGGATGATGAATGGGAAGCGCTGAAAAAAAATCTGCCGGACAATCTTATTCAGGAACTAGAGTCTGACTTTTCACTGGGCGGCAGACTGCACATAATACGTCTTGGTAAAGATTCAAGTGATCGATCCGCAGATCAATCACTTGACCTAATCGTGCACAGGGATTGGGTGAAAGTTCTGGAAGCAGCAGGTAATGAAGTGCGAAGTGGTGATATGCAAAGCGGTGAAACGCTAAGCGGTGAGTCACAAAGCAACGATTTCCGGGAGAGAGCCCTCCCTCAATGGTTCCGCTGCCAGGGGCCGGTATCGATTTCAAGGATAAAATCTTTGTTCGCCCTCAGCACCGAAGAGGCGGAAAGAACACTCTCCGCCCTGATTGAAACTGAAGACATAGTCTTTGGTGTACGGATGGGAGAAAGCGAAGAAGAGCTTTACTGCGACAGGGAAAATCTGGAACTCCTCTTCCGGCTGGGCAGGAAAAAAAGACGTGAGGGAATAAAAGAAAGACCGGGCAAATTCCTCCTCCCCTTCCTTGCTCACCGGCAGGGACTTGTTAACTATGCTAACAGTGTTAGCCTTTCGAACAGTGTTCGGGAAATACTTGAAACTCTGGCTGGCTATGCAGCACCGGCAAAGCTCTGGGAGACAGAAATTCTCCCAGCCCGCTTCCCGGCCTATAGAGGCGATCATCTTGAAAGCGAGATAAGAGACGGGAATCTTATTTGGTACGGTGCAGGAAAGGAAAGGATTGCTTTTAGCACCCCGGAAGATCTCGACCTCTTTCTTTCGGAGAACAAGGATCAGGATCACAAGGCAGAGAAAGATTCCTCAGAAAAGAGTGCATCCATAGAGGACACCTTTTCCCGTTTAATCCGTTCGGGCTTCTTTGACATTCCGCGCAGTTACTGGCAGTTGAAGGAAGCACTCGAAAACGAAGGCAAGAAAGCAGGCATCCTAAACACAGCCGAAATTACTGAGGCTTTATGGAAGACAGTTTGGAGCAGCTCCCTTTCCGCCGACACCTGGGAACCCGTACACCGTTCAATAAGAGAAGGATTCAAAGCGGTGAACCTGACCGAGGAAATTCCGGAACCCATAACCATCAACCCATTCGGGCGTACGACGAGATTGCCCCGCTCGATAAGAGAACGATGGAAGGCAGGGACTCCGGTGAAAGGCAACTGGTTTTCACTGGCAGGGGGCACAGACGAAATCCAAAACCCCATCGAAGAAGACGAACTAAACCGTGCAAGGGTAAGAACAATAATAAAACGATACGGCATATTCTGCCGCCCGCTGCTGGAACACGAAGGCAAAAACCTGAGCTGGTCGCACCTGCTGCCTGCCGCAAGACGCATGGAACTTGCGGGCGAGCTTATCGCCGGAAGGTTTTTAAGCGGAATTAACACCCTGCAGTTTGCATCACCTTCATTCGCAAGGGAAATGGAAAGGGCCGAAGCAGAGCAGGAAATTTTCTGGTTCAATGCCCTTGACCCAATAAGCCCATGCGGCAATCCAGGGCTTGCCTCGTTATACGAAAAAGGCAGTTTAAAACTCCCGGCAAGACTCCAGGGAAACAGACTCTGCTTCCGCGGTGCAGAACTGATTGCTGTCTCGACCAGGAATGGGAAGGAGCTCCAAATTGATACTGCTTTGAACAAAGAGTTTCTTGGGAAGGATCTTCCGGCAGGACTGATTAATTTTATAACTTCTCCAAGATATAGAGCCGTTAATCCCGAAAACAAAATTGTTATCGAAAAGATCAACGGTGTTACTGCATCCTCGTCAGACTTTGCGGAGAAGCTGAAAGACCAGGGCTTTGTTAACGATAGAGAGAAGCTTGTTTTGTGGTGAGGGGTCCCGCTTACTCTCCGTCGGTTTCCGCATCCTTCCTGCTGCTCTTTCTCTGAGCCATGACAAGGTCGTAATATATTCCCCTCTTGCGGAGGAGCTCTGTGTGGGTTCCCATTTCGGCAACGGCTCCCTTGTCCAGTACAACAAGGCGATCTGCGTTGCGGAGGGTGGAAAGGCGGTGAGCTATTGCAATGGTTGTGCGGCCTTTTACCAGGCGGCCGAGGCTGTCCTGTATTGCTGCCTCTGTTTCTACATCCAAAGAGCTGGTGGCTTCGTCAAGGATCAGGATATCGGGGTTTTTAATTATTGCTCTGGCAATGGAAAGGCGCTGGCGTTCGCCGCCGGAGATGGATTCACCGCCTTCGCCTATGAGGGTGTTATAGCCGTCAGAGCTTTTCATGATGAAGTCGTGGGCATTGGCGGCCTTGGAGGCTGCGATTACTTCCTCATACGTTGCGTCTAACTTCGCATAAGCAATGTTTTCGTAGAAGGTTCCGGCAAAGAGAAAGGAGTCCTGGAATACGACACCGATATTTTCGTGAAGGAATTTAGGCGAAATTTCCCTTATGTCAGTTTCATTGATCTTTATACTGCCGGTATTAGGATCGTATAACCTCATAATAAGATTTATTAGGGTGGATTTTCCTACGCCGCTCTTCCCAACAAGCCCTATCATCTCTCCGGGCTTGATGTCTAAATCTATCCCCTTTAGAACAGGCTCGTAGGATTTATAGCCAAAATTTACATTGTCAAAACTTATTCCGCCGGAAATGGGAACATTGTTGGGATTTTCCTGCTCTGCGATTTCCGGCTCTTCATCCAGAAGCTCAAAAACCTTGACCATGCTGGTGGTTGCATTGGCAAGCCAGCGTGGAAAGGATACAAGCCAGCGAAGCGGGCCGTAAATATAGCCGACATACATTATAAACTGTACCATCACTCCCAAACTCATGGTTCCGTTTATAACTGCATAACCGCCGAATACAAGAATTATGAACTCCCCGATACCTGTAAAAAATGTAAGCAGGGGGAAGAGCCTTGCCCATATGGCTTCATTATCGCTTGAGATCTCTGCAAGCTCCCTGTTTGCATCGGCGAATTTTTTTATCTCTGCTTCCTCATTTCCGAAAGCCTTAACTGTGCGTATGCCGCGGATAATATCGTGTAAAATCGAAGAACACTTGGAATTTTTTCTCCACTGTCTTTCATAACGGGAACGGATAAATTTCCAGAACTGTGACAGAAATATCATCACAATCGGGACAGGAATGAATGCCAGAAGCGTTAAGCGCCAGTCTGTGAACAATAAAATTGTCAGTACCACCGCAAACATTATCACCTGCTCAACAGCCCAGCGTCCAAGGTCAGTGATAAAGTCACGGATCATTGCGGTGTCATCCATTATGCGGCGGATAAGATCACCGGGGGTGCGTTTAGAGAAGGATGCCATTGAATGTGACTGTAGTTTATCATAGGCTAGTACCCTTAGATCGTTGCAGTACATTATGGTTGCCTTATTGTAAATCCGGGAGTTAATTATGAATATTATCTCTCCGAGCCCCCTTGCCAATAGCATGGCACCGCCCAATATTGCTATTTGACCAAGGGTTCCGGTCTGCGGCCTTAAATGGCTGTCTATTAAAAACCTGTTTATTACAGGTATTAATAAATAAAGTATGCTAGAAATCATCAATAGCATCTGGGCCGTTATAACTTTCCCTGCATAGGGTTTAAGGTAGGAAATGGCGCGTAATAAAACGCTCATTTTATCATAACAAAAAACACAGACCTTTATTTCTTCTACAAGGGGACGGCCGCATTTTTCGCAGACAAGTTTTTCTTCCTCTTCCGGGATATTGGCTATTCCGCTCTGAATATAATAGTTAACAATCTTGCAGAAGTCTCCGGCTTTTTTTAAGCATGTCATCGTAAAGCGGCAGAGTATGATGTCCTTGCTGCCTTCGGCAGCTTGGCCTGCGGCAGCTTCGGCTGACTCACGGAGAGCGGCTTCACCAGTGGCGGTTTCACCTGCTCCCCCATCCTTGTCTTTCAACTTAACATACAAAACCGCACAGCCTACCCCGGCTTTCACTATGGCTTCTTTCACAGTATTCGCCGCGATAACTACTTCCCTGCCGCCAGAGACCGTCCGGATCATACCATCCTCGCTGAAACTCAGGGTGCCGCTTGAGGCTTCGCGGTTCATATCAAGGTCATAATGAAAAATATGTGTTTTCATAACTGCGGCATCCCTTTAACTCCGCCTAGAAAAGGTAAGGATCGAGCTGTTTAAGGCTCTTCCTGTCCAGCTTTGACAGATCCCCTGCTATGTAGCGGTTTCCGTCCACGTCCATAATTATAATGCTTGTGTCAGAGAGCATTCTGATATTGCGGCTAACGTCTTTTACCGCACAGTTTTTAACATATTCCTTGCTGTTTTTATTTTTTACACGCATCTCCATATAAACATAACCTAGCTTATCCTTGACCGAGATTATCGAAAGAATTTCAGGCGAATAATAGCGGTTATCCAACTCATTTATTACAATCCCTTTCTGCTCACCCTTTAGATCTTCCAGATCCCGGATTATGCCAATCTCGTTATTTTCATCATCGGCAACGGAGATATATCTGGAAGGCTCTTTTATGGGCAGGGAGCGGCGCAGAACTATGTGCGGATAATCCTTGTCCAAATATCTTAAACCGGTAAAACCGCCTTCTGTAACATAAAAATCAGCCTTGTCTGTGTCAAGTAAACCAATGTCTAAAGCAGCATTTTCGCTCATTATATACTCCCTCAATCCATACTTATAACTTTCAGACCTTCCATCTGAATCATGTATAACTTATGATACTCTCCCTTTTTAATCATAAGCTCTTCATGAGTGCCGGTTTCCACCACCTTGCCGTCATTAATAACCGCAAGACTGTGAGCGTCCTTCAGCGTAGAAAGCCTGTGCGCTATTGCAATTGTCGTGCGTCCGCTCTGAAGTTCGTTAAGCGCATTTTGAATTTTTCCCTCTGTCTCCGTGTCCATGGCGGCAGTCGCTTCATCCAGAATAAGGATTCCCGGATTCTGTATAATGGTTCTGGCTATCGAAAGCCTCTGCCTCTCGCCGCCGGAAAGCTCCTGACCGCCTGCACCAACCCTTGTCTCATAGGCATCGGGGAGCTTCATTATAAAGTCATGGGCGGAGGCCATTTTTGCCGCCCAGATCACTTCCTCAATGGGCGCATTTGGTTTCGCATAACGTATATTGTCTGCTATGCTGCCGATAAAGAGGTAGATGTCCTGCGACACTATCCCAATGCTTCGCCTGAGCATCTTGAGAGAAAGCTCTTTTACATTAATGCCGTCAATGCTTATACTGCCTTCCTTTGCATCGTAGAGGCGGGCAATTAGGTTTGCCAGTGTGCTTTTACCGGCTCCCGTTTTGCCGACTATGCCAAGAGTTTCTCCGGCATTAACTTTAAGGCTTAAACCTTTTAAAACTGGAGTTGCAGGATCATATTCAAACCATACATCATTAACTTCTATATCACCCTTAAATTCATTAAGCATAACGGGTTTTTCCGGATCTTCAATATCAGCACGGGAATCGATTATCTCAAAAACCCTCTGGGTTGCATCCATACATCTTGCCCACCAGTTAGATACCCAGGAAAAAAACTGAAGCGGGCCGTATAACATGGAAAGATATGCAATAAAAGTAAGAAGTGTGCCTATACTCAGTTCACCTTCGATTACCTTCATGCCGCCAATGACAGTCACAATAACCTGTCCGATAAACATAAAAAGATAAATTAGGGGAAAGGCTGTAAATCCCAGATTAAGCATGGTGGTCTCTACCCCGCTCTGCTTTAAACCGGAAATATTAAAACGCTCTACTTCCTCCGATTCCCTTGCAAAGGCCTTGATTACGCGCTGTCCATGGACGGAATCGCTTACCATGGAATTCATCTGCGAATTATAAATCCAGTTTCGGTGATGAAAACGCCTGAAAACCATTTCCAGCACACGAAACATTATTATAGCAAGAGGCAGAATTGCAACGCAGACCAGAGCAAGCTGCACATCCATTATAAACATCAATGTGATGATACCTATGAACATCACAAGATTAACAAGGAGGAAGGGCACCCCGTCAACAAAGAACCAGTAGATATTTGTCGCATCACGGTTAACCCTGTTCATTAGTGCACCCGTGCGTTTGCTTGTGTAAAAACCAACAGAAAGTTTCTGCATGGCTTCGAAGATTCGCATCTTTAAATCGAAAATTATCCATGGAACCGTGCGCGCAAGAATATAGCTAAAAAGAATGTTACCCGCAACATTAACCATGCGAACCAAAAGCAAAAGCCCAACCATGGCAATTATTGCGCCATAAAATTGGCCGCCTATTGTAAGCACTTCGTCCATGAACATACGGTTGCTGACATAGGGCGAAAAAATTGACAGGGCGGTGGTTGCAACCATTACCGTCATGATTAACGCAACCTGCTTTTTATAATATGTAAAAAAGCCAAGGAGCCTTATTGCAAGGGAGACCTTGTCCATACATTTCGGGCAGAGTTTCCTGTCAGGCTCCGGATAGCGTGTTCCGCATTTCGGGCAGAAGAGCCTGTCATCCAGAAGGACATCTTTTAAGGGGTCTTTGTTTTTGCTGCCGGACTCAGAGCCGGTGGGGGTGCCGGAGCCGCCGGGAGTGCCATCGTCTGCGTCAGACTTTGACATTTCTGCAATATTTTTCGTGACCTTTATTAATCTTTCAACAAAGGTTAGGTGTCCAAGTGTAAAAAGAAGGAGCTGCTTTTCCTTTGAATCCACAGTGCAGATTAAACGTCCGGTTGAAAGCAGTTTTTCGGTTTTTAGTACACCCAGCTCTTCAAGAGAGTAAGATTCAAGGCTGTCCATCCTGTATTCTGCAACAATCCTTCTTGCCCCTGAAACATGGACGACCTTTTCTTCACCGTAAAGAATATACAGGCTTTTGTAGTCCACCCCCACATAGACATCAGAATAATCTCCGTCATGAGTCATATCGGTATGAATTGCATACAGTAGATCGCCTATGCCCTGTCTGGAAAAAGCTTCCTGTATATAGTCCGGAATTTTCATTTTACAATTTTTCTTTCTCTTTACTTTCTCTTTAATACTATACAATGTGAAATATTATTTCAACATATGATCAGATTATCGTGTCCCGGAAGTACCAAATCAAAACTCTGGTCTATGTTTTCAATTGTGTCGGCGGCAATTTTCACCCATTCGCTGTCCGGCTGAAATTCTGTCGCCCTGTCTTTATAGTGATAACCTGTCATTACCGCATCCCCTGCAATCAATATCTTTTTTCCCTCACACAAAAAACCAATTCCCTGAAGATCCCTTGTATGACCGGGCAGCGGAACAGTGGAAAGCCCCGGAAGGAATTCCCCCTCTACTTCCACAAGCTTTTCTGCGCCAATTTCCGGCGAAAGCCCGTCTCCAGGATCTGTGCCGGCTGAATGTTTTTCGGCATCAATTATCAAAGTCCTGTTTCCTTTTCCGCATAACCATTTTGCATTCGGAAAATATTTAAAACCATGCCAGTGATCAAAATGATGATGGGTTGCAAAACAGTGTGTAATAACATCAGGCCTTAAGCCCGTTCTGCGGAATAGATCAAAATAATATTCTTCGCGGCTGGGACGTATTGTGGGATCAACCAAGAGGAAATATTCCTTTCCGTTTTCTTCCCTTCCCCTGATAAGAGCCGAACCGCAGGTAGAGGGATTCCCCCTTGGAGGATTTTCCGCAGTCTCACCAAAATAGCGGCTCCATCTAAGATGCCCAAAAACAAGCACATCCCACCTTACACCGGCATCCATTTTGATTTCCGGAAAAATATTCATTTCACCCATCCTTTAAAAATAATTGAATAATTTCTTACACATAACGGTTGTGAAGCTCGTTTAAATCTATCCTTCCCTCTATATCTTCAAGAATCTCAATGTTTTTTAAAACGAGCTCTTCGTCTCGCATCCCTATTAGAGCCACATCCACAAGGGGATTGGATAGAACAAATTGTATCAACGCCCTTGTATAGTCAAAGGTGTTTTCGGGGTTAACCATTTGAATCCACCTCTGGAAGATCAGAGATGTAGCGGTGCGCATGGTGCTGATACCCAGCCCGTGCTTGTCCGCTTCAAAGAGACTTCCAAAGGGCCTAATTGGATCATAAGAATGCTGAAAGATAAAGTTATAGCAGATCTGCATGGTGTCAAAACGATCGCTGCGGATGAATCTGTACAGGCTGTCATTATTGTCTTCGCTTGTAAACCCGATAAATTTAACAAGCCCCTGCCTCTTCATGTCTTCCATTGCGCTTAACAGACCGTCAGGCGCAAGGATGGCGGATGCTGCCTCTGTACTATATGAACTGCCGTGAAGCTGAATAAGGTCTACATAATCCCTTTGCAGGGATTTAAGGGAAGTTTCTAGGGATCTGAATACCTCATCCCTCGTACTCCCCTTTAGCTTTGTTGCAAGAAAAATATCTTCTGGCTTGGTTCCCTTAAGACCCTCCCCGAACATCTTCTCGCTAATATGATCCCCGTAACCTGCCGCGGTATCAAAAAAGGTGATCCCCATTTCCAGGGCTTTTTCCAGAGCTTTTACAACCCTCTTAAAACTATCGTTAGAGGCAGGATCGAATTCCCCCAGATAATTTTTTAATCCGGCTACCGCACCGCCAAAGCCTATACGGCTTACCTTTCTGCCTGTTTTTCCAAAAATTACATGTTCCATTAAAACCTGCCAAAGAGAGCCGTTATACGTTAGAATAGCGAACCGGAAAGCATGAACATCAATTCAACTGCTTTCCGGTCAAGGAATCAAAGATTATAGAAATAGGGAGAAAAAGGAGTATCTCTCTCATCCGGAACATCGGCATGCATGCCAACATAACGGCAGAATTCCTTAAGGCGGGCCAAAACACGCTCGCCGCCTTCAATTTCTACCACATGGTGTACATAGGGGCCGTACATTACGGCAGATTCAAACTTTTTCCAGTCCTTAAACTCACCCCAAATATAGGGGCCGCGGGTAAAGGGACCGGGTACACCCTTAAAGTTGCCAAGAAGCATGGAATACTTTCCGTTCCAGCAGTCAAAACGGCCAATCGTATAATCTCCCCTTGCAACCTCAAAACCGCTGTTTGAGCCCCTTGCACCTGCCAGGAGGTAGGGCGTTAAGAGCTTGGGATCTGCGATAGAAGGCGGGAAGATATTCGGATGCCAAAGGAGTTCTGCATTCGGATTTGTCGGATGGTTAACCGTAAACTCACCAAAGAAGGGATACTTCTTGCCGAAAGTTGCGCATGACATTATTACCATTTGAATAACGCCGTGCATGTCTGTTTCAAAGGAAAGGAATCTATTGTCCTGAATGGAAAGCCCGATATCTATATTGGAACCGGCGCCTATGGCCCTGGCAAAGGAATTGTCCAGACATACGGCGGTACAGCCTGTGCTTTCGAAAAGCTCCTTGTAAAAAATATAAAGGGCTGCATTCTTTTGAAGTGTTTCGGTATCTCCGCCGTCTCCGCCGGGATAGTATTCGCGGATTCTCTTTACTACAGGATCAAGCTCATCTTTTCGTTTTTCGTAAATGTCGGTTAACGCCGTAACAGCATTGGGTCCTGAGTAGGGGAATACCTCTATGCCGAATTTTTCAAGAAGCTCATACTCGTTAAACATCATGCTTGTAAAGAGCTTGGGTCTGTTTCCTAACTGGCAGACGCGCATGGTTCTCCAGTTCTTCAGCATACAGGCAAGAGCAGCAAAGTCTTCAAAGCCCTCCTTAAAGGATTTATCGTCAACATCGCAGGTAGGAATATGGGTGAACTTTATATGGTAGCGCTGCAGCAGTTTAGAAATTGCAAAAAGACCGCACTGCGCATCCAAAAGACGCGCTCCATAGGCAGGATTCTCGATCCTCTTATCTTCCACTTCACCGAATTCCACATCACGCGGTGCCCAGATAAGGGTTGGAAGATTACAGAGCTTGGCGAGTTTTCCGGCAACCTCTTCATCACCAAAATTGATATTTACGATGAACAGGGCATCGATTTTCTCCGCCAAAAAGCGTTCTGCAATCGGAGCTGCCTGCTCATACTGATACATCATTCCTTCTTCGTTAAACCATTCAAGATCAATAAACTCAACATTTTCGTTCGCAAAATTCTTGAGTATGTATGGAAGAACCTTATTCTTCATATCCAGAGCAGCTTCCTTGCTCCAAATTCCTCCCGGACCGCGGCCGGGCATGGACGGGAAATTACGCCTGCTGGTCGCAATACCGATCTTAACTTTATAATTTACCATTCTATTCTCCTTGAAAATTACTATTTAACGGGTTTGGTTCCGAAATATCCGATATGCTCTTTCAGGTAATCTACTCCGCTCTTGATTCCTGCTGCAACCAGCATACCCATTCTTACATTTCCAGACTCGGTTTTCATTGCAAGTTCCCTCATCGCTTCCCCGGCGGTAAGCTGGAGATAGGTTGCAAAGTTAATCTTGGCAATACCGCGTTTTACAACCTCAACATATTGGTCGGGGGTAAGGCCGGAAGAACCATGCATTACAAGGGGTACGGGAATCGCATCACGCATCTGCTGGATGAGATCGAGCTGAAGCACAGGAGTTTCCTTGTAAACACCATGGGCTGTTCCTATGGAAACTGCCATCATATCTACGCCTGTCGCATCATAAAAGGCCTTGGCTCCTTCAAGAGAGGTATATTGAATCCCGGTAGAGTTTGGATGCCCCGGAACATGGCCGATTTCCGCCTCAACACATACATTACAGGCTCTGGCCATCTCTATAACCTTGTTTGTAACCGCAACATTTTCCTCAAAAGATTTCATGGAGGCATCGATCATGATCGAAGATGCACCATATTGAATCGCACGGACACATCCCTCATAGGAGGAGCAGTGATCCAGGTGAATTACAACAGGAACCGGAGATGCTTCTGCACGTTCCCGCATAAACCGCATTAGGTTTTTTGCATTAAAATCTGTCATCCTGCGGGATTCTGCCTGGGGATTGGCATAGTCACCAGTCATCAGCATTACAGGCACATTAAGAGCCTCGGCTGCCTGGAGTACTATTTCAACACCGGTATAATCCCCGACATTGAATGCACCAATTGCATAATGCTCCTCCCTGGCCTTCATCATTAAATCTTTTCCGTTCACAACCATTTTCGATCTCTCCTTTCCGCTTCCTTCCGGGAAGTGGATTCAAATTTATACTTAATTATGAATCCCTTTAGCTAAAATGTAAATCACCATAAAACCCAATTGACGAACCAGCCCCTATAATGAATAATCATTACACATGAACAAGTATATTTTCTTCTCAGGCGGTGTATGTTCCGGGCTTGGAAAGGGTGTAGCCGCTTCTTCCCTGGGTGCTCTTCTGGAGGGCCGCGGTTTTAATGTGCGCATGGTAAAATGCGACCCTTATATAAATGTAGATGCCGGAATGCAGAGCCCCTACCAGCATGGGGAGATCTATGTAACCGATGACGGAGCCGAAACCGACCTTGATCTGGGAAATTACTCGCGCTTTACATCCGGGATCTTTTCCAAAGCCAATAATATGACAACAGGACAGGTTTACAATTCGGTAATTCAGAAGGAAAGGGAAGGCCGTTATCAGGGAAGATGCGTTCAGGTGATTCCGCATATCACAGACGAGATAAAATCGAGGATCCTGTCGGTAGAAAAAGACGATCCAAATGTTGATATAGTCATTATAGAAATTGGGGGAACCGTAGGAGACATTGAATCCATTCCATTTCTGGAAGCAGCCAGACAGTTCATCCATGAAGCCGGCAAGGACAATGCAATTTCCGTTCACCTAACCCTCATACCCGAGGTGCCCGGAGGCGAGCTAAAAACCAAGCCAACCCAGCACTCGGTAAGGGCAATGCAGGAAACTGGCATCCAGCCCGATCTCCTTATCTGCAGGGCGCCTGTAATGCTTGATGATGCCACAAGAAGGAAGATTGCACTTTTTACCAATGTAGAAAACAACGCCGTTTTTACATGCAAGGATGTTGTCACCACGATATACGAAATTCCAATGATGTTTCATCAGCAGAAGATCGATGAAATTGCACTGGAGAAACTCAAACTCGAACCCCGCACAGCCAATATCAAGCCCTGGGAAGATGTAATGAAGCGTTTTGAATCCAGAAAGGGCAAGGTAAGGATAGGCATTGCAGGGAAGTACATCGATCAAAGTGATACCTATAAATCGGTAATCGAAGCTTTCTTTCATGCAGGGCTGGAATGCGGTGTAGAAGTGGAGCTGGTTAAAATAGACACTGCCAAACTCGAAGGTGCAGAATCGACAGATTCAATTCTTGGAAAGGAAGCTCCCGGAGGCGGAGTGGATGGAATCCTCGTGCCAGGCGGCTTTGGTCTGCGCGGTACAAGGGGGATGATTCTTGCCGCCGAATGGGCAAGGAAGAACAAGGTTCCCTATTTTGGAATCAGCCTTGGGATGAATATAATGGCAATTGAATGGGCAAGAAATGTCCTTGGCTGGGAAGATGCAGATTCAACCGAATTCAACAAGGAAACAAAGAACCCGGTAATTACTCTATTAATGGAAGAAAAAGATCATGAAAGTGGGGTTAGGCTTATGCGCCTTGGTCAGCATGGCATCGAGGTAGAGAAAAACAGCGTTCTTTACAAGGCTTATGGCCGGGATAAAATTTCAGAAAGACATAGACATAGGCATGGTTTTTCCAATGCCTATCGCAAGGAGATGACTAATTCCGGCCTAATAATCAGCGCCATTTCTCCCGAAAAAGATATTGTAGAATGTGTTGAATGGCCGGATCATCCCTGGGGTTTAGGCGTGCAGTTCCACCCGGAATTCAAGTCCAGACCGACATCGGCAAGTCCGCTTTTCAGGGACTTTATTGCAGTGTCCCGGGATCTAAAAATGGGGAAATAGAGATTGAGCCGATTAGTTTTGCCTTTGATTATTTTACATTTCATCCTCCTTTCCTGCTCCTTTGATTATGGAAGTAGCGAAGATATTGCAGGCAGACCCGACATTGTAATGGAAGAAATTGAATATGTACGCGTCCGCGGAGGAGACCCAATAGTCCGTTTTCGCGCCGAACATGGGGAACGCTGGGAAGATGACCAGATAATGGAAGTAAGGGATTTTACCTTCGAGCAATTTGAAAATGACGGTGTATCTATAGATGCCTTTGGAGAAGCAGGCAAAGCCAGAATAGAATTAGGCACCGGAGACGTATTTTTAAGCGGCGGAATATCGATTAGAATAGAATCAGATGATATTACAATCAGGACACAGGAACTAGAATGGAGGGACGAGGAAAGAACCCTTACAGGCCCCCCCAGAGGCACTGTGGAAGTAGAACGTTCCGATGGAACCTTTTTCAGCGGCAGGGGATTCACTGCACATGCACCAAGCCGTACATGGGAATTTTCCGGAGAGGTAAGAGGTACCTATGTTGATGCAGAAAACAACAATTAGCATAATTTTTTTCCTGATGTTCTTCACAGCCATATTCGCTTATGGTTCGGAAAACAACCGCGATGTCTTTTCATTCAGAGCCGATAGAATGTCGGGTGGAATGGCAACCGGAAGGGAAATAACGGTTCTGATGGGCAATGCCGAAGTGCGTTCCAATAACCTCTTGTTAAGGGCGGACAGGATAGAGATCCACGGAAGCGACAATAGATTCATTGACTGCATAGGCAATGTAAGCGGCTACGATGAAGAAAGGGAAATCTTCTTTAGAACCGATCGCCTGCGTTACGACAGAACCCTTGGCATAGCAAGGCTGGAAGGAAATTCCACCCTGGAAGACAGGAGAAATGAACTTGTGGCAAGAGCCCGTTTTATTGAATATGATGAAGAAAACGAGATAGCAATTCTGCAAATTTCTGTCCGCCTTTTTAAGGATAATCTTGTTTGCCGTTCCGAACATGCAATGTATAATAGAGCTGAGCAGTTTCTGGAACTCTCGGGATTTCCCCTCGTCTACAAAAATGATGATGAGTTCCAGGCGGACAGGATCAGGGTCGATCTGGAAACAGATGATGTTTTTATGGAAGGAGATGTAAGGGGCTCCCTGCGGAATTAGCTTTCGCGCTAAACTGGCTTTGCACGGAACTTGCTTTTGCACGGATAATAATCATGGTTGATATTCATAGACTGGCAGTTGTTGATCTCAGAAAAAAGTTCGGCAAGAAGGAAGTGGTAAAGGGAGTTACCTTCTCCATGCTTAACGGAGAAGTAGCAGGACTTCTTGGCCCCAACGGCGCCGGCAAAACAACAATTTTTAACATGATAGTCGGCCTTCTCCATCCAAGCTCCGGCATGGTATTTTTGGACGATTCAGATATAGAATACAAATCCATGTACCTGAGGGCCAGAGCAGGAATTGCTTACCTGCCGCAAGAACCCTCGATATTCCGAAAACTCAGCGTGGAAAAAAACATCTGGGCAATTCTTGAAAGCCGCAAAGACATAAACAAAAAGCAAAAAAAACAGCGCCTTGAAGCCCTCCTTGAAGAATTCAATATCACAAATATAAGGAAGCAAATAGGCTTCACTCTTTCCGGCGGTGAACAGCGAAGAACCGAAATAGCCCGCTCACTCGCCACCGAACCAAAATTTCTATTATTGGACGAACCCTTCGCCGGCATAGACCCCATCACCGTTTACGAGATTAAGAAAATCATCCTCCGCCTGGCCGACAAAGGCATAGGCATCCTCATAACCGATCACAATGTAAGAGACACCCTGGAAATAACAAACGAAACCTTCATCATAAGCGACGGCATCATCATCGCCCGCGGCAGCAAGGAAGACATCCTCTCCAACAAAACCGTCCGCGAATTTTACCTTGGCAGTGAGTTTGAAATGTAGGTAGCACTTTACCCATGTAATTTTATTACAGGACATTATTCAAAAAGGGGGTGCAAGAACAGCCAATCATGCTCGCAGGCTCACAAATGCTTGTCTGTCCCTGCCCCCTCCTTTTCAATTAATTACCAGTTATACATATCTTATCATGGGTAAAGATAATACTGTCATTGCAGGCTACAATTAACGAGAGCAAAGCCTTCCGCCAAGAGCGGACTCATAAAACATGCATAAACTCGCAAATTTTTTGCATGCCCGCTTCCCCTGCTCAAAATTTATCACTGACAGAAATATAATAAATTTCTACAATACCCAAGATTCCCTAATTAAAAAAACCTGCCATTTTCAAAGTTTCCGACATCTCGGAAGCTTTACGATCCGGAATGTTCCGACATGTCGGAAGATATGAAATTACAATATTTCCTTTATCTATGATCAATGTATGTACAAACTCAACAAGCAGAGACGAGTCGTGACGAGTTGCTACGTCAGAACTCGACAAGTCATGATAAGCCAGGACGAGTTGCTACGTCAGAACTCGACAAGTAAGGACAAGCCAGGACGAGTTACTACGTCAGAACTCGGCAAGTTGCGATAAGCCAAGACGAGTTACTACGTCAGAACTCGGCAAGCAGGGACAAGCAGGGTCGAGTTACTACATCAGAACTTGACTGCCTGTGGTTGCATAAGCGAGTTACGACGCTATCCTTGATTATATTGCTTATAATTTCTCCTGGGGATAAGTCTAAATATAGTATTCGCTATTATTGGCATCTTTGAAATTTTCCAGAACGTCTTCAAGGGTAATACTGTCTAGATAGTTGTTAATAACTTCCTCAAGCCCCTGCCATATCGGCAGGGTTTTGCAGTACCCCCTGCGCTCGCATTGGTTTGGCTCATCCTCCATGCAGGAAACCGGGGTAAGCCCCCCTTCGGTTATTTTAAGGATTTGGCCTACCGTATAGTGGGAAGGCTCCTTGGCCAGCATATACCCGCCTTTGTTACCTCGGTTTGTGCGCAGAATTTCAGGGCGGCTCAACAAGGTAACCAACTGCTCCAGATATTTTTTGGAAATATTCTGCCGTTCCGATATATCTTTTAATGAAATGAAACCTTCATTCTTATGTTCAGCCAGATCCAGCAGCATACGGAGTGTGTATCGTCCCTTTGTTGATATTTTCATAATTTTTACCTCCCTATAGCTCTCTCTAAATCACATAGTATATCTTCCACCGCTTCAATGCCAACCGAGAGCCGGAGCAATCTGTCGTCTATGCCCCGGGCAAGACGTTCTGCTTCCGGGACTGCGGCATGGGTTTGAGTTATAGGGTAAGTGATCAGTGTTTCCACACCGCCAAGGCTTTCGGCATAAAGGATGAGTTCGGTTTTATTAAGAATGTTATGCGCAATTTCCACACTGCCGGCAGAAAAACTAATCATCGCACCGAAGCCTCGCGCCTGTTGTCTGGTCAATGCGTAAGAAGGATGCTCAGGCAGACCGGTATAATAAATGGCCGTAACTTTCGGCTGTGTCTTGAGCCACTGGGCAATGACAAGCGCGTTTTGCTGGGCTTTTTCCATGCGGATAGCAAGGGTCTTTATCCCGCGAGTTACCAAAAAGGCATCAAAGGGCGAAAGAACGCCGCCAATGGCATTTTTTAGGTAGTGCAGTCTTTCTGCAAGTTCCGGTGTTTTTGCAACAAGAAAACCGGAGAGTGTGTCATTATGCCCTGAAAGATATTTTGTGCCGCTATGGGTAACAATATCCGCCCCCAGGGCGATGGGATTGCAAAAATACGGAGTGAGAAATGTGTTATCTACTATTAATAGAATATCCCGGTCACCTATCAGAGCCTTCATAGCCGCTATGTCGGTTACTTTCATCATGGGGTTTGTCGGGGTCTCAATGAAGATCGCTTTGGTCGCATCGGTTATTGCAGATTTCACTGCCGGTATATCTGAAGTATCAATGTATCGAATGATAATACCGTTTTTTACGGATATTTCGTTAAAATACCGGATTGAACCTCCATAAAGATCATCGGTGGCGATAATTTCATCCCCGGGTACGAATAGTTCCATAAGAGTTGCTATTGCCGCCATCCCACTTGCAAATGCACAAGCTCCTGCACCGCCTTCCAGAGCAGTGACTATTTTTTCGACATGCTCGCGTGTGGGGTTTTGCGTTCGGGAATAATCATAACCAGTGCTTTGCCCAACGCAAGGGTGAGCAAATGTAGCGGATTGATATATGGGAACCGCAACCGCACCGGTGGAATGGGATTTATCCCTCGCAGCGTGGATACAGGCTGTCTCAAGTTTCATGTGTTCTTCCTTATATATATTTTATACATATTTTACAGATATGAATAGTATATTTTAAAGCTAATTTTTTTTCGCTCAACTACTTGACATAAATAATGATAATATATTATAACCTAGTAAACACATAGGTTTTGTATATATGCCATTAAAACGACATATATACAAGCGAAAACCGCCATTGTGTCCAAATTTGCTTGTAAGGAGATTATTTTATGAAGAAAACGCTTGTTAGTTTACTTTCTATCGGACTATTGTTACTGAGTTTTAACCAGACGGTTGAAGCCGGAGGTGGTTCAGAACGGAGCGAGGGGCAAAGACGAATTATCGTTGCCGATACCAACTCAACCCATCATCTGAACCTGTATGTGGCCTATGAAAGAGGCCTTTTTGCCCAACGGGGGCTTAATGTGGTGATTGAACAGACCAATGCCTCCGTAGCTGCGGTGGTCGGAGGTACTGCGGACATTACCTTTGCCTGCCCCACCGCTGTGATGACCCCCATTGCCAACGGCAGTAACCTTACTATCATCGCACAGGTAAAAATCCCCTGCACCTCTTTGCTGGTGGTTCCGGTAGATTCGCTGATACAAAGTCCCCAGGATATAAGGGGCCTGCAAATTGCAGGGCTCTCAGCTACCTGCTGTGCGGTTATAGCTATCAGGGATAACCTAAGGGATCTGTACAATGTTGAATTTGAACTGGCAACCCTTGCCCCCGGGGCTGCTTTAGCGGCTCTCCAGGCCGGAAGCGTTGACGGGGCGATTCTTGAGGAACCCTTTGTAGCCGAAGCCCTACTCCTGGTAGATGCTCAGGGCAGACCAAGATTCAGAACCATTTTTGATGGAAGATCCGATGCCAATGGAGATGGAATCATAGAAGCGAATCTTGCAGGTGAAAATCCTCCCTGTCGTACCATCAATGCCAATACCAATTTTTTGGCAAACAGGCTAGTTATTTCCTTTTTATGGTGACGATTACCGCATACGTAATTATCAGGAATCTGCAGGGAGGCTAGTAACCTCTCTGCAGAAATTCGCGTGGCGTAACTATAAAAGATTCCTTTGGGTAGTGTTTTATGTTGCCTGTAATCAGTACCGCTTCGTTAGTCTGTGCAATATCATAAAATTCCCTGTCACTTATCGTCAAAACATGGCACTATTTCATTCATAAAAACCATCTCGACAATTTTATACGGATTACCCTGTCCTGACCACAATGCAGACACTAAAACATTGGTATCTAAAACGACTTTCCGCATCTGTCATTGTCTCCTCGCCTTGATATCGGCTCTTGCCGCTTGAATTTCCGCTTCTATTTCATCATCTGACAAAAAACCGCGACCCTCAGCCTCTGCTCTCATACCTCTTAATAAAGACAATCCGCAGGAATTTCCTATTGGCTCTATTGAAAATGGTATCTTTTGTTCCCTTAGCGATGCGCGTATAAACATATTGACCGCGACAGACATATTCATGCCAACATCTGCGCAAAACTCCTCAAATCTACGTTTTATGCTTTCATCGATCCTAATCGTTACTGTGGTATCAGCCATCTTGAACACCTCAATTTCATGTTACGTTGTACAGTTATTGTAACACAAATCTCCGCCTTGTCAATACCTTTCCCCTATTTTTCAATTGCGCCTCTTCAACTGTGCGTTCCTCTCGTTCACATCGTTCAAGAGGGAATTTACCAATGATAACACCTCGTCATTGCCTTGCCCGGAAACGACGCGGGAAAGGTCATTGATTGACTGAAGGATTTTATTCTCAAGCTGCGCCAAATCGGGATGTGATTTTACAGGGCTTGCGCTGATAACGTCGTATATACGCTCAATGCCCTTTTTCACTTCATCGTCGCCCGCTTTATTTATCAAGCCTTTGATTTTAGCAGAAGCGTTTTTGACGTACGCTATTTCATACCCGCGCTTTTTCTCCGACTCTGCGGTGTGTTCGTTTGCAATCAAATTCGCGAATAGCGCTATGCCGTACACCCCTGCTATGCAAATCTGTGTCAGCAGCGGGATTTTTATGCTGTCAGGCGAAATTACTATAAAGACGACGCCCGCAATAAACGCTATAAGAAAATATACTACCGAAACAGAATAAAGCGTTACCCCGAACACCGCCCTGCTCTTACCTTTATGGACGAGCACAGGAGTAAGAATCATTATTAGGTATGCAAAGTGGATAAAACCATACGAAATCCAAACAGATACGCTGTGCTCAAACCCGCCGGCGACAAAAAATACGGCGTTGAAAACTAAAAGGAAAACCAAATCAAGTAAAAACCATAACACATGTTTCTTTTTCATATTGCGCCCCCTTACATCCTGCTCATTATTTCCGCTTTTTTAGCGTCAAAATCGGATTGCTCGATCAAACCGAGGTCTAGCATATCCTTCAACTGTTTAAGCGCAGCAACGGGGTCGCCCGCGCTGTCTTTAGCGCCGCCGGATTCTTCCGGCGCCGCCTTTTGCGCAAATCTGCCCGAAGGCTGCGGAGGCGCGACCGGGGCTTGCGGCTGCATTGGCGAAAACATCTGCTGCGCCATATTTCCGAATACGCCGCCCGCCGCCATTCCCATGCCGATTCCGGCTCCTGCAGCTGCCATTCCGCCCGCGCCGGGGTTCGCGGCGACCGTACCCAAAATATTTGCCGCCTGCTGCCTGCCCCAATCTTCGCCGAGAACGTCCATAACGCCCCTGTCGGCTTGCGCGTTACGCAATTTCGCGATAGCGTCCATCCCTATTTCGTCGTATCGGCGCCTTATCTCATCATCGTCTATGTCGAGCGCCGCAATCGAGAATTTTATGATTTTCAAACCGTAATCGGCGAACACATCGCCCAAAAACGGCTCAACCGTTTCGGCAAATTCCTCAATCCGCGCCTCTATGCCAAGCAGCTCCGTTTGCGTTTCATTAAGCGCCCGTGTGATGCTTGCTTTAATCTTGCTTTGAAACTCGTTTGCGAAATAATTGTCTAAAAGCTCCTGCTGCCCCTCAAAAGGTATGTTGTTCCCAAGCAGCTTTGTCAGGAATATCTGCGGATTGTCTACCTGAATTTTGTACGCGCCCCTTGCCCTGAGCTTTGTTGCAATTCCAAGTAGTTTGTCGCGGACTTGGATAGGCGACGTAGTTCCCCATAAAATCTCCATGCTGTGCGATTTACGGACGAAGTAGACGACACAATTAAAAGTGCTTATACCGCCTGAGAAAACGTTGCGCAAACGGCTTATAAAGGGATAGTTTTCAGTCGACAACTTGTATGTACCGTTATCAAACGACTGTTCAATAACACCCCCCTTAATAAATATGGCTTCCTCGCCCGGCATTACGATTAGCGTTGAATTTGTGTTGAAATCCTCTTCCGGCTGCCGCCAAATAAGAAGTTCCCCGGGGCCGGTATTTTTTATAACGTCCGTCCAGTGTTTTTTGCCGCCGACAAACGCGGCTTCGTTAGGGTTTTTTCCGAAGAGAGCCATTACTTAACCTCCTATATTTTTATATTTTCACCTTTAGGTATGGTTTTTTTTCTAAGATATTCACTGATAGGCTTCTTGTTGTTTATTGAGTTTATCAGCGCATCATAATATTCGTCTTGTGTACACGCATAATCTTGCCGACAAGGGATGTCTCCAAATAAATCTCTATACTTAAGATTGTGCGGCTGACATTTAATCGAAAATTCTTTTGCCGTCATAGTTATCTCCTCCTCGTATTTAGTATATTGTTAAAGGATGCGGCAGAGTTCGGCATATGATTATTAATAAAATTAATGGAATCCGAATCACCACTCACACGAATACTAAAATTATTAGCAAATATTTCGTTTTCTCTGTTTAGCCCGCTGTTCCAATAATCATTGGAATGTCCATAATT
>Ga0099364_10001204_pt1 | contig 43111 bp, 39 predicted proteins | sample TergutTh196P3_FD_73070 | JGI IMG/M metagenome (GOLD analysis project Ga0099364, IMG submission 73070) | Microcerotermes parvus P3 segment gut microbial communities from Pointe-Noire, Republic of the Congo - Th196 P3 | ecosystem: Host-associated > Arthropoda: Insects > Digestive system > Gut ...
GGCGGCGAACTTTTTCTATCATGTGCTCAGCTGCGCGGCTGACGGCCTGTATCGACAAAGCGCTGAATATGAACGGCAGCATTCCGCCGATGAAAAGGCCCGCCATGACCTCGGCACTCATGATATTTATCTGAGTCAGGTTTGTAGCGCTTGCATACGCCACAAACAGAGAGAGCGCCGTCAGAGCCGCGGACGCTATGGCAAGCCCCTTGCCGACAGCCGCCGTCGTATTACCCACAGCGTCGAGCCTGTCCGTTATTTCGCGCACGCTTTCCGGCATCCCGGCCATCTCCGCGATGCCTCCGGCGTTATCGCTGATGGGGCCGTAAGCGTCGACCGAAAGCACCATGCCTGTGATAGACAGCATACCCACCGCAGCGCAGGCTATGCCGTACGTACCTCCTCCGTTCGGCATCGAGAGCTCTCCGAAATAATATCCAATCAACGTGGCCGCGCATATAAACAGCACGGGAGCAACCGTCGACTTCATGCCGACCGATATACCCGCCAGGATGTTTGTTGCCGTACCGGTAACGGACGCTTCCGCTACTTCCTTGACCGACCTGTAATCCGCGGACGTGTATATCTCGGTTATCTTGCCTATGATGACACCGCATGCGACTCCGCCCACTACAGCCATAAACAGATTCGTGTCGCCGAAAATCCACTTTGTGATGAAGAACGTGCCTGCTATCATGAGCACACCGGTGGAATAAAGTCCCATGTCGAGGGCCTTCTGAGGCTCCCCGCCCTCCTTCACCTTAACGAAGTACGTACCTAGAAGCGCCGCCAATATGCCGATGCCGGCGAGCAGCATCGGATACACAAGGCCCTGGACATCCAGAGTCAGGTATCCTATCGCCATAGCCGCTATAACGGCATTGACGTAGCTCTCGAAAAGATCCGCGCCCATTCCGGCTATGTCGCCGACGTTATCTCCGACGTTATCGGCGATAACCGCCGGATTACGCGGGTCGTCCTCCGGTATTCCGGCCTCGACCTTGCCCACAAGATCCGCGCCGACATCGGCCGCTTTGGTGTATATACCGCCTCCGACGCGGGCGAAAAGAGCTATGGAGCTCGCCCCGAAACCGAAAGCCGCTATCGCGTCCACATCCCGGGATACGAAAAACACGCCCAATATGCCAAGGAGCCCGACGCCCACGACCGTCATCCCCATGACGCTGCCCCCCTTGAAGGCAATGCCCAGGGCCTCGTTCATACCCTTGAGAGCGGCGAAAGTGGTTTTGCCGTTAGTCTTTGTCGCCACGCGCATTCCGACGTATCCCGTAAGCGCGCTGCAAATCGCCCCGGCAATGAAATTAAACGCCGTCACAGTGCTGATAAAGTACGCGAGAATAGCCGCCACAACCACCACAAAACCGACCAGCGCCTTGTATTCCCTGTAGAGAAAAGCCATGGCCCCGCTTTGAATGATTGACGACAATTCCTTGATTTTCTCGTTGCCGACTTCGTAGGCGTCGATCTTTACAGCGGTGAAATACGAGTACGCAAGAGCGCCTGCCGATACAATCACTATCAACACGTAAGACAAACCCAAACCTTCCATATGTCAATACTCCCCTTCCTTATATAGAGAAAATTTATTCGCAAAATCCAATTTGTTATTTTACTATCAATTCACTCCGAAGAAAACAATAAACTGTAATACGATAAAAAAAATTTTATCAACACGAAATAATCGTTGTTCTGAATAAATTACTTATGTCATTATGCAGCATTCCCGCAAAAAACACAAATTTTTTCTAAAGTAACAAAAATATGATAATATTTCGTATGGTTCAACTGTGTGAAAATATGTAATTTCCATTACGGCAGATTTATTGGATTTTCTTCGGAGAGTTAAACAAATGCAAATAATGTCATCGCAGGAAAACATTTTGACCCAAACGCTGGACGATATGCCCGGGGAATCGGAGGGCGCCATAATAAAAACTTCTCCTGACGCCCTTCCAAATAGCCGCGGCATAATCGCAAGGGACGTAAAAACCAAAAGGGGAGCTGTGCTGCTACCCGCTGGAGTCGATATTTCCTTGTTCGCGAAAGCTATGAAAACGATAGTCGAGCGGATAAAAAATGATGGCATAGAGCACGTATATCTCCGCGTGCATCATAAAATTTCAAACTCGGACATCAACAGGATAATTGAAAAAGTTTACTCGGAGGGCTCGGGGACGATTAGCAAGGAGAAAGCGGCAACGGTAATCAAGGGCGTCGGAAATATGTTCCAAGACATCCGCGAGGAGGACATCACGCCCGGGATGGTAGAAACGGTTTCCAACATGAGCTCGGATCTGACCGAGGATCTCATCAGGAATCCGAATGTCGCCTTCTCGCTCGGCAAGGTGAAGGAAACCGATGAATATACGTTCGTTCACTCCTTCAACGTGGCGGTGCTGACGGGATACCTCGCCGGCAGGCTGCATCCCGGCGACAAGGAATACCTTCAGCGCGTCGTGATGGGGGGCTTGCTTCACGATATGGGTAAGGCCAAAATCCCGATCAAGATATTGAATAAACCGGGGGCACTCTCCTCCGAGGAGTTCGCCGAGATGAAAAAACACGCTAATTTAGGAGTGTTGATGGCGCTTAAAGCAGACGTCAGGGATCCGGTAATAATTAACTTAATTGGAGGGCATCACGAAAAATGGTCCGGCAAGGGCTATCCGAAGGGAAGCAAAGGAACAGACATACCGGAGGCGGCCCGTATTGCCGCCGTAGCCGATGTGTTCGACGCGCTCACGGCAAAACGCGTCTACAAGGGTTCGATGTCCTCAAGGAACGCCATAACGCTGATACTCAAAGATTCGGGCGTGCATTTCGACGCGAAGGCGGCGAGAGAGCTTCTCGTTAGCCTTGGTCTTTACCCGCCGGGGTCAATAGTAATGCTCTCGGACGGAAGGAATGGCGTTGTAGTTTCAGGGGGCGGCAAGGATTTGATTCGCCCTGTGGTTATGGTACAAGAGGAAGAGAAGGGCGAAAAAGAGTCTGACGTCCCGGTTTTTCTGGACCTCAAGACGACGTCGGACATCCGCATCTCACATTTTATAGGCCACGGTGAAAAACGCGACCTAGGTTACGATTTCAAGTCTTAACAACCCGCTCTTTGCACAGGATTGAGGCGCGCCTGCCTGCTCTCCCGCTCGTACTCGGTTATCCTGTCCACCTTTGGCGCGCTCCTCGGATTTGGATCGTAGGAGAGCGACAGGTACTCCTTCACGAAACACTTCGCGAGCTCGATACCGGTGACTTGCGCGCCCAGGGTAATGATGTTGGCGTTGTTGGAGAGGACAGCGCGCCGAGCCTGGTATACGTTTGTAACGAGAGCTGCGTATGCCCCTTCGACCTTGTTCGCCGCTATTGATACTCCTATGCCGGTGCCGCATATAAGCACTCCCCGGTCGCATTTGCCGGAGGCCACGTCTTTAGCGACGGCTATCGCCACGTTTGCGTATATCGGATCGTCGCTCCCGTAGTCAATGGCGTCGTGTCCGAGGTCCTTTATAAAAGGCGCGAGAATACCTTTGAACTCCGTCGCGTTGGGATCGCATCCTATCGCAACTTTCATTCGGGATAATCCCCCCTTCAGAATTCGTACACGTCCTCGGGCTCCGGACGCTCGTGCCAGTAGAGCCTCCATCCGAGGTAACGGACGGCGGCTTCGTTGATCACGTGGGCGCAGTTCGACCTCACCATCGCCACATGGTGCTCGAAACCGCCTCGACATAACGCTCTCAGCAGCTTTTGCATGTTGGGCAACTCGACGACGGCTATGCCGCCCTCCATGTCGAACGGGAGGTCTATGAACTGGCACTCGCCCACGTAACCCTTTATGAAGCCTCTCGTCTCGTCAGTGGATATTCTGAAATACGTCGCCTCACCTGGGGCGACCTTGCCCTTCACAGCGCCAAAGCACCTCTCGCGGTCAATCGTTCGGGACAACAAGTCGAGGCTGCCTATCTCAAGCTCGTTTCCCATGAAGCTCTTTGGATAATTCGAGCAGTGCGCGTTGACGCAGATATTTTTCTCAAGGCCGTAGTTGTTGTTCCAGTCGAGAAAACCAGGCGCTTTGCCGGAAGCGAGAAGCAGCGCGTACATCGATACCGCGCCCGCAATGTCTGCCTCGCACGCGGCGGGTATCAGGCGTTCCCCCAACATGCTCATTACGACACAGACGGCGCACCCGTAAATTTCTTCGATTGAATCCCAACACTGTATCGCGACCGCGTCAAGCTCATTCTCCTCTATTATTCCGTCGATGGCGACGGACAGCTTTACCGATTTCGCTATTACTTCCTCGGATATCCGCTCGATACTGCCGTAGGCCCTGAGTTCATCCAGCCTGGTTTTATACGCCGCCTCAGCGGGGTTCACCCTGTAAGCCGCGGCCATGATCTGCGACAGGTCCGTCGGAACGACGTTGATACCGGCGCGTTGCAACAGCTTTTCGCTGAAACGCACAGTCTGAAAAGCGGCCGGCCTCGTGCCCAGCAAACCAATGCGAGCGTCGCGCAGTCCTTTTACCACCCTGCACACCCCGGCAAACCGCTCTACGTCGCTCTCGAATTCGTCGCTCGACACGTCGCACGTGTGGAGGCTCGTCGTAGTGAACGGTATTTCGTATTGATAGAGGTTACAGCACACCGAAAATTTTCCGCAGAACGAATCCCGCCGATGGTCCAGGTCGACTTCAGCCGGGTAGTCGTTCGACGCCTGCACGAGTACCGGCACGTTCAGAGCCGCGCGTTTGAGCGTCTCCGCTATCGCCGCCTCGTCGCCGAAATTCGGGAGCATGACGATTACACCGTCTATCTCGTCTCTGTGCCGCTTAAACAGATCAGCGCACAGTTTTGCGTCCGCGAGCGTCTCTATGGAGCCAGACGGCGTGTCTGCCGTCTCCGTTATCACCGCGCCCATGTCAAGTTTGTCGAGCAGGGCCAACATATGCCGTCTGTCCCTATCCGCAAGCGCGGGATTGAAAAAAGCCCTCACGCCGATTATCACGCCGAAAGTTACCTTTTTACCGACAACTCTCAAATCTCTCGCTCCCTCCAAAAACACGCCGACGGCACGACAGACCACCGGATCTCCGATCGGTACCGATCCGCTATGGCCGCCGTTATTATACAGCTCCGAATGAGCGCGGTTTCTTTATTCAATTTACCGGGAATTCAAATATCGGATACGTTAAGCTGGGGAACTCCTTTGTGCACGGACAACTCCAACAGGGATTTATAATCCGTCACTGATTTCTTGGTTCTGTCGCCCGATGATATGAACACACCGACGCCCGCCACCGAGGCGTTGAATTCCCTAGCCATGAGAAGCATACCCGCGGCCGTGCTGCCACCCCGCATGAAATCATCAATAACCAGCACCCGGCTCGATGACGTGATGAATCTCGTGCCGAGATACATCGTGCGGACGTCGCCGTTGCCGGTTGGGAAATGCACGGCCACCGCCGGGCCGTCGCTCGGCCTGTTCCTGAATCTGCAGACCGCAAGCGGAACGCCCAGCGCGTAAGATGTGAAGAATGCTACCGGTATCCCCTTCACCTCGGAGGTGAGGACAACGGTCGGTTTCTTGTCGTCGAAAAGCGATGCCATTGTGAAACCGAGGAAGGAAGCCCAATCGGAGTCGAACAGTATATCGGTGTAGTAGACAAGTTCACCGGGAAGAAGACGTTCGGGCACTGAAAGCTTCGTCGCGAGCTCCTTCAGTTTCGCGCTGCGGTACTCACTTGATGGCGACGGGATAAAATACGCTCCCCCGCTCCGTCCTCTGTCGGTCACGATGCTCCCCACGCCTTCGCTCTGTAAAGCCTCAGATATTATCTCAATATCGTCGCTGACAAGCGTTTTCGATACTCCAAAACCAGCGGCGGTATCCGTCAGAGACATCTGTCGCGACGGGCGAAGCAACATTCGGGATGCTATCCGTATCAGGCGTTGTGTCCTTTTTCCTCTCACCGGCGATCACTCCAAAACCAAAATTTGCCGAAGCCAATTTAACAAATATTTTTTCTCTCGAACTCCGCGAAACACGCTTCTCATGCCGGCATCCGCGTCCTCCGGCCTGAAAAAAGCAAAATACCCAGATCCGCTGCCGCATAACCCCCAAACAACCGCGCCGGACGACGACGCCAAATCCTCCAAAAGAGCGTACTCGTCCTCATGCCCCGCGCAGGCCATAAAGTCGTTTGGAATCCTACCAACCTTCCGCCCGCTCAAGAGACTGCTCAAGACCGACACTGCCTCGTCGCGAGCCTGTTCCTCGCTCGACGCGCCCGCGTTGAGGCCGGCCTCTCTCAACTCATCCAGCGAACGATACGCGTTAACCGTACCGACATTCCACGAGGGGAAGAAGACCATGCCGCGCAAGTTAAGATTCCCCTCAACCCCATGCAAGACTTCCCCAATTCCACCGGCGAGCGCAAGAGTTTGCCCGCTCGCCAGAAAACCAACGTCCGCGCCCAGCGATTCAACGCCGGGGAGCATCACGTCATCCCCAAATCCCGCAACCGCACGCGCGAGACGCAAGAAAGCCGCCGCATTACCGCTGCCCGCGCCGACGCCTCCGCCTAACGGAAGGCACTTACGGAGAATAATTTCCACCGGCGGCAGGAAATCATCGCCATATACTTTTCTGAAATGACGTCGCGCCGCCGAGAGAATATTTTCCCCTGGAATTTCCACGCCTGTTACAATCAACCTGTCGCGCCCAGCACAAAAATTCGCCTGCACTATTTCTGGCGACGACCGCCGCCAGAACAGGGAACAAATGTTGTGATAACCGTCGCAACGCTTGTCAAGGACGCGTAAAGTAAGATTGATCTTTATGTCACAGCGCCCGGTGACGAGCATCGCTCTTACAAATCCGCCGCTGCCATTCGCGGCCTGACGTCATATTCTATGCCATACAAACGACAGCCTCTTATGCGTTATCCTCACGGGACAATAACCGCAATTCGACCTCTTTTGTGAGAAGATCCGCATAGCTGAATGAGACTGTGCTGTTTTGTGACTCTACAAAAAGCGTGAAAAGACTTGGATAGGCTTCCATAATTATGCCCTGCCGGGCTTCAGCTTTCCTGCGACCATTAGCGGCCCTGTAAAACACTTTCGAACCTCTGTGCCGGGTGACCTGTTCTCTGATCGCGCGTAATGCATCCATCAATTTTAATCACTCCCAAACACTCATCTTATTTCTTAATAATATTAACATATATTGCGTGAGAACTCAATAAGAGGTGGTTTCTTCGTCGTTATGACCGTAGAGAGGGGTTATTTGTAAGAAATATGAGCTAATTCATCAAGAAAAGTTCATTTTTTATGCGAGAATTTTTCCAAACCAAGCGTTCCCAAAAATAACATTAAGCGTTTTTATAAAGTTCTATGCCCAATCCTCCACCCTCACGCCAATAACCTGTGACAAGCCGGGCTCCGCCAGCGTCACTCCGTACAGCACGTCAGCCCTCTCCATTGTGAGGCGTCTGTGGGTCATAACTAAAATCTGCCGTTCTTTGGAGGCGTCGCGGGCGAGTTCGGCAAAACGCCTGAGATTCACCTCGTCGAGGGCGGCGTCCACTTCGTCGAGCACGGCTATAGGGCATGACGCCACCTCCAGCGACGCGAAGAGAAGAGATATGGCGGAAAGCGACTGCTCGCCTCCAGACAACTGCGCTATGCTCGTGGGATGCTTTCCGGGCGGCCGGGCAATGACATCCACACCGCTGTCCCAGAGCGTCTCTCCCTCAATCATTTCGAGCTTGGCGTCGCCTCCCGTGAATAACCTCTGAAATAACGAGTTGAATTTTTTGTCTATCTCGCCTAAAGCGTTTGTGAATATGCTCCACGCCTGTCCGTCGGCTTCTGAGATAAGGCGTTCGAGCTCTCTTATGCCGCCGCCCACGTCGTCGAGCTGTTCTCCCAGAAACGCGAGGCGATCCTTCAGGCCGCGCTCCTCCGAAAGCACTCCCATATCGACTTCGCCCATTGCTTTGAGACTCCTGTCACATTCCCTTATCGAACGCCGCAGTTCGTCAGGGTCCTCAAGCGCCACAGCATCCGGACCCGGATAAGGGTACTGTTCCTCCCATGTGGACACTATCTCCGCGAGTTCGCGCGCAAGCTCGGCAGACCTGACATTAGTATTCGCGCTTGACGCCTCCGCCTTGCGCAGCGCTTCATTCGCAGCGTTCACGCGAGCCGTGCGCTTCTCCCGCCCGGCTGTTATCGCATCATAACGCTCTTTGAAATCATCCATGCCGTGCGCGGCCCCTCGGCGGCTTCTCGCAGTCTCCGAGTAACGCCTGGCGAGGGATGCGAGGTTTGTTCCCGCGGTCAGTATCTCTCTCCCGGTCGAAGATATTTCATCGTCAAGCTCGGCTATCTGCCTCGTTACGGCCCGTATTTCGGACGCCATCCTTTCGGCGAGCACGAAGCCGGAGTGACTCTTTTCCTCCGCAATGGCGACAGCCGTCTTCATGCTCTCTATCTCCTTCAACATTCCCAGATCGGCTTCATGCGAAGTAACCGTCCCGGCCTCTTCACGGAGTTCAAGCCGGCGCTTGAAAAGGGCGAAATATGACGCGCCGTGCTCCTTCAACGATGCAAGCACTGATTCGCGTTCGCTCTTTGCGCGGGCGCGCTCCCTCATTATCTCCTCGCGTCTCTCGTCGCATGCGCTGCGGCGGGAAGCAAGTTCCCTTATCTCGCGTGAAATTTCCTCCTTCTTAGCCGCCGCTTCAGCCTCAGCTTCCTCCAAGCGCGTGAAGTCGTTCGACAGCGACTCCACCAAACGCCTCGCGGCATCCGTCTCCGTCTCCAATCGCGATATTGCGCTCATAATTTCCATCGCGCGGCCCGATTTGGCCGCGCGTCCTCCCGAAATTGTGCCGCCGGGCTGAAAAACGTCGCCCTCCAGGGTGGCGACAGGGAGTTTGAAGCCGGAGCGGACGAGTCTCTGCCCCACGCTGTAGTCGTCCACAATGAGCAGGTCGCCCATTATGTGCTCCAGCGCGGGACGCCAGTGCGCCTCCGCTTTCACGAGATCCATCGCCCAGCCGACGATCCCGTCGTCCGGCAGGCGGTAAGAATTGTCCCGTGACCTTGGCCTGCTCCGTTCCAACGGGAGGAATGTCGCGCGGCCCTTCTGATTTTTTTTGAGGATGTCTATGCAGAGCCCTGCCTCGTCAATTGTGTCGGAGAGCAGCATGAATTGACGCGCCCCAAGAAAAGCCTCCATTGCTACGGTGAGCTCGGACGGGCACGTGAAGGCGTCGATCACAGCTCTGAGATTGGCCTTGACGCGCCCCAATTTAACGGCCGACAATACATGCTGGACGGGACGGGGATATACTTCGGTGGCAGCCTGCTCATGAAGTTCCGAGAGGCGGTTCGACATTTTGGACAACTCGCGCCTGTTTCTCTGCAAGTCGCTCGATACTCCCTGCAGTTCCGCATAGAAATCCCTGTGGCGTGACGACACGCGCTCCTGCTCACCTAAGAGTTCGTTATGCCGCTTCTCCAATTCCTCCATCTCCCGCCTGATCGCCTTCAACGGATCGGAGGAGCCGGTTTCGATTTTTTTCTCTCGGGATTCAAGCACGCGCGCGCCGAGCGACTTCATGCGCCCCGCCATGGCGGTTATCTCGCCCTCTATCTCTCCGCGCTCGCGATTGATGCGCTCCGATCTCTCCCGTTCGGAGCGGAAGCGCTCTTCGAGCAGGGCTTGTCGCTCCATCGCCTCCGCGAGAGATTTTTTGCGGAGTTCAAGCTCATCGCGGAGGAGTTTGTCGGATTCCTGACGGGCTTTGTCCTCATGCTTGAGGCCATCCAGCTTGAGAGCCGCTTCTGCCCGTTCGGACACTATCTGCAACTGTCTCCGCTCCATGGACATTATGGAGGTACCGTATCCGTAAGCTGTCCGCGTAATGCCGGCCATCGTTTCCTTTGCGGCGTCCATCTCTCTGATCTGATTTTGCCGCAAATTCGAGAGTTCGGTTATGCTGCGCTCTATGGCCTCAAGAGTCCGGCTCCAACCGGCCAGCCACGCCCGGGCCGTCGCCGCGGCCTCGTCCCATCGGCGTCGCTCTTTCACGTTCTCTTGCGTCTGCTTCTCATTTACCCGCCGCCGCACCCAATAATATAATTTCCTGTGTTCCTCAAGGGCGTCAAGAAGTTCCCTCGCCGCTCTCGCGCGTCCAACCTCCGGAGCAATCTCGTCGTAACGCGCGCGAAGCTCCGCCGAGAAAGTACGGAGCCTGGTATACTCCTCGCGCGCCTCAAGGAGACGCCCGGACGCTTCGTCGCGCCTGCGCCTGTACGCGTCGATGCCGAACAGTGACTCCAATAGCTGGCGGCGTGCCTGCGGCCGCTGCTGAATGACTTCCGCTACTTCTCCCTGCCCTATGAAGGCAAATTTGTCGCCGCCGAGCTGCCATTCCCGCTTCGTCCTGTCAAGCTCACTCAATGTGACGCGGTTTCCGTCGACTGTTACGACCGTCCCCGACTCGGCGGCGACTCTCCTGCGAATCAGCGAGACTCTGGCGCCCTCCCGCAACTGTATTGAAACGGAAGCCTCCGTCCCTTTGGGACGCGAGGCGGAACCGTGAAAGATAAGGCCTTCCTGTTTTGTGACGCGGAGTTTTGATGAATGTGAATCGCCCAGCACCCAGCGAAGCGAATCCAGAATGTTGCTTTTTCCGCTGCCGTTCGGCCCGACTATGGCGGTCATTCCGGGAGCGAAGGGAAGCTCGTGCGAGCCGCCGAAACTCTTGAAGTCCTTAAGCTGTAGTCGTGCTATGTACAATGACGGCAGCCTCCCGCCGCTCCATCACCTCTACCCTGTGAACCACCCGCGGGAGCGTGCCCTGAAAATCTATCTTGAACTTGTCCCATGCGTATTCGGGGTTTTCGACGAGATAAAATCTGCGCCCGAACTCCTCCTCCCACATCGACAGGTACGAGTCGGCGATATACCTTGCTATTGCCGGATGAAGCTCCATAAGAAAAGCTTCCGAGTTCGAGCTTGCAACCGCCCGGCGGACGGAGCGTTTCACCTTCATCGCTACGGTCTCCTCACGATCGACCCATCCGAGGCCGCCGCAGAACGGGCAGCCGCGGCTCATTATCGAGCGCATGTCGAGCCGCGCCCTCTTGCGCGTTATCTCGACCAGGCCCAGCGTTGTAACGCCGTACACGCGGGCCTTGCACCTGTCTCCCTTGAACATCTCCTGAAGAGATTCGACCAGTTTATTCCTGTCGTCCTGATTCTCCATATCGATAAAGTCGATGACCACTATGCCGCCTATTGCCCTCAGGCGCAGCTGGCGGGCTATCTCCTCCGCCGCTTCGAAATTTGTGTGATACACCGTGTCCTGCAGATCTTTCGACCCTATGTATCGCCCGGTATTGACGTCAATAACGGTGAGCGCCTCCGTCTGATCTATGACAAGATACGCGCCGCTGGGGAGCCAGACTTTACGGTCGTGCATCTCCTCTATGGCGCGCTCAATCCCGTATACCTCGAACACCGGCATATTGCCCTTGTACAGCGACAGTTCCGGTTTGTAGTCGGAGGCGAATCTCTCTATGAAAGAGGCTATGTTGTCGAATTCGTCCCGCGAATCGACCACCACCTCTCCGATGCTGTCCGTGAGTTCATCGCGCAGTATACGCTCGACGAGGCCGATGTCCCGGTGCAGGAGACATGGAGCGGAGTTCTTTTTGGCCTTCCGCTCAACCTCCTGCCACTCGTCCATCAGCTCCTCCACGTCACGGACGAGATGCTCCTCGTCGCAATACTCGGCCATCGTTCTTACTATCAGCCCGCAACCGTCAGGTCTCAGTCTTCGCGCAAGAGCCCTGAGGCGCGCGCGCTCGTCCGGATCCTCTATCCGCTTCGACACGCCGACATCGCCGCTTGACGGCACCAGAACCAGATAGCGCCCTGCCAATGAAACGCGCGGGGACACCCTCGCGCCCTTGCCTTTGTTCGGAGTCTTCAGAACCTGCACCAGCATGTCCATTCCAGGTTTAATTACCATGTTCCCGACGTCGTTCAGGTAAAGAAACCCGTTCCTTCCGTCGCCAAGGCTGAGAAAGGCGGCGTTCATACCCGGCAGGACACTGTCGACCTTGGCTTTGTATATCTCGCCCGTCCTCTGACGCTCAAGCATCCGTTCAATGTAGAGATTGCTGAGCCTCCCACGTTCGTCGAGGATGCCCACCCTCATCTCCTCGGGATCCATTACGTTCACTATAAGCTTTGATTCCCTGTTTTTTGGATTTTGCCCGTTACCGCTCACAATAATTATTCCCTCCAAAGAGGTACGACTTCTTTTTTTATTTTGTCCCAGCTTCCCACCGATACGCGTCCGACAGCAAGATCGCGCCATCCTGACACAAGCGACGCCGAAACCAGCAGCTTAATCATCCGTGAAACGCCCGACTTCTCCAGGTCCGTAACTGCAATCTCAACGACGTCGTCGTCTGTCTTCGCTTGAAGCAGAACTCCCATCGCCTCAAACTCCGATGCGACAGCACGCGCTATCGCGCCTGCCGACGCCCCGCTCAATGGTTCGATTATATACGATGCGTCCCTGCAAAGTTTAGCAAGCCCCTCGCCGGAAACTTCCTCCGCGTATGTTATTTCAAATCCATCGGGAAGCGAGATTCTCCATCTGTGCAATAATTCGGAGTTCCACTCGCCGAACCAAAATTCGGCGGGCTCTGATAACCCCACGACACCGACGGGCAAGGGAGGTCCGAAAGCAGTCCTCGGGCGAGGAGTAAACCCCTGGGTGTATTCCATGGAAATGCCGGCCCTGCGGGACGCTCTGGTAAACAGGATAGGAAGGTCGACGTGCGGCACAAAGAGGGCCGGGCCTCGCTTGGAAAAATGGATCCGTATCCTGGGCATCACAGATCACCCAATGCCGCATCCGGCGAAGTCATTCTGCCACCCGCACCCGTTGCACATTCCGCCCGCGCAGTCATTCGCGGGCAGCTCGGCGAACGCGCGCGCCCGCTCCCGCGCCAAAAATTCCTTCGTGACCCCGACGTCAATCATATCCCACGGCAGCGGCTCGTCCAAATCTCGCGCCCGGCAAGCGATGCCTTCAGCGTCGATACCCAGATCACGGAACACGTCCTCCCAGCGTCCAATGTCGAAACACTCCGTCCATCCGTCGAAGCGAGCTCCGCGACGCCAAGCCTCAAGTATCACGGGACCAAGCGAGGCGTCCCCTCTCGCGAACACACCCTCCAGAAAAGTCTGATCCGGTTCGTGATATGACAGCGAGATTTTTTTGCTTTTGACGCGCCCCTTGATATATCGCCCCCGCTCGCGCAGAAACTCTCTCGTCGCCTGCGGTTCCCACTGGAAGGGCGTGTGCGGCTTGGGTACAAAACCCGCCACGGACACCGCTACTTCGCCGCGCCGCTTGTTTATCCGGGCATAATGGACGGCCCTGTCCGCGATGTCTATGATCCCGTCAAGGTCGGCCTCGGTCTCAGTGGGCAGTCCCATCATGAAATACAGCTTCACTCGATCCCATCCATGCCTGAACACCGCCTCCAAAGCCCTTTTGACGTCGTCGTCGGACAAACCCTTGTTTATGACGCGCCTTAGGCGCTCGCTCCCGGCTTCAGGCGCAAAGGTCACTCCGCCGCGCCGCATCCCTTCCAGGCGCGAGGCTAATTCCACTGAGAACGTGTCCATCCTCAGGCTGGGAAGGCTCAATTTTACCATGCCGCGTTCGAGCGCCGCGCCGAGAGCAGATATAAATTCATCCAGCCCGCTCCAATCGCAAGTGGAAAGCGACAGCAGCCCTACCTCATCCCATCCCGTGTACTTCAGCAGATCCAGGGTTTGAGACGCCACCGACTTCACGCCGCGTTCCCTTCTAGGACGGCCTATCATTCCGGCCTGACAAAAGCGGCAGCCCCTCGTACATCCCCGCGTCACCTGAACCGCAACTCTGTCATGGATAATTCCTATGTTTGGCACAACCATCGTCCGGTTTACAAATCCCCTGTCAAGGGCCTCCACAATCGCGGTTTTCGTTCGCTGCGCCCTCGCTCCCGGCACGTAAACGTTCCGCATACGGGACAGAACGTCCAGCTTCTCATCCCTGGGCCGACCCTTGAGTTCTCCCAGCACGGCAAGTATTTCGGGCAGCCGCCCCTCAGCCTCGCCAACAAAGAATGCGTCAAAAAACATTTCGAGAGGGGCGGGCGAGCACGAGCCCCCTCCCCCTCCTATTACGATAGGGGCCGAATCGTCCCTCTCGGAAGCCTTGAGCGGCACGCCGCCAAGGTCGAGCATGGTGAGTATGTTTGTGGCGCACAATTCGTATTGGAGGGTAAACCCAAGGACATCGAAATCACAAAGCGGGCGGAAGCTTTCGAGCGAAGTGAGCGAAATGCCGCCGGCGCGCATCTCGCGTTCCATGTCGGGCCACGGACAGTAAGCCCGTTCCACGTCGGCGTACTCCAGCGTCTTTATCAGCGAGTACAGTATCTGATATCCGAGGTAGCTCATTCCGATCTCGTAAACATCGGGAAACGCGAGGCAAATACGTACTGCGCGTCTCTCGTCCGTCATATTCTTGACAAAAGAACCCCATTCGCCGCCCGTATAGCGCCCGGGCCGCTTGACAGAAGCCAGCAACGGCGTCATCGGATTTTCAAATTCTTCATATATCATCTATATATAAAACCTTTCGCAAAAAATTTCGCGGTTATTTATATTGCGGTTCCATTACTAAATACGGGCGAATTTATCCCTCACGTGAGAGATCGTCACGCTCTGAGCTAAGGCCAGGGCCACCGTGACCATCAGAAGCGAGCTCCCGCCATAGCTGAAAAGCGGAAGAGGAAGGCCGGTTATCGGGGCGAGCCCCATGCTCATCGCTATGCTCTCCATCACCTGAAACCAGAGCCAGGCCACTATCCCTATGCATAGCAATTTGGCCCGTAAATCCTTTGTGCGAAAAGCTCCCCGCAGAATCCTCCAGAACAGGCACGCGTAGAGGGCGACGACGATCACGCCGCCCACAAAACCGAACTCCTCGGCAAACACGCTGAATATAAAATCCGTATGAGGCTCGGGCAGAAAATGCAGCCTTCCCTGCGTCCCCTGCAGAAAACCCTTTCCCCACAATCCTCCCGAACCTACCGCGATACGCGACTGGATAACATTGTAGCCGGCTCCCTGAGGGTCGACGTAAGGATCGAGAAAGACGATAAGACGGGTTTTCTGGTAAGCCCTGAGCGTTCTCCAAAAAAAAGGCATGGCTACTATTCCCAGTACCACGATGCCGCCCAGATACTTCCCGGGCGTTCCGGCGACCACCAGCACGGCGAATATTATCGCGACATATACCAACGCGCTGCCGAGATCCGGCTGAAACAGAACCATCAGCACACAGGCCCCTGTCAGCGCCAGTACGGAAACGAGATTTTTGATATTCTCCGGGGGACGCCGCGAGCAAAAACGGGCCATGAAAAGTATGAGCGTCACCTTGGCCAACTCCGCCGGTTGAAAGCTGAACCCGCCTATCTGAAACCATCGGATAGCCCCTTTTGAAACCACTCCCATAGCGTCCAAAGCAAGCAATATTAAGAGGGTAACGCCGTAAAACCAGTAACTTAACCTCACGAGATTGCGGTATCCGACTCGCAGGACGCAGACATAGACAAATGCGCTTACCAAGGCATAAGTGGACTGACGGGTTACGTATATCACAGTGGACGACCGAACCCCTCTGCCCGCGCTGTAAATGGATGCCAGCCCGAGGAAGAGCAGCGCGCACATCACCGCGATCATTACCCTGTCGATACCGGAGCGTATTTCACTCCAGTTATACCCAACCTCCGGGAACATACCGCCTTATACTCTTCTACTTTTGCGAAGCACGGTCTTTATCGGGATATTTGCCACCAGAGCCACTGAGTCTTCCTCGCTCTCCAGCTCTATATTGATCTGAGCCTCATCTATTTCCGCATATCTTTTTAGCACTTCTATAATGTCCTGTTTCATGTTATCAATCATTCCCGGCGATATGCCCGTTCTGTCGCCCATTACGATTACAGTCAGCCTGTCGCGGGCTATCTGTCCCGGGGACGTATCCTTCACCTGTTCGTCGTTTGAACCGAATATGCTTGCGAGAATCGAACGAATACCCACCCTGGCTCACCTCCGCTGACCGAAAGCTTTTTTAAAGAAGCTGAATAATCCACCGCCTGAGGGCGTGTCGAGATTCATAAATGGGATGTCCTCTCCGGTGAGACGGGCCGCGATATTTCTGAAAGCCACCGCCGCCATTGTTTTGCTTGAAAGAGTCAGGGGCTCTCCCTTGCTCGTGCTTGTAAATACGCTCTCATCGTCCGGTACCATGCCGATAAGCGTAATGGCTAGTATATCCAGTACGTCGGACACCCCGAGCATGTCGCCGTGTTTGACCATGTGAGGACGGATCCTGTTTACAATGAGGCGAATGGGGGATTTTTTCATACTCTCCAGCAGACCGATGATTCTGTCAGCGTCACGCACCGCCGAGACATCCGGGGTTGTTACAACGAGAGCCTCGTCAGCTCCCGCAGCGGCGTTTCTGAAGCCGGATTCGATCCCGGCCGGGCTGTCAATCAGAATGTAGTCGAAGTCGTTCCGCAGCTCCTCGCATACTTTGACCATCTGGTCCGATGAGACCGCATCTTTGGTCTTGCTCTGCGCTGTGGGTATCATATAAAGATTATCGACGCGCTTATCCCTGATAAGCGTCTGGTTGAGCCGGCAGGTGCCGTCCAGCGCATCCACAAGAGTATAAACAATCCTGTTTTCAAGCCCCATGACTACATCGAGATTTCTAAGCCCTACATCCCCGTCGATAGCCACGACCTTTTTGCCCAAGATGGCAAGCGCAGTTGCTATGTTGGCGGTCGTAGTAGTCTTGCCGACTCCCCCCTTGCCGGAGGTAACTACAATAACTCGCGGCGCCATTAAAACTCCCCCTCGTTATACGAAAAAATTAGAGTATATCCTCTTTATTTGGCGCATGTCCCGTCTTCGCGGCAGGCCAGAATTCTATCAATACCGTACCTTCGCTGACGCTGACAATAACGTGCTTGCCCCACCACTCGGCGTCACGCTCCAGGGAACCTATGCGGCCTCCGATACGAACCTGCATTGCCTCCATCCATCTGCCCACCACGACGGTATTTTCGTCGCCCTCATAACCGGCGTGAACCAGTCCGGAAAGGCGCCCCAATACCGTAATACTCCCTGATGCTATCACTTCCGCCCCGTCGTTCACATGGCCCGCGATTATCACGTCCCCCCTGTGTTCCACCCGCTGACCCGATCTTAACGACCTGTTCAGTACGAGCGATCCGCACGGAGCTCCCTCGACGTGGGACGGTTCGGAAGTCTGGAAACCGGCGCGTTTCAGCACCTCCTGAGACAACGCGTCATACGTTATCCAAGCGGCAACTGACGCCCCGGACGGCCAAACGAACTCGGAAAGCAAACTCGCCACCGTTGGCTCGTCAATCACGCGCGCGCCAAAATCCAGCACTATCCTGGCTCCGGTAAGTATACCACCGCCTTTTTCCCTCACGTCATCGAATGCGGCTTTTAATTCCGCCGAGGGTAATTCCTCGGGGATAATGCATCTCACTATAGAGTTCGACATGCCCTTCAGTTTTATCACCGCTACCACCCCTATATTCCCTGCTGTAGTAAATAAGCGAGCATTTGCGTTACCACGGGACCGGCGACCGCTCCGCCGCCCCCTCCCCCTTCGATGAGCGCCGCCGCGACGTATTTGGGATTTCTCGCCGGAGCATAGCCTACAAAGACAGCATGGTCCTCTCCGTGCGGGTTTTCCGATGTTCCTGTCTTGCCGGCCATATCAACGCCAAAGACGCGAAGTCCCCTTCCTGTTCCGCTTCTGATGACTTCCTCCATACCGCGTCTTATGATATCCATGTTGGCCTTCGAGACCTTTACCTGGGGCCCCTCAGTCTTTTTATCAGCGTTGAAATGAGGGACGACGAGTCTGCCTCCATTGGCTATGGGCGCGTACATCCTGGCAAGCTGTATCGGAGTCATCAGAAGATATCCCTGTCCTATCGAATAGTTGACCGTGTCTCCATGAAACCACGGCTCACCAATCCGGCTTCGTTTCCAGTCGCGTCCCGCGATGTTGCCCCTGATCTCTCCGGGGATGTCTATGCCGGTACGTTCCCCGACGCCAAACTCCCGTCCCCACTCAATCATTTTATCTATGCCGAGCCTCATGCTTTTCTCGTAAAAATACACGTCGCATGAGTCGCGCAGCGCGCCGACCATATCCCTCGTCCCGTGACCGGAACGATTCCAGCATCTGAAGGTCCTGGGAGGATCGCCTATCCGAAAGAAACCGGGACACGATATTCTTTGGCTGGGGTTCGCCACGTGCTCCATGAGGATGCCCGAGGCGGTCACAGCCTTGAAAACCGAGCCTGGCGGATACGCGCCGCCTATCACGCGATTCATCATCGGCCTGTCCGGATCGTTCAGAAGGGCCGACCACTCCCTCGAAGATATGCCCCATGTCAAAGGATTGGGGTCATAGGTTGGAGACGAAACGAATACCTTCACAGCCCCATCGTTAGCGTCAATCACCACGAGAGCGCCTCGCCGCCCGCTCATGAGGCGGAATCCCTCGCGCTGAGCAGCGAGGTCAAGCGTCAAATTTATGTCCGAGCCCTTTTGAGGATCGCTGTAATTTACGTTGCGAAGCATTCTGCCGCGAGAGTCAACCTCGACTACCTGCTCTCCGATAACGCCGCGCAGGTAATTCTCATACATCGACTCTATTCCACCCTTGCCTATTATGTCCCCGGCCTGATAGTACAGTTCGCGCTGGTCCTCCAGCTCATCCCTCGTAATCTCGCCGACGTATCCCACCACGTGAGCCGTGAGAGCCCCGGCCGGATAAATCCTCCGCCATACGGATGAAGGAAACAGAGAATGGGAGAACTCCGGGTCCATAACCAGGTCGGATACCTGCGCGAGAGTGAGATTGGACGCGACGGAAACAGCGCGGTAAGGCACGACATATTGTTTATTGACATATTCCCTGAGATCCGCCGACGTCATCGGAATGCCGTGGCGCGCGAACAAATTCGCCGTGCTCTCGAACTCGGCGTCGCTCCTCAAGTCCATAGGATACGTCTTTATATCGAACGTCCTGACGTTCACGGCGAGGGGCACTCCGGAAGCGTCATAGATGTTGCCCCTTGGTGAGAGGATACGTACCACGCGAAGCCTGTTGTTCGATGCGAGATGGACATACTCGTCCGCCCTGACAAGCTGGAAGTACGCCATCCCAACCACGAGGAACAACAGTGAGAATATGAATATATTCCTGACGTACAGAAGCCTGTGGTCGAAATCGAAGTGGTCGAGAGCCTTATACATGGGCCCTGGGTTTCCCGAAAGCTAAAATCATGCAGAGCAGGGCTAGGGCCGGAGCTCCCAGAAATTGTTGTATGAGAAACAGTCTTAGCGCGGACTCTCCTGGCGTCGCCCAGGCGAGATAGCGGACTACGCCGGACAAAAAATGCGCGCCGGCGGCCAGCAGGCCGAATATAAAAACGCTTCGCCCCGTAACTGGCGTGCGGTTCCATACAGTATATACAGCAAGCACAGACAGTGAATTTACAAGACCGCTCATTCCCGGAAAAGTCACCCACCTCAGGTCCCATATAATACCGCCGGCGAAGGCGATCCATATCAATACACAAATCCTCCCTGGACGAAGGGAGCCGGAAACTACCCCGTACGCCACGGAGAGAAGAAATAACTCCGGGATCATAATTATCCCCATTGTCAGCAATTGCAGTAAATCCTGCAAAAGCCAAACCACCGCAAGATAGATCAAGAGGAACCTCTCTCGGCTCCGGCCCTCAAAATCTGCACGTTATAAAGTTGAGACAAACGCGCTCCGGACACAACCCGAAAAGGCGTAAGCCCGTCGCGTGTTTCACCCGGGTCCGATATCATCCCCAAAGGAATACCGGGGGGCAGGTAATCCCCGACAAGTGCCGTCGAGACCAGCATCCCCTCGTTAAGCTCCTTTTCCGGGGGCAAATACATCAGCCAGGTATTCCCCTTGTCGTCACCGTTTATCACGCCGAGATCCCATGTATCCACGACTACCGCCGCCAGCAGAAAGGTGGACGAAGTGACCAGCTCTATCCACGCGAAATCGTCACCTACCCGAGACACCCGCCCCACCATAAAACCGTCCGACATAGCGGGAGCGCCTACCATCACGCCATGTACCGAACCCCTGTTCACGCGGATCTCCCTCCACCATGCGTCAGCATAACGAAGCGTCACACCAGCACCGATAAACCCGGAAACTGATATGGGATTACTCGCGCCTGAACGTTGGAGAGCGATCCTGAGCGCGACATTCTCCTGCTCCAAGACGCGCGCGCGTTCCTGCAAACTGCGCCGTTCCTTTATACGATTGTCCATGATCTGTACCAGCGTTCTCAGTTCGCGTGCCGGAGTTTCGGGATAATACAAAACCGAGTTCACCTTGTCCGCCAGAACTCGCGTGGGTTCGGGAAACGTGTGCGAGAACCACATCAGCATCAGCCCACAGAATACAGCCACCAATGAACTCACCAGGATCGGGTTCAGCTTGTTGGTCATGCCCGGCCTCGGATCAACGCAATTTACACCACCGAGTGATCGACGGTAATTTCTATTTTGTCACCCCGGTCAACCGTCTCCAGGAGTTTACCGAGACCAAGCGCCACCGAAAAAAGAGGCTCCTCAGCCAAATGCACGGGTACATTCACCGCGTCTGAAAAGCGTATGTTCAATCCACGAAGCTGACAACTGCCTCCGGTGAGGACGAAACCCTGATCGACTATGTCCTTCACCAGTTCCGGAGGCGTCTGCTCTATGGCGTAACGCAGCATGTCCTCTATCCGGCAGATGATGGATTCTATGGCGTCGCGCACCTCACCGGAGGTGACGTTCACGACCTTCGGCAGCCCGTCCATCAGATCACGGCCCTTGACCTCCATTTCGAGCTCATCCCCTAGGGGAATGACGGAACCTATCGCGCATTTAACCTCCTCGGCGGTGCTTTCACCGATGGAGAGGGTGTAATTTTGTCTCATCATGGAAACTATAGCGGCGTCGATATCGTCGCCCGCCGCGCGGAGGGAGTTGCTGATAACCACCCCTCCCAATGAGAGCACAGCCACCTCGCTGGTACCTCCTCCTATGTCGACTACCATGTTGCCCCTCGGCTCGTTTATAGGGAGACCGGTACCCAAAGCCGCCGCCAAGGGTTCCTCGACGACGAACGCCTCGCGTGCCCCGGCGCCCAGCACCGCGTCCACCACTGCACGTTTCTCCACCTCGGTGACTCCTGCGGGAACGCATATGGCCACCCTCGGATGCGCCATCATTCGCCTGCCGTTATTTGCCGCCCGCATGTAATGCTCGACCATCTGCTCCGTCATGTCGAAGTCGGCGATCACTCCATGCTGCATCGGACGTACCGTCTCAATGCTGATCGGGGTCTTTCCTATCATTTTCTTGGCCGGGCTTCCGAAGGCGATTACCTCCCTCTTTCCCTTTACGCGGCTCATCTTGCGGACAGCAAGCACGGAGGGTTCGTTTATGATGATACCTCTGCCCTTGACGTACACGACTGTGTTGGCGCTGCCAAGATCTATTCCAATATCCCGGCTGAAAAGGCCGGATAAAAATTTGAACATTTAAAGCACCCCTCCTGGCAAGCCTTATGCAAGCCGTTAAGCACAAAATAACAGCAGAGATTTTCATCCCCATCCGCAGTTATAGTATCACAATATTATAAACACTCGGAACTAATTTTAAAACTTCTATTTCCCAATGCAGAAGGTCTCGAAAATCGCGTCGAGTAGTTCCTCGGAGGCGTCAGCGCCGCCAGGCTCCGCGAGGGACTCCGCCGCTTCAGTCAGCAGCGAGCCGGCCACGTCCGCGCCGCGCGACACGTCTATCGCCTCGCGCGCTTCCTCCATGCACAAGCGCGCGGCCTCAAGCGCGCATATTATGCGCTCGGTCGCCATCATGCCGTCTGACGGAGACACACTGCCCAACGCGGCTTCAATGAGCGCGTCCTTCAGGTCATTAACGCCGTCGCCGGTGAGCGCTGATGTTTTGATTCGCCCTGCGAAGCGCCCCGCATTATTTAATTCACCGCCCTGCGCCGCCGGCAGGTCGCTCTTGTTCATGACCAGTATAGTTGGGCGTTCAAGCGCCTCCAGACACACATGCTCGTCCTCGTTTGTTATAGGACTCGACGCGTCAATCACCAGCACACAGAAATCCGCGCCGCGTATCGCCTCACGCGAGCGCCGGGCGCCTATGCTCTCTATGACGTCCGGGTCCGTTTCGCCGGCAAGATCTCTCATGCCCGCCGTATCGACGAGCGTTATCGTAAAACCCTTGTGAATAAATTCGGCGTCCAGAGTGTCGCGCGTAGTACCGGGAATGTCAGTCACTATGGCGCGGTTTCGTTCGAGCAGGGCGTTCATCAGCGATGACTTTCCGACGTTTGGCCGTCCGACTATCGCGACCCTCACGCCGTTCCTGAGCGCCAATCCCACGCGGCAGCGCTCCAACAGGGATTGTGTCCTTGCTGAGAGAGCCGCAAGAGATCGCGAGTATCCGGCGTACTCGACGTCGCTCACGTCGTCCGGAAAATCTATCCGCGCTTCTATCTCAGCCCGCAACGCCGTGAGGGAATCGAACAAATCTTTTAAACCGGACGACAGTTCGCCTTGAAGGGAGCGTGACGCCGACGCCAGCTCCGCGCCGCTCCGCGCCCTTATGACTCCTGACACCGCCTCCGCCTGCGCGAGATCAATCCTCCCCGACAGAAACGCCCGCTTGGTAAATTCGCCGGGCTGCGCCGCCCTCACCCCGGCGCTCATCAAAAGGTCGAGGCATCGTCCCGCGGAGCAAATACCGCCGTGGCAGTGCAGTTCGACAGATTCCTCACCCGTGTAGCTCGCGCCGTGGTCGAAGCGGACCGCCAACACCTCGTCGACAACTATCTCCCCATCCGCTATAACGCCGAGAGCCATGTGCCGGGCCCGCTCATTCGCCAGAGGACGCGCCCCTCGGAAAAATTTGTCGGCTATGGCAACCGAACCCTCTCCCGACATCCTAACTATCGCAATGGCCGATACTCCCCAAGCTGTCGCGACTGCCGCGATTACGTCATTACCGTATATAACGCCAAATCCCATGAGACGACCGCTAACCCTGTAAAGTCCACAAAGGCCTCTTTGATTTCATATTCGTCAGAATCTATCGTCAGACGAAACGAATACGACGCCGATCGACGAGAGCGCACTTTCGTATGTCACCCTGTCAAAACCGGCGACCGGTGATGAACAATTCGAGAGGACGAATTTCTTCTGGCGTGACACAGCATCCCCGCCGTGGCTTACGTAAGAAGAAACGGATGCCGCCACGCAGTGACTCAGAGCCTCGCCCGCGAAAGTGACCGAATCATATGCCGATAGAGTATCGCACAGGCTTTTGTTGAACGCCGTGTCGGGCCACTCATCGTCAAGACCCTCGAATATGGAAAACTGTTCGGTGTACGGGTTCTCCCCCTTGAAGATGTATCTCGCCGGTTTCAGTGATACAGCGCGCCAGGCTGCGAGGGCTTGAGCGAGCGGTCCCGCGATCGCGTGTCCCCAAGTCGACACAATACAGTGCTCCGGCCATATCATAAGAGACGGAACATTTTTCCGGGCCATTGCGCGGAATATCCGTTCGGCGTAGCACGCGTGCGCGGGAATCCGCGTTCTGAAACTCCCGCTCCTGTAATCCGGCTCCGTTATGGAAGTGAATGGTTTTGGATTCAGCCCTTTGTCATCAAGCCAGAACATGGGGTGGAATATTGCCGCAACGTCATGGGAATCAAGCGATATGAAAACGTCCGAATATTTTGCCCCATCGCGGGATATGTGACCCGCGAGGCGAACGACGTCCTCTTCCGCGCCATCGACATAGAGCGATCCTTTGCGATCGCAGAAGTCATTCTGGGGATCCACTATAACGAGAGCATCCGTAGATACATCATTCATTCCATTATCCCTCCGCAAAATATAAGTATTTCTTTCATTGTATCACTACGCAAATATACTCGTAACTGAATCGTATATTGGGCTTTCAAATTTATTTAACAAAATGGTACAATACAATAACAAATATATATACAACAATTGTTGTAACGCTGTCTTGAAGCGTCCATTATGAACGCCGCGGGTAGACTGCGGCGACTGGAGGAATTATCATGAGCAGGGCGTTCGTCAAGGAAGCCGACGAAGAACTCACATCCTACAGGGAGGACTTGTCGCACGACAAAAAAACCCTGGAATGGATACGCATACAGGAGAAGAAGCTTGATTTCCTCTTGAACGATCCCAAGGGGCTCGCCATAGAATTGGCAAAACGCGAGCGCTGGATTAAGGAAGCACGCGAAGCGATTGCGGAAGCTCGCGGGAAATAGCGGAAAAACCTGGAAAAAAACGCTGCTCCGATCAAAAAATCGGAGCAGCGTCAGTATGCGAGTAGTTTTAATATTTATATGGAATCTTTTTCAACAAGCGGCTTTTCACTCTCCACTATCCAAAGACGCATGCCGGGTTTTACGCTTTTCGACAGTTCAATAATGTCCTTGTTGTGCATGCGGATACATCCGCGCGTAACGCGCTGCCCTATCGAGCTCGGCGCGTCCGTTCCGTGAAGAGCTATCTCCCACGGATTGTAAAACGATATCAGCTTCGCGCCGTAAACGCCCTTTTGAGGTTCCCCCGGCTCATTGAACCATTTTGGGTCAAACACGAGTTGAGTCGCGTCCTCAATGACGCGCCATATTCTGAACACACCGGGCGGAGTTATCATATCCAAACGGCTTTTCTTTTCGCCATTTCCGCGCCCTATAGCGACGGGATAGTTTTTTATAATTTCATTTACCCCACGCCGCAACGTTAACTGTAATTTTTCTTTGTCTATCTTTATCCAGAGTTCGTCACTGCCGGGCGAATATGTCTGCGGAACGGCGGCGCGCGCCTGATTCGCTATGGGCGGCATCCCCGACACCGCGATGACTAAAAGAGCGACCGCGCAAATTTTTTTCAGAAACAACTTATAACTCCGGCACATAAAATATTCCTCCGCGAAGATGATTATCTCGATAAATTATTCTATCATAAAAGTACAAAAGGGAGCTTTTATTCGCGCCCGCAAAAAAAATTAGCGTACTCGCGTTTTCAGAATGTTTATGTCATACTTGATACTCTATCACATGAATACGGAGGTGCCGGGCATTCGCCCAAAAGCCGTGAAACACTACAATAAAAGCGGGGGCATCGCAATACTCGATTTCGGTTCCCAATACACACAGCTTATAGCGCGCAGGATACGCGAGTTCGATATCTACAGCGAGATACTGCCGTGGAATGCGGACATGCGCGAAATAATGAAAAAAAATCCGAGCGGATTGATACTCTCGGGAGGACCGAGCGGTACAACCGGTCCGGACGCGCCCCGTATCGACGAATCCCTGTTGCGTGGAAAAATTCCGGCGCTGGACATCCGCTACGATATGGAGCTCGACTCGACGGAGTACGGCCGAGAGACGCTGTCAAATTTCCTGTTCGGTACTTGCGGCTGCGAGCCGAATTGGAAGCTGGGCGACTGGGTAAGCCGCTCGCTAAAATCCATCGAGGAAACCGTCGGGCCGGATGAGCGGGTTATATGCGGCATCTCCGGCGGCGTTGATTCAACTGTCTCAGCGACGCTCGTCTCGAAAGTTATCGGCGACCGCCTCGGCTGTATATTCGTCGACCACGGATTCATGCGCAAGGACGAACCCCGGCGGGTATTAGACGCGTACAGGGAACTGAACTTGAGCGTCAATCACGTTGACGCGTCGGAGCGTTTCCTTGAAGCTATAAAGGGCGTCGCCAATCCAGAGAAGAAACGCAAGATCATCGGCGAGTTATTCGTCCGGGTGTTCGAGGAAGAGGCACGGAAATTCGGCGGCGCGAAATGGCTGCTCCAGGGCACGATTTACCCCGACGTTATAGAGAGCGGACAGGCGGGCAGCGACATCATAAAGAGCCATCACAACGTTGGGGGGCTGCCGGAGGACATGGAGATGAACCTGCTCGAACCGATCCGGGAGCTCTTCAAGGATGAGGTGCGCCGCATTGGACCGCTGTTAGGCATCCCTGAAGATTTGCTGAAAAGGCATCCATTCCCCGGGCCGGGACTTGCCGTAAGGTGTCTGGGAGAGATAACTCCGAAGCGGCTCGACACTCTCAGAGAGGCCGACGCTATATTTATTTCCGAGATAAAATACGCCGGACTTTACGATGAGATATGGCAGGCTTTCTGCGTCCTGCTTCCCGTTCGCAGCGTAGGTATGACGGGCGACGCCCGTACATACGACGAAACTGTAGTCCTGCGCGCAGTCACCTCGCGGGACGCGATGACCGCTGAATCCGTATGCCTGCCCTGGGACCTCATAGATAAAGTTGCTAAGCGAATCTGCGGCGAGGTTCCGAAGGTTGGTCGCGTGGTCATGGATGTCACGGGCAAACCTCCCGCGACAATCGAGTGGGAGTGATATTGAAATTGCTAAAACCTTGCTATACTGGCATTTATTGTGATGCAAAGCGAGCGATGGCGCTAAATTTTCAAAAACAAACGAGGTATGGAAATGATCAGTAAGAACGATGAAATAATCGGTTTAATCAAAAAGAAGATACAGTTGGAGGCGGACGCGCTCTACAGAGTCGCCGCTCAGATAGATAACGCAAGCGCGGAAGCAGCAAGCCTTATCTCCGATTGCAGCGGCAAGGTGGTGGTAACAGGCGTTGGAAAAACCGGCCATATCGGTAAAAAAATCGCCGCCTTGTTTGCCAGTCTTGGAATTCCCTCATTTTTCGTGCATAGCTGCGACGCGCTTCACGGCGATATGGGAATGATTACCAAAGACGATGTCGTGATCATGATTTCCAACAGCGGCAAATCGTCTGAAATATTGAATATGCTTCCCTCCTTAAAAATCATCGGATCAAAAACTATTTCAATTACAAATAACAGGGAATCTCTTTTGGCAAAGGAAACTGATATCGCGATTCTCTGTAACGCCGGTGACGAGATCGACCAGAGCGGCCTTGCGGCGACGGCAAGCACAATTGCCGCGCTTGCGATCGGCGACGCGCTCGCGACAGTAGTTAGCCAGGAAAAGGGCTTCAACAGGAAAGACTTTGCGTTATTTCATCCGGGCGGCGCTTTGGGGCAAAAACTGATTAAAGAGTACATGGAACGCGTTAATCCAATGTAATGTATACTTTTCTTTGTATGGAACAAAATGTTTGGTTGAATGGGTGAATTGTGGTGAATAACTCGAAATTAATAAAATTTTATCCGATTGGCATAATGCTCCTGATGTTTATCGGCGCGGTCTGTACGTCTACTCAAGGAATTTTACTCACTGATTTTATTAACGAGTATAATCTGGAATCTTCAAGACAAGGGCTCATGAGCGCTTTTCAAAGCATCGGCAATGTATTGGCGCTGTTTCTTATCGGGATATTCGTAGGGAAAACCAGAAAAGTAAATATTCTTACATTCAGCGCGTTTTTGATTCCCTTCGTATTTTTTATTCTGACACAGAAACCGCTATTCATAATCTTGCTTGCAAGTTATTGTGTTTACGGTGTTGCCGTTGGCTTTATAGATTCGCTCGCTTCGTCAATCATGGTGGATTTATATCATGAAAAAGCCTCTCAATATATGAATGTGCTGCATGGTGTTTATGGGGCGGGCGGTCTTGCGGGGCCCGTTTTTTTACATTTTTTGCGCGGCGCCGGGTTGGAATGGAACGGCATACTTTCAGTCCTGTGCGGGTTATCTCTTGTTGCCGCGCTATTATATTCCGCGGCCGCTTATCCCGCGTTTAAAAGCGATGTTAAATCCTCAGGAAGCGCAAACGCAATAACGCTTTCAGACATAATTAATTGTATCGGAAAAAGAAAACAGAAGATTTTGCTGTTTATTTCTTTTCTCTATGGCGCGCATCAAATTGGAATGACTGTTTGGATGACGAGATACATTTCGGAATATTTAAACAAGCCGGAGTACGGCTCCGCAGCGTTGTCGCTGTTTTGGGTTGGCATCGCGACATCGCGCCTGGTTATTTCAAGGTTTAATTTTAAGCCGGAAAAAGTCATCTTATACGGTCATTTTTTGTCGGGACTTTTTACGGCGGTCGGCGTTTTATCCGGAAACGGTTTCGTGATGCTGCTATGCTGCGGCCTGTCCGGTTTTTTTGAAGGGGCAATCCTGCCTTTAGCGTTATACCTATCATGCTCCTGGATAAGCGACAATACGGCTTTGGGCAGTTCTTTGGTGTTGTTTGTCCATTGCGCTGGCTCCATTGTGACGCCTCCTTTTATGGGCGCGGTGATAAATTACATCGGTATTACAGGAGGAATGATTATTCCGGCAATTTGTTCTTTCACAGCGGCTTTTGGTACTTTAGCCCTTATAAAAACCTTAAACTCTATCGACGTAAATTGAGGAGCGCGCAAAATGAAAAAGAAAGCTGTCATATTTGATATGGATGGTCTTATGATCGACAGTGAGCGGGCTACATTCGAGTGCTATAAAAAAATTTTGGCCGAGACAAACAGGACGATGTCAATTGATTTTTATAAATCATTTTTAGGAAGACACCGCGACGTTTGCGGAAAAATACTTCAAGAGGAATATGGCGAGGGAAATGACATAATGGAAATGCCTAAACAAGTCCACATAATGTTGGATAAAGTATTCAAGGAAGAGGGCGTGCCGCTAAAGCAAGGATTGATCGAGATACTTACGTATTTAAAACAAAACAGATACAAAACGATAGTTGCCACGTCAAGCGACCGTGAGAGGGTAGATACGATTCTGGAGCAATCACGGTTAACCGGATATTTTGACGGCTCCGTATGCGGAGATGAAGTTGCGAAAAGCAAGCCGAATCCTGAGATATTTTTAAAAGCCTGTGATAAAGCGGGATGCAAACCTTGCGAAGCTTATGTGCTCGAAGATTCGGAAATGGGCATCGAGGCAGCTTTCGCGGCGGGAATAGACTGTATCGCTGTGCCGGACATGAAATACCCGGAGGACGAGTATGCGAAAAAATCCCGCTGGATTGTAGGCAGCTTGCATGAGGCGATGGAAATAATAAAAAACGAGTCGTGAATAGCGCGACCCGCTCAGCGGAAGATATTCTCACTCACTCAGCAGCGCTTCCAACCTCGTCATGAAATCCCCTATTCCCCCAAAGTCGCGGTAGTCCGCGATGCTGTCCATGATCGTTATGTCGCGGTTGCATATCGCGACGTAAGCGCCGTTTCGCTTTGCGGCTCCCGGCATCTGATTCGCGGGCGATACCTGAAGCGACGAGCCGAGGACCATGAACACGTCCGATTCCCCCGACGCTCTGAACGACGCCTCCAGCACATCGACCGGAAGACTCTCGCCGAACAGCACGACACCGGGCCGCAATCTCCCGCCGCAAACAGCGCAGGGAGTTTTATCTATAAAATCCCTCCGGGTCGATGGTTCCCCACACTCCATGCAACGGACGGACCCTACCGAACCGTGCAGTTCATAGACTGTCTTCGATCCTGCCGCGGCGTGGAGGCCGTCTATGTTCTGGGTGATAACGCACCTCACCAGACCGCGGGATTCGAGCCCGGCAACTATTCTGTGACCGGCGTTAGGTGCGGCATCCCCCATCCGCTCGAATCTTGCCGCGTAGAAGGCGTGGAATTTGTCGTAATTACCGCGCATCGCCGAGGTGGTCGCGAGTTCCATCGGGTCCTCCACGTTCCAAACACCGTCCTTGGAGCGGAAGTCCGACAGGCCCGATTCGGTACTCATTCCCGCGCCTGTGAATACCACTGCGCCGCGTGATTTCAGAATCCTTTCCGCGAGCTCCTCAATGCCCTTACGACCGATGTTTCCGCTATGTTCCCGCGTAATATCAATCATCGTATTATTAGTCGCCGGATCCTTCGGACAAGTAACCCTCCTCGCCGTATACTTCGGAGGGGATGCCGGCGAGATAATCGGCTATAGGCGTGTCGTCGAGCCAAATTCCTCCCACGGAGACGCTGCTCATGTCGGGCAGCGTGAGGACGACCCGGTAGTAACTATCGGGATCATCCTGCTCACGATCCTCTATCATGACCACGATGATGTCCTTCTTGAATTCGTCCGAGCGGATGCAGTGTACATAGGATTTACCCTTTTTCAGCTCCTCGGTGTCGAGGTCGGAACCGTATACGCCGTGAAGTTCGTCCAACGCGCTTTCCAGGATTGCGGTTTTGTCGTCAACCTTAAAATCCTGCCTCTCCCTGACGGCCTGCCATGCGGCAGCGGACGCGCGCGCGGCTGTACAGACGCAAACGAACATTGCAAGAAACAAAATAATAAAGCTTGTGATTTTGCGCAACGAATACTCCTCCCTTCATACGACTTTGGTCATGTGTACCACGAAATGAACAAAAAAATTATAACACGGAGTATAATCGATCATACAAGAAAGAGAGGCGGCAAAATGGCGCGGACAATGGTTTTTATAGATCACATGAATTTTCAGATAGCCCTCGGCTCCCTTTACAATCCCGAATCGGCGCCGAGGCTGGACTACAACGAACTGCCCCGGCAGATCGTCGCTGTCGCAAACGCCGGGGAACTCATGAAGACGCTTCTGTTCATCCCCAAGCCCGACGATTTTCTAATGCAAGATGAGGGACTGGAAAAATACTACCTCTGGGCGGCGGGCATGAGGGTGCAGCGAAATTTCGACGTCATTGAGGGAGCGCACACGGCGCGGCCCACGCGTTCCGACACCCCTATGAACATACGGGACAGCGACACCTATTACAAGGTAGAGAAGGGAACGGACGTAAACATCGCCATATATGCCCTTCGAATGGCCTTTTTTAACGCGTATGACACAGCCGTATTCGTGAGTGGCGACACTGACTACCTTCCCATATACGACACGCTCCGCGTGATGGGAAAGCTGGTGGTGATAGCCGTGGTAAAAGGCCAGTATATAGGACGCCTCATACCCTACGTGGATGGGTTCATTAACCTTGACCGTGATTTATTCGAGCGGTGCGCAATGAAGGAGAAAGCTGCCCGCCGGCAGATGAGGCACGCAAGGGGAACGGACATGTGACGAAGCTCTCCATGCGCCCGGCGATACGGCTTGCGATTGTCGTACTGTCCGCGTTCGCTCTGCTTCAGAGTTTATCCGGCGTGGCGGAGGGTGCGTCTCGTGCCGCGCGCGCCCAGGAACAGAGGGAGTTCGCGTCCTTCGTTGACGGATTCATAGCCGGCGTTCAGAAAGAGCAGACAATACCGGGAATGGTACTGGTCGCGGTCAAGGATGGCGAAGTGCTGTACCTCAAGGGTTACGGCTATGCCGACGTATCCGCCCGTACTCCCGCGGATCCGGAAAAAACTCTCTTCCGAGTCGGCGCCATATCACAGCCCATCACCGCCGCCGCCGTGATGCAGCTTGCCGAACGCGGGCGCATCATTCTGGATGACGACGTGAACATTTACCTAAGACGTTGGAGGATCCCCGACACGTTCAATCAACCGATCACCATACGGCATATAATGACCCACACAGCCGGATTCGACTATAAGGAACTGGAAACCGCCGCGCCAACCTCGTCGGACGAGCGGACTTACCCATCCAGACTTCCGAAAATGATGCCCCGCCGAGTGAGCGCGCCCGGCGTTTTTTACCGTGAGTCGAACATGGGTTACGCGCTGCTGGGCTCCATCGTGGAGCGCTACTCACGCTTGAACTTCGACGAGGCGATAAAAAGACATATCTTCACCCCCCTCGGCATGACAGAGAGCGCCTTCGCCCTGCAATCCGACGAGATGAACAGGCTCGCGACAGGTTACGACTCATCCGGCGCGCCGATCCCATACGAGTACCGCTACGACCTGCCCGCGAGGGGAATGAACACCACTGCCCATGACATGGGACGTTTTATGCTGGCACAACTTTCGGGGGGCGGAATCGGGAGAAACAGAATCCTCGGTGAGCTGCACTCGGGCAGCATGATGAACAGGCATTTTTCCCCGCACCCGAGGATTAACGGCGCCTGCCTGGGTTACGTCGAGTTTCCGGTTTCCGGCCTGCGTACGGTTCAGCGATACGGGGGCATACCGGGATACTCAAGCTTTCTGATGATGATACCGGACAAAAATTTCGGCCTCTTTCTCGCCGCAAACATCTCGGACGTCGACTTCAGCGACGAACTCTCCGTCTCACTGGTGGAGAGATTTTTCCCCCAAGACACTCGGCTAACGCGCGCCATACCGCCGATGGCGACTGTGCCTCCCGATATTGCGGGCAACTACAGAACGAACCTAATATCACACCTGACCGCCGAAAAAATTACGAGACTTTTCGCCGATCAGGTAAACATAACGATAAATCATGGCAGTATAACGGCAAGCGACACGAGCAACCCGTCACATCAAACCCTGTGGTTTCCTACGGAATCCGCGGACCTGTTCCGCAGGGTTGGCGACGACGGCTATTACGACGACGAATATATGTTCTTTCAACGCGACGAAGGAGGAGCGGTGGCGGCGCTCATAATGGGGGGGGTCGACCACACGTTTGAACGCCTCGAAACGTACGAATCCCTCTATTGGCAGAGGACTATCATATCAATTTTTGCCGCGGCCGCGCTGCTATCCTTCCTGGGCCTTTATATCGGCCACGCCTTCAACAAGAGCAGATTTCCGTGGGAGAAGGGCTACACGTCCGACACGGAACTGTGGGGAATATCGTCGCTGTTCTGGCTGGTTCAACTGATGTTCGCCGGCGGATTGCTGATCGCCGTGATGTGGATCGGGCATGAATTCAAGATTTTCGTCCCGTATAAAGTAAAGGCTCTTTTCGTGATACCGCTGGCCGGCGGTCTGCTGCTCGCGTGGTTCTGGTTCAGGACACTCGTAAAGTTGCTCATCCCCGATCATCATTGGCTGGAAAAAATTTTCATTGTTTCTCTTGCTTCCGCGGCGACAGGATACATGCTCTTCCTCGCGCATTGGAGGATGCTGGGTTTCATGTTTTAACGTGTTTTCACGACAAAATTTTCGTCGCCGGCGCTTCGTATGATAGAATTTTGAAAACGTAACAAAAAAATTTAATAAAAAGCAAATTAGACTTGGCCGTGGCGCGGACGCCGTGTTTTTAATTTCCGTGGAATAACAAAGTAAAATGCGTTATTGAGAAATTTTTCTGTCAGGAGAGTAATCAATAAAAAATGAGAGGTTTTTTTGTAACAATACTAGGCGCTTACATAACAGTCAACGCGTATCTGTTAGTGAGGCTGTTCCAGTCCCTCGCGAGGACGGGGATACTTAGGAGCATAGCGTGCGTCGCGATGCTGATATTCGCGATGTGCTTCCCGGCCGCCAGAATCCTCTCCGGCAGGCTGCCGGATGTAATCATCCGCGCGCTGACAATGGCGGGAAATTTATATATATCACCAATGCTGTACGGCTTCCTTCTCACCATCCTGGTCGATATTTTCAGGGCGCTCAACAGCGTATTCGCCATAACGCACAACCCTCCGCCATACTCACTCGGCGTGAGGCTCCGCACGGTATCGGTAATTTTCGCGATAAGCCTTCTTATCACGGCGATCGGAGCTTTCAACGCGCATATGCCGGCTGTGAAAGAGGTAAACGTACAGTTCAAGAATGAGAAAAACGAAGAAGAGACGGTCTCTCAAACCGGCGTTTTTTTGAAGATCGCCGTACTTTCCGACACCCACCTGGGAGGATTTGCGGGACCCGAATATTTAAGAAAACTAATAGAAAAAACGAACGCTATGTCCCCGGATATCGTGCTGCTGCCGGGTGATATAATTGACGGCTCAAGCTTTTTCAGGGATGAGCGCGAGGTCCGGGAGACAGCCGAGGTATTCCGGTCCTTCCGGACAAGGCTCGGCGTATGGGGGATACTCGGCAACCATGATTACTATGCCGGAGGCTCCGACACCATAGCCTTCCTATCCTCCGCCGGGGTACGGCTGCTGCGCGACGAAGCCGTCGTGCTCGACGGAAAATTCGTCCTCGCGGGGAGAAACGACCGAACGGCGAATTTTAGAGGCGGGGGGAGAAAAAATCTCGAGGACATACTCGCGTCCGTGCCTTTTACTGAAGACGGCTCGAAATACCCCGTCGTGCTCATGGATCATCAACCTTACGATTTGCACGAGGCGGAGCAGTGCGGCGTCGCGATGCAGATCTCAGGCCACACGCACAGAGGACAACTATGGCCGCTCAATTTCATCGTCTCCCGCATATATGAGCGCAGCTACGGCGAATATAAAAGAGGCGGCACGAATTACTACATATCGAGCGGTGCAAGCGTATGGGGCCCGCCGATACGTACAATAGGACGCCAGGAGATAGTCATCATCAACCTGTACGGCTATTAGGAGGAATGGTTGCAGGCAATAAATTGTATTCACATACCAAACTAAAGGAGAAAACGCTACATGCGGCAGTTAAATCTTTTTCAGGAAAACAGGAAAAATATCCCATTTACATATGTATGTGATGATACGTTTCATTTTTTAAAGACACTTGGAAATGAATCTGTCCAACTTGTGATTACATCACCACCCTATAACATAGGCAAATCTTATGAAAGCCGTGTATCTATACAAGACTATTTAGATACACAGAAGAACGTGCTTGTTGAGCTTGTCAGAATATTGAACAAACAAGGGAGTATTTGCTGGCAAGTTGGGAATTATGTCAATAATGGAGAAGTATTTCCGCTTGACATATATTATTACGAACTATTTAAGGATTTAGGATTAAAACTCCGAAATCGAATTATTTGGCATTTCGGTCACGGACTTCATGCAAGTAAACGTTTTTCAGGAAGATACGAAACACTTTTATGGTTTACAAAAACAGATGATTATCTATTTAACCTTGATAACGTAAGAATGCCTTCAAAATATCCTAACAAACGTCATTTCAAAGGAGAAAAGAAAGGAGAATTGTCAGGCAATCCTAACGGGAAAAATCCCTCTGATTTTTGGGAACTCGTGCAAAATGAATGGGACAAAGAGGTATGGGATATTCCGAATGTTAAATCAAATCATCCCGAAAAGACGTCACACCCTTGCCAATATCCTGTTGAATTGGCAGAGCGTTGCGTCCTCGCTTTTACAAATGAAGGTGATGTTGTATTAGACCCCTATGCGGGAGTCGCTTCAAGTTTAATAGCCGCAATCATGCACGGAAGGGAAGCTATAGGCGTGGACCGTTGCCAGGAATATATCGACATAGGAAATTGTCGAATTAAATCTTTACTTGACGGCACCCTTAAAACCCGACCGCTGGGTAAACCTGTTTACGAACCAACCGGAAAAGAAAAGATAACGCAAATTCCGCTTGAATGGTTGCAGCGGGGAGAGAGTATCAATACATGAGAATCGTCGAAACATACTCACATCTAAATGGGCTTGAATATTTACTCGTACACCTTCCGCATTTATGGGAAGAAGTGACAGGTATTATAAATAATATCAACGCCGAGAAGTGTAAAACGAAAATCTCAGAAGAAAAAACGAAAAAGGGTAAAATTTTATATAGCCCCGTGGATATGAACAAAGAATTTAAGATACAGTTGGAAAAATTGGGATGGACAGAAAGCAAAACCCAATATTATGTCACTGCCGACGTTAAATTAGCTCGGGAAACATTGACACTCGATGCACAGAAACAAAAAGAAATAATTGAAGCCGCGGGAAAAACTGCTCATTTTACCTACAATCAAACTGATTTTGTAAAAAATCGCGTGGCAATTGAAGTTCAGTTTGGCAAGTATTCGTTCGTTGCGTATGACCTGTTCGTAAAACACATGGCATTCTATATTGGTGAAAAAATTGATGTGGGTATTGAAATCTTGCCGATGAAGGAGTTGACAGTACAGATGTCATCCGGCGTAGCTTATTACGAAGGCGAAGTATACAACGTTATTCGGCAAGGACGTAACACTCCGGCAGTGCCGCTTGTTGTGGTTGGAATTGTTCCATGAACGACTTGATATAGACGTCAGCTACAACTAAGGAGGACACGAAATGGAAAAACATACGATGCCGGACGATAACCGGAAAGAAAAATCGAGATTTGCCTCCGAGCTCGCGAACGCGGAGGAAGCGGCTGAGATAGCGGCCGGCCTCGGGATGATCTCCTCAATATTCGAGGACGAGAAAGAAGCCCGTTCCGCTGAGTTCGGCTTTATGGACAACTCTCTCTTTATCGCCCGCAAACACGCTTCACGCAGCGACCCGTCCGTGCGCGAAGGAGTGACGCGACTGCTGCTCGCGGTAGGAAAGATGAGCGCCTCCGGCCGCGAGGCCGCGAACGAGGCCGCGGACGAGATAGCCATGCAGCCCTCCAAGGATGCGCGAGCCGTCGCCTCGAAATTTTTCTCCGAGATCGGCGGATAATTAAATGAAAAACCATCCCGGTCGTTTTATTTTTCTTACGGCGCTTGCGGCGTTGTCCGCCGTTTTTTTGATCTTCGCGCCGCCAACGCGTGCCGCCGAACCTCCGGAGGACGCGAAGTTTATTCCTATCGAGCGCATCGTTACGGAGGGCAGGGTCAACAGGACGCCGTACTTCGCCTATGTAAGCGTCCGCGGCGACATAGCCGACGTGTGGGTTCCGGCGGAACTGCTGGCAGATATGAACTGTCCGGTGAGGCTGTCTGCCGATAAAACGTTCTTCACGGCGCGAGTGGAAAACCCGGCGGACAAATTTGGCCTGCCGGAACTCCGAAATTTAATACCGAACGCTGTGATAGACATTAACTTCCGCGCTGTGGGCGACGGCGAGAGATACTATTTCAACATTACGGGCATGGAGGCTGTAACGGGCATCACCAGCACAACGACCGACGGCAGAAGGGTGATAGGCCCCCCAGCTTCCGGTGAGATTCTGATAGTGGGCTACCCGGCTCTCATGCCTGAGAAAGCGAAGGTCGTAATCCCCGAGTTCAAACCGCGGGACCTAGGCACGTCCTTCAGCCTCATATGGGACCACGTTACGAGGCACAACCCCGACATCTCGGCGGAGGACGTCCTGCCGACCGTCAAGGTGATCTCCCCCACCTGGTTCGACCTTGCCGACGACAGCGGGACGATTACCAACAAGGCGGACTGGTCATACACCGTGGGCGCTCACGAAAAGGGCTACGAGGTATGGGCTCTGGTATCGAACGGTTTCAACAGGGAAAGAACGACAAAATTTCTGGCTAACCAGGCCACGCAGAATGAATTCATCGCGCGGATGCTCGTTTACGCCAAGCTGTACGGCGCAGACGGCATCAACATAGATTTTGAGAACCTGGCGAATGGCGACGCCTCCCGATTCACGGCGTTCGTAAAACAATTCTCGGAATACGGGCGGCGCGCCGGCCTCAAAATGTCCGTCGACCTGCCCGTCCCTTCGGACTGGAACAGAGCTTTCGAGTTCGCGGCGCTCTCGGACGCCGTCGATTACGTGGCAATCATGACCTACGACGAGCATTGGGGTACGTCGCCGAGGGCGGGTTCGACCGCTTCGCTCCCCTGGGTGGACACTGCTATTCAAAGGACTCTGACGCAAATACCGCCCGAAAAAATCCTGATGGGCATCCCTTTCTACACAAGGGAATGGGCGGAGACAAGAAACAATGACGGCCGTGTTTCGGTACGCGCGCGGACGATGGCGATGGTGTCGGTGGACGTCAGGCTTGAGGAGACCGGGGCATCCTTGCAATGGCTTGGTGACGTAGGACAAAACTATTTTCAATACGCCTCGGATGGCAGGACTTACAGGATTTGGGTGGAGAACGAGCGTTCGATAGCTCTCAGGATGGCGCTGATCAACAGATACAAACTGGCAGGAGCCGCTTTCTGGCGAAAGGGCTTCGAGAAGCCGGAAGTGTGGCAGGTGATACAGGAGGCCATGTCCGGCAACAATTAGCAGATGCCAAAATGGGATGGCATCTGCTGATTAATACCTATAGACCGTACTTAGACGCGGCCTCGTCAATGGCCTTGCGGCATTTTCGTACGCCCGCGGAAATCCCGTCCGGTTCACGAAATATCGCGGATGACAGGATTGCGACGTCTGGATTGCATGCTATGACTTCATCCATATTGTTATATCTCAGACCGCCGTCAACGGCCAGCTCACAGTCGGGGTTTTTCTCGTCAATCATATTGCGGGCGCGCCTGATCATATCCAGGCTGCTGCGTCGCCAATCCCAGTTTTCTTTACCGTCGGTTTTCGTCGTGCCGTGGATGACAAGCTGCACGCGGTCAATATCGTAAACCGCCTCATCCAGGAAACAGAGCGGCGTATAGCATCCCGCCGCAAGTCCGATCTTCATGCCGTAATCGCGACAGTAGTTAATAATATATGCCAAAGGCGCGCCGATGAAATGTTCCACCGGCAAGATCAGCATATCCGCGCCAGCTTTTGCGATTTTTTCGATAAAGAGCCGGTCGCAATCCCTGGTATAGAAGTGGCACTCGATGGGTTTTTCGGTCACGGGGCGGATGGCTTCGATAATTTGGTGTCCGCCCATCAGTTGCAGGTTTTTCAGGTCATGCATGTCGGCGGCGTCGGAATGAATATAGTCCGCGCCGGCGTCCGCCGCTTCCTTTACTACCGCAGCAATATGGCCGTAGTTCACATGCGCCATACCCGCCGCAATTTTAATATGCTTCATAATTTCCTCCCTCTGAACTAATTAATAACTTTCGCGCAAAATCGCGATAAGAGAATCTTTACTTCACATTAGTATAACAGCCCGGTGCAACGTCGCGCCGGGCTGTTTTCATGCATTCTTACCTCGAAATATTTACGTACTTGAAGTCGTACATCGGACCGTAAGGATACAAGCGCAGGCCTTCAACGCCGTCTTTTGTTACGTAGTTGAGTTTCTGATAAACCTGCGGTATGTAGACGAAGTTTTCGAGTACGTATTTTTCAAGATCCATCAGCGTTTGTATGCGCTCGTCGCCGGTTTGCTTGAAAGTCCTCTCCATCTCTGTGCGGAAGTGCGCGTCATCCCACTTGTTCTCATAGTAAATGAAATCAATAAAATACGCGCTGTCACTGGTGAGGGCTGTTCTGCCGCCTCCGACCACACATTTGAATGTGCCGTCCATCAGCATCGGGATGAGCATCCTGACCTGCATCGGCGTCACAGGCAGATTGACGTCCAGATACTGTCTCCACATTGCCTGAATCGCCTGAGCCTGATTTCTTGCCCCGGGGCTGTCAATACATAAGATTTCCAGGTAATTTCTCATATCTTCCCGGGTCTTTCCGATTTCCGCAAGCCCTTCTTCAAACAGCCTTACGGCTTGTTCCGCCATACCCGGATCGGAAGCGAGGTCATGCACGATGTTACCTGCCTGCTCCCGGAAATCGCCGCCGTCCTTGCCGCGGATTCCGAAAGGCACGAGGCCGTAAGCCGCTATGTCGGGCTCACCCAAAATGCTCGTCGCGTAAGCCAGGCGGTCAAAGGTTATCGAAAGGGCCTCACGGATTTTTTTGTTGTTAAGGAACTCCATTTGCGGATTGAACTCAATAAAATCAACACGCGTGAGCATCATGGATTTGAAACTCGGGTCGCTCGCGTAAAGAGGCTTCATGTCCGGCTTGACTTCGAGGAAATCGAGGTCGTCGGTCATATACATGCCATTGATCGTATTGGAGTCTGTCGCGAGGCTGATTTCAAGAGTTTCCAGTTTTACATTCGCCGCATCCCAGTAATTATCGTTCTTCCTGAGAGTGATGGACGTATCGTGCTGCCAGTCGGTCAGTATGAAGGGGCCTGAGAACACCATGTTGGCCGCGCTCGCGCCATAGAGATTTCCGAACTTCTCGGCTGCTGCCTTCTGCACCGGCGAGAATCCGGGGAGCTTGAGAAAGTCGGGGAAATAATCCATGGGCGATGTGAGCGTGAATTCGATGGTGTTCGCTCCCGTCGCTTTTACCCCAAGATCGGCAAGTTGTTTTGATCCTTCGACAATTTCCTGCGCGTTTGCGAAGATATAGTAGTCAAACGCCTTTTCGGATGCAAAGGCGGGATTCACCGCGCGCTGAAAGCTGAACACGACGTCTTCTGCCGTGATCGGCGCGCCGTCGCTCCAAAGGGCGTCGTCGCGCAGCGTCACGGTATAAACAGTGCTGTCCCCGTTTCCTCTTACGTCGGTTGCGAGCCCCGGTTCCCAATCTTTGCCGTTTTCGCCCGAGATACGAATGAGCGGTTCATGGAGCGCCATGACGATGGCTGAAGCCTTGTCGTCACGGTACTGGAAGGGGTCAAGGATCGTGGGTTCCTGGTCGATGTTGAACTTGAAAATTTGCGACGACTCGGCGACGCAAGCCGCAATGCTCACCAAAAGCAACGCGCCGAACAGAAATACCGCGGTACGCTTAAACATGGTTCGTATTTTCATAGTGATTCCTCCTATAAGTTGTTTTATATATCAAACCTCGCGGTTTAATACCTAGAGAATATGGCAGGCCGCGAAATGTCCCGGCGCTATTTGGGAAAATTCCGGCGGCTCTTCCGCGCAAATGTCCATCACGTAAGGACAGCGGGATGAAAATTTGCATCCCGGGGGCGCGTTTATTGGACTGGGAACGCTGCCTTTAAGGATAGCGGCCTTGCGGATTTTTTCGATGCGGGGATTTGGCGTCGGTATAGCGGAAAACAGCGCCTTTGTGTATGGATGCCGCGGGTTTCGGTAAATCTCCTCACTGTCCGCGTATTCCACAATCCCGCCCAAATACATTACCGCCACATGGTCGGAGATATAACGCACCATAGACAAATCGTGCGCTATAAACAAGTAAGACAGCCCAAAAAGCTGCTGAAGGTCACACAGCAGATTCATCACCTGTGCCTGGATCGACACATCCAGCGCTGAAATAGGTTCGTCACAGATGATGAGCTTGCTCTCCATACTCAGCGCGCGGGCAATGCCGATACGCTGGCGCTGTCCGCCTGAAAATTCATGTGGAAAGCGGTTGGCATGTTCCTCGTTAAGACCCACCAGGGAGAGCATTTCGACTATTTTCTCGCGGCGCTCCAGTTTTTTGTATTTTTTCGTTATATCCCAGCCCTCCGCGATAATATCGCCGACTGTCATACGCGGATTAAGGCAGGCGTAGGGATCCTGGAAGATCATTTGCGCTTTGGAGGCAAAATCCCGCCTGGCCGAAAGGCTCCTGCGCCCGCCAACAGGTTTGCCGTCGAACATGATTTCACCCGAGGTAGGTTCATAAACGCCGATAATCGTGCGGCCGAGCGTGGATTTTCCGCAGCCCGACTCACCGACGACACCCAGCGTCTTTCCGCGTTCCACGGAAAGGCTGACGCCGTCAACGGCCTTCAAAACCTTCCCGCCCTTGAGCTTGAAATACTTGCAGAGGTTATTCGTTTGAAGGATGCAGTCCGTATTCACGCCTTCACCTCCAAACCGTTTATCGGGTTCAGTGTCGCGGGCGCGTATTCGTGATACAGGAAGCAAGCGGCTTTATGTCCGTTGTCAAAGATCGTCTCCTCGGGATATTGAATTCTGCACACCTTCATGACGTAAGGGCAGCGCGCCGCAAAAGGACAACCCCTTGGAGGGTCGAACAGATCCGGCGGGGTGCCGGGAATAGGCGTAAGGGATTTCCGCTCGACGGAGGATTCGGGCGGAATAGAACCCAAAACGCCCCATGTATACGGATGTGCCGGACGATCGAAAATATCCTCCGCAAAACCGGATTCCAATATCTTGCCCGCATACATGACCGCGACCCTGCTTGCGACATTTGCCACAATGCCCAGATCATGGGTGATCATGATAAGCGCCGTTTTGTGTTCCTTTTGGATATTTTTTATTATGTCCAAAATCTGCGCCTGAGTAGTCACATCCAACGCGGTCGTCGGCTCATCCGCAATCAACAGCCTCGGATTCACGGCCATCGCAAGCGCGATCATTACTCTCTGCCGCATACCGCCGGAAAATTCGTGGGGATACTGCCTGTACCGCTCTTTGGGGCTTGGTATTTCGACCAAACCAAGTGTTTCGACGGTTCGCCGTTTTGCCTCCTCCCTCGAAATATTTCCAGCCTTCCGGATGCCTTCACTGATCTGTGCCCCGATTGTTTTCGTCGGGTTCAGCGACGTCATCGGATCCTGAAAAATCATTCGGATATCGCGGGCGCGAACTTGCTCCATCTCTCTTTTGGAGAACTTCGATATATCGCGCCCGTCAAATAAAATTTGTCCGCCCTTTTGTACGCCGATGGGAGCCTCCGGGTTCAGCCGCACAATGCACTTCGCGGTGACTGATTTTCCGCAGCCCGATTCGCCCACAATGCCCAACGTTTCGCCGGGTTCGAGGCCGAAGCTCACGCCTCGCACGGATTGCACTTCACCGGCGTAAGTATTGAACGAGAATGTGAGATCTTTCACTTCAAGGAGCCCGCCCATTGTAATCTCCTATTGGCGCAGCCGCGGATCAAGCGCGTCGCGCAAGGCGTCGCCGACTATATTGAAGCAAAGCATTGAAAGCGAGATTAGAAGCGCGGGAAAAAACAGTTGATACGGATGAGTGAGCAGCCTGTTCGCGCCGTCGGAGGCGAGTACGCCCCAGCTCGCCATCGGCATCGGCAGCCCAAGGCCAATATAACTCAAAAACGCCTCGGCAAATATCGCCGTCGGGATAGAGAAAGCCATGTTCGTTAAAATCGGACTCATGGCGTTAGGCATCAGGTGTTTAAAAATGATCCACATGCCGCTTCCGCCAAGCGCCCGGCTCGCGATTACAAATCCCATCTCCTTGAGCTGGAATACCTGGCCGCGGAAAAG
>Ga0099364_10001205_pt1 | contig 43086 bp, 34 predicted proteins | sample TergutTh196P3_FD_73070 | JGI IMG/M metagenome (GOLD analysis project Ga0099364, IMG submission 73070) | Microcerotermes parvus P3 segment gut microbial communities from Pointe-Noire, Republic of the Congo - Th196 P3 | ecosystem: Host-associated > Arthropoda: Insects > Digestive system > Gut ...
CCTTTTTGTGGGAATAATTAAAAAAAAAGTTTTTTTTTTTTTTTTTTTTTTTTTTGTACGAATATTTATCCGCAAATTCTAAAAAAAAAAATTTTTTCCCCCCCCCCCCCCCCCCCCCGAATGATCTGCGTGTAATAAGGCTTTTTGTCACATTACTCTCTTCACAGCGCTGGCAACTTCCGTTTTTGCGAAGATTCTCCCTTGAAGCTCACCTTGAAGAAATCTTGGATTCCAATCTATGCATTAGAACACGAGATTGCTTCGTAAGAATAGCAAATAGTGTCAGCTTTACAATTAACATACATGCTCAAATAAAAAAAACAAAAAATAAATGGAGGATAAATGTGTCCAAAACAAAAGAAATCATGAGTGGCATCCTCATGAATGATGTATTGAATGAGGTTGTGAGTTCATTAGTTGAACTTTTCACAACAGCTGTAGGTTTGTATTGTATACACCCACATTGTAATAATCCTGATCTCAGATCGGGTTGTAGAAAAAGCCAATATTTTGATACCCACGATAGCGGGAAAGGCGTTTTGGTGAGAGCTTATTGGCAAAATGATCGCGGCAATCTTAATAGATGGAGCGAGTCGAAAACGGCGATGATGCCGTAGGTAAAGCTGATACAGAAATTGTAATCAACGAAAAACAATAAGTCCTATGGAGGAAAAAATGGGCAAATTACACATGAATACAGTATTAATAATCTTTGTAGTGATAATGCTATCTGGATGTACCCAAAACTGGGGAACCTATTCAGCTATCTCAACAAGACAAATTAACTGGGATAAAATCAATGAATACGAACTAAAAAATCTTACAGAAAATGATGATGAATATTTAGCAATTGAACTAGGCATAGATCCTGGTAACATGGCTGATGTTATTGATAGAGCATTGCTTAATATACCAAATTCTGTTAGTTTTGTAGATGTAGATATTAAGGCTCGTAAGCGGTTAAGCACGCCATTTGTCTTGCGATTTGATAAAGTTACCTTATATATAAGAGGAAAAGTATTAACAGATCCTAATCTTAGCGGTACTCATCCACCAAGAATAACTTCAAGATATTCAAATATCAATCAAGATTATGATTATCGTGCAGAAAAAAATCATATATACTATGGAACATTTAGTTTATTATCTACAAAACAATTTGACTGGGCAAGACTAAATGAGTACGAAAGAAAAGATTTAAATAAAAATTATCTTACTTCGTTAATAGTTTTTTTTGTTCCTTTAGTTGCTAGAAGTGGTGACCCTGTAAAAACAATCGAAAGATTAGAGAAATCAGAACCAAACTTGGTTTTTCTAAATAATGTGTCCTTAATTGGAGAAAGAAACAGTGTGCCACCAATATTTACGAGTAGTTTTATCTTATATGAGGGAAATATTTTTATTGATGGTAAACCGTAAAATGTTAATGCATTGATGCTAATCTAATTAAATTAAGACTGGACAATCACTTTTTCAGGTGAAATTGGTGTGTTTGCGGAACGCAAGATTGCGTCCCCTACAAAACCGCTACGGAAAATATCAGATTGGGGATGCTGTTTTCTACCAGTCCATATTTCCTATCGGAGAGGAGTCATAATTGACCGCAGTCTGAGAACCCATATTTGTAGTGGCGTATTGCTTACGCCTTATTTTCGACGCGAATACAAGCGTTTAGAAGGCGTAAGCAATACGCCACTACAAATATGATTTCATAAAAATAAATAAAAACGACTGTTTTAGAAGACGTAAGCAATACGCCACTACAAATATGATCTCATAAAAATAAATAAAAACGACAAAATAGGGGTTCTCGGATTGCGGTCATAACGCCCACCGAAGGTGTCGATTCAAGAGATATGAGGCTATGCGAATAGCTCGCAAAATTACCTCAATAGAAAATGGTATACACTAAATTATCCTACCCTGAAGGGGTGGATCTCGTCAAAGTCCCACCCCTACGGGGTGGGAGATGGCGTTAAATATCGTTTTCTATTAAAAGCCACATCACCTTCGGGATGTGCAAAGAATATCATTAATTATATTTGACTTTTCGGGGCGGATTCCTACAGAAAATATCAGAAAGGGGACGCTATTATCTACCAAGCCATATTTCCTACGGAAAAGATCAGATGGGGGATGCTATTATCTGCCAAGCCATGTTTCCTACGGAATAAAAATCGTTCGGGGGACATTGTTTTCTACAAAGATTGATTCTCTTCGAGAAATTTTACGAATGTGTTGATAAAAATAATTCGTAGGATTTCAGATATTGTAGAAAAAGATATATTGCACTAAGATTGGTTTATCCCGATATGGATTGGAGAATGGTTCTTCATATTTTTCCATCATTATAAGGGTGAAGAATATTTAAAACCTCATTTCCACCTAAACTCAAATTAGGTTAATTAGGTTTTATTTAGGGTTTACAATCGGCTACTGAGGTTGTTTTGTTTGAAAATTAGGTGATAATTAGGTTTTCTACCAAACCATATTTCCTACGGAAAATATCAGATTGGGGTGCTATTATCTACCATGCCATGTTTCCTACGGAAAAAACAGACGGGGGATGCTATTTTCTACCAAGCCATATTTCCTGCGGAAAATATCAGATGGGGGGGATGTTATTTTCTGCCAAGCCATGTTTCCTACGGAATAAAAATCGTTCGGGTGAAATTGTTTTCTACAAAGATTGATTCTCTTCGAGAAATTTTACGAATGTGTTGATAAAAATAATTCGTAGGATTTCAGGTATTGTAGAAAAAGATATATTGCACTAAGATTGGTTTATCCCGATATGGATTGGAGAATGGTTCTTCATATTTTTCCATCATTATAAGGGTGAAGAATATTTAAAACCTCATTTCCACCTAATTTGCAGACAAAACAACCTCAGTAGAAGGATTTGATCCCGAGGATAAACCTAATTAACCTCATTTCTCCAAAAAAAAGACAAAACAATAATTCAAATTAGGTTAATTAGGTTTTATTTAGGGTTTACAATCGGCTACTGAGGTTGTTTTGTCTGAAAATTAGGTGATAATTAGGTTTTCTACCAAGCCATGTTTCCTACGGAAAATATCAGATTGGGGATGCTATTTTCTACCAAGCCATATTTCCTACGGAAAATTTAAGGTAATCGATTTTTCGGAGAGGAGTCATAATAGTTTACATATTCTGCTTGACTTTTTTACATAGTTTTGAAAATTTGTAAAAAAATTAGTTTCAAGGAGGGTTTGATGAAAAATACAGTAATGTTAATGATACAAGAGAGCAGGTTTAAAGAGTTAAAGAATATAGTTGATAAGATCAATGTAGTTGATATTGCAGACCTTTTTGAGCTATTAAGTAAAGAACAAATCATCATAGTATTTCGGATATTAAATAAAGAATCTGCTGCAGAAGTTTTTTCTTATCTTGATAGAGAGCACCAGCAGTTTATTATTGAAAGCATATCCGACAGGGAAATCAATAATATAATCGAAGAGTTGTTTATCGATGATACTGTAGATTTTCTCGAAGAAATGCCCGCTAATGTAGTGAGTAGGGTTTTAAAAACAGTTGATAATGAAACAAGAAAGCTAATTAACCTTTTCTTAGCTTATCCAGATAATTCTGCTGGAAGCTTAATGACTATTGAAATGGTCGATTTAAGAAAGGAAATGACAGTTCAAGAAGCCATAGAGTATATAAAAAAAAATGGAGTAGACAAAGAAACAATAAATAACTGTTATGTGATTAATAGATTTAGGCGGCTTGAAGGCACCGTTTCCATCAGACGACTGATTTTGAGTGACTATGATACGCTTATAGAAGACATTATGGATACCGATGTCGTGAAGATCAACACATATGATGATCAAGAAGATATTGCTGAGCTGTTTAAAAAATACGATTATACAACTATGCCTGTAGTTGATAAAGAAAACTGTTTAGTAGGAATTATTACAATTGACGACATAGTCGACATCATCGAACAAGAAAATACAGAGGACTTTCAAATAATGGCTGCGATTACGCCATCTGAAGAAGTTTATATAAAGACTCCAGTATTTACATTATTTAAAAACAGAATTGTATGGCTTTTAATTTTGATGGTTTCTGCGACTTTATCCGGCGCCATCATAAGTGGTTTTGACAATATACTAGCAGCAAATATGATTTTGGCTTCATTTATACCAATGTTAATGGATACAGGTGGAAATGCAGGTTCACAGGCCTCAACAATGGTTATTCGGAGCATTGCATTAGGCGAAGTTGTTTTTAAAGATCTCTTTAGGATTGTATGGAAAGAGTTTAGAGTCAGTTTGTTAGTCGGTTCTTCGTTAGCAATCGTCAATTTTTTGAGGATTTTATTATTCAAACAAGCGAGTCCAATAATCGCTTCGATAGTATGTATAAGTCTTTTCCTGACCGTTGTTATGGCTAAATTTCTTGGAGGGTTACTGCCTTTGTGTGCAAAAAAATTAAAATTAGATCCGGCAATAATGGCAAGCCCTTTTATCACGACATTAGTAGACGCAATGTCATTAACTGTGTTTTTTAGTCTTTCTGTTTTGTTGTTAGATTTGTGATATGAATTTATTGAATAGAGATTGTTAATATGGAGCGATACTCAAGACAAATTGTTTTTAGTGAAATAGGGGAGGAGAGACAAAAGATTCTTCTCAATTCGAGAGTAGCTATATTAGGTCTTGGGGCATTAGGAACGGTATCAGCCAATAATCTATGTCGCTCTGGGATAGGAAATTTGAGATTGATAGATAGGGACTATGTTGAATTATCAAATTTGCAACGACAGATGCTCTACGATGAAATAGATGCAAAAGAACGTTTGCCTAAAGCCATAGCCGCAGCCAATCATCTAGCAAAAATTAATTCAGAAATAGTCATAGAACCAGTCATAAAAGATGTTAATTCATCAAATATAGAAGATTTGATAAAAGATGTAGATTTGGTTTTGGATGCTACCGATAATTGGGAAATACGATTTTTATTAAACGAAGCGTGCCATTTTTTAAAAAAACCTTGGATATATTGTGCAGCTCTCGGTAGCGAAGGAATGACAATGAATATCATGGCTGGTGACAACAACCCTTGTTTAAAATGTTTTCTGCCGAATAAAATTTCAAATCAGGGGCAATCCTGTAGCACTTTTGGAGTATTAAATATGGCTACTATGGCTATAGCATCGGTGCAGTCTGCAGAGGCTTTAAAGATACTTATCTCAAATCACAGAACACAAAATGATTTTGATACTTATTCTCAAAACCCTTGTCAATGGGGGCAATTATTCACAATAGATTTATGGAAAAATCATTCAGCAAATGTGAAATTTCAGAAAAACCCTGATTGTCCTGTTTGTGCTTTGGGAAACTACGAATATTTCGGTAAATTATCTGGTTCTTATACAACGAACCTTTGTGGGACAAATTCTATTCAGATAGTTCCGGCAACTTCAATAAATGTGGATTTTTCTGTTTTAGCAAACAAACTCAGTAGTATTGGAAATGTTAAATACAACCAATATTATCTAAATTTTGCAGATAATAAATACGAAATAATGCTATTCAAAGATGGTAGAGCTATCATAAAAAATGCAATTGATGCAAATAATGCAAAGTCGATTTATACAGAATATTTAGGATTATAAAACGAAAATAGTTTTTATACATTAGAAAAATATGAATCATTTATTAGAAATACTAAGAAATAATCGAGATTTACCTGATGATGATTTTAAAATAATCATAGAGGAAGAGCAATACGAAGAAGAGCTATTTTCTATAGCTGATAGTGTCCGAAGGCAACATTATGGTGTCGATGTCTATATTCGAGGTTTGATAGAGTTTACAAATTATTGTAAAAACAATTGCCTTTATTGTGGTATTCGTAGGGACAATCAACATGTAAAAAGATATAGATTAGATAAAAATGAAATTTTAGCATGTTGTAAACAAGGCTATGAACTCGGTTTCCGCACCTTTGTTTTACAGGGGGGTGAGGATAATTATTTTACAGATGAGATGATTTCAGAAATAATCACTGAGATAAAGTCTTTATACTCAGATTGTGCAGTCACGTTGTCCATAGGAGAGAGAACAAAAGAAACTTACAAGGCGTGGTTTGATGCTGGTGCAGATCGTTATTTACTCCGACATGAGACGGCAAATGAAGAGCATTATAAAAAAATCCATCCTGAATGTTTGAGATTAAAAAATAGAAAAAAATGTTTATGGGATTTGAAAGAAATAGGTTATCAAGTAGGCTCTGGATTTATGGTTGGTTCACCTTTTCAGACCATAGATTGCTTGATAGAAGACATTCGTTTTTTACAAGAATTACAACCTGATATGATAGGAATAGGACCTTTTCTTTCACATAAACAAACACCTTTTCATAGTTTTCCCAATGGCGATTTTCATAAATGTCTTCGATTGATAGCAATTCTGAGGTTGATATTTCCATATTCACTCATCCCAGCAACTACAGCTCTCGGAACTATTAATACTCAAGGGCGAGAAATGGGGCTAAAAGCAGGTGCAAATATAGTGATGCCAAACCTTTCACCTGTAAAATTCAGAAAACAATACGAATTATATGACAATAAAATCTGCACAAATGAAGAAGCTGCCGAATGCAAATCTTGTCTCGAAAAAAGGGTGCAGTCCGCTGGATACAGGATAGTTACTGATGTAGGTCATGTAAGGAGATAAAAATGGTAAAATTTAACAATAGCTGGGACAATTATCTCTCAGTAGAATTTACAAAAGATTATTATTTAAGACTGAGAGAGTATTTAAAATATGAATATGCAAAAAAAACTGTTTATCCAGATATGTATGACATTTACAATGCCTTGAAAATAACAGCTTTTGACGATGTTCGCATAGTGATTTTAGGACAAGATCCTTACCATGGGGCTGGACAAGCTTCAGGTTTGTCTTTTTCTGTTAATAAAGGTATAACAAGTCCGCCTTCATTAGAGAATATTTTTAAAGAGCTTCAAAGCGATTTGGGATGTTTTATTCCGAATAATGGTTTTTTAGAAAAATGGGCAAAACAGGGCGTTTTGTTGTTAAATTCAGTTTTGACAGTGCGTGCAAATATGGCAAATTCACATAGAGGTAAAGGCTGGGAAATATTTACAGATACAGTCATCAAACATTTAAACGATAGAGAAAAACCAGTTATTTTTATGCTTTGGGGTAATAATGCAAAAAATAAAAAATCAATCATCGTAAATCCTCAACATAAAATACTGGAAGCAGCTCACCCAAGCCCGCTCTCTGCATATTCTGGATTTTTTGGATGTAAACATTTTTCACAAGCCAATACACTTTTGAAAGAAATGGGTTTTGAGGTTATTGATTGGCAAATAGAGAATGTATAGGATATAGCATTCAGAGGAGATCCTCCCAATATATTACACGAAAACAATATATTATCGTAGGGGTAACCCCAAAAGTGTCAACTTTTCGTGATGCTGTCTGTAGTGGTGGAGCTTGCCTCCGTTCAAACATATTATATAATGGTAAATTGGACGGAGGCAAGCTCCGCCACTACAATCACAAACTGCCGAAAGTTGACAGATATGGGGTAACCCTCGCGGTTACCCATACTCAATGTGCAGGCGTCCTCAAAGGTTACCCCTACGGTTTTCATGCTTGGTGGTGATGGGGTATAATGGACGATTCTGAGAGGAGCAAAGAATCTCAATTCCATTGAAATTTATAGAGTTACAGATTCTTTGCTACGCTCAGAATGACAAGGAATTCCTATTATGAGACAGCCCTATATGTGTCTTTTCGTAGAAAAAGTGAGGAGACTTTCTAGGAAATGAAAAAATGAAAACTTTTGACTCTGTAATACCCTATTTAAAAAAAAGCTTGTGGAAATTATCCATAGGTGTTCTGATGCTGATTTTGGTCAATGCCATTCAGTTGATTATGCCTTTGATCATCAGAAATACTATTGATGGAGTTAATATAAATGGTTTCAGTCAATCAGACATTTTGAGAGCTTCGCTCTTAATTATCATTCTATCTATATTTACTATTATATTGAGATATTTATGGCGAATACTAATTGATGGAAATTCTTTTTTCATAGAGTTCAAATTAAGAGAATCATTATATAAACACCTAATGAAACTCTCTCAAAACTATTTCAACTTCACAAAAATAGGTGATTTATTGGCTTTGGCAACCAATGATATAAATGCAGTTAGAATGCTTTTAGGAGTAGGTTTTATTGTAGCAGTAGATATTTTATTGATGTCAATATCATCATTTATCTTTATGATTTACATAAATATACAATTGACTCTATATACTCTCATTCCTTTGATAGTTTTACCTTTTATGATATATTTTTTTGGCAGAAAAATCCATGAAAGATTTTCATTAGTTCAAGATTCTTTTGCAAGTCTCAGTGGAATGATACAAGAAAGTATAACAGGCATACGAGTGATAAAAGCCTTTGCGCAGGAAGAAGCAGAACTGAACAGAATGAAAATTTATTCTCAAGATTTTATAGATAAAAATATAAATATGGTGAAATTGAGTAGTTTATTTCGTCCTGCTTTTGGAGTTATCATCAGCTTTAGTTTATTGGTAGTAGTTGTCTTTGGTGGATTTGCTGTTATCGGCGGTGAGATAACAATTGGAAGCTACATAGCCTTTTTTATGTATTTATCAATGCTGATATTGCCGATGTTTGAGATAGGCTGGTTTGTTGATTTATACCAAAGAGGAGCAGCTTCGTTAGATCGACTGAACAAAATATGGGAAACAGAGCCTGAAATTGCTGACAATGAAGATACGGACTATAATATCACAGAGATTAATGGTGACTTAGAGGTAAAAAATTTGTCTTTTGGGTATGAATATGTTTTACAAAATAGCAGCTTAACTCTACCAAGTGAAGATGAACAAAACATACTTAAGAACATCAATTTTACAATAAAGGCAGGGGAAACGCTTGAGATTTATGGTAAAACAGGGGTTGGAAAATCTACTCTGGTAAATTTACTCTGCAGAATTTATAATCCTAAAAAAGAAATGATTTATATAGATGGAAATGATATAAATATTATACCTCTTAAGTTACTAAGATCGTCTATAGTAATGGTTCCACAAGATATATTTCTATTTTCAGATACCATTGCGAACAATATATCTTTTTCAAAACCAGAAATAAGTAGAGAAAGTATAGAAAATATAGCGAAAATCTCAGCGATTTATAAAGAAATTATGGAATTTGAAAAAGGATTTGATACTTTAATCGGAGAGCGAGGAGTAACAATCTCGGGAGGACAAAAACAAAGAATAGCTATAGCAAGAGCTTTGCTCGCCGAACCAAAAATATTGATTCTCGACGATGCTCTTTCAGCAGTTGATACAAATACTGAAAATGAAATACTGAACAATATAAAAGAACACAGAAAAAACAAGACAAATATAATCATAACCCACAGAAATTCATGTTTTAGCCATGCAGATAGAATAAAAGTAATAAAAGATGGGATTATATCAGAAGATGTAACCCATTCAGACTTGTTGGAAGAAAGAGAATTTTGTAGAGAATAGTAAGTAAGCATAAATATAGAGACTGTTTTATTATTAAATATCGAAAAAACAGATTTCAATGGACAAGATAATTTTTATGTCAACGAAGCGATTTATGTTATCTATCTCCGTGTAATATATTGGATAAAATATACTTCAAACCCGAATTACAAAAAACATCTTGACAATTTTGGTGTTATATAAAATATGAGAAAAAATATAATATAATCGATAAAAATATCGTAAAAAATATAGATATTTCATAGATAAAAGGTTGTTTTAAAAAGGATTAAGAAAAAAAGAGAATTAAGTCTTGTAGGAATGATTTATGTCTAACATATATAAAAGCGAAAATGGTGTTTTTACCATAGAAATTTCCGATGATAAATTTAGTGCATTTCTAACAGTTTCATCAGAAGAGGACTTTATAAGCGAAAAAGATTTGATTGAGGTTGTGGAAAAGTCTGAAATTTCCTTTGGTTTTGAAGAGGCAAGAGACCTTATTTTTTCCAAAGATATACAAAGAAATTTTGATCAACCATTCCCTATCGCTATAGGGATAAAACCCAAAGACCCAGAAATTGAATTTTCTCCCCTCTTTGACACCGATAAATCATATAATCAAGCCATAGGAAACCAATTTCATTTATTAAAAAATCTGCCAAAGGTAAATAAAGGCGAGCCTTTAGCACATTTGTTTGTTACAAAACAAAGCAAAGCTGGCAAGGATATCTTTGGTAAAGAGGTTCCGCCAGAGCATTATGAAAATCATTTGATAGAAAACTATCTCGGTGAAAATGTAAGTTATTCTCAAGAAAGAGGGCAAATAATTGCTGATAAAACAGGTTATCCATACATGGATGAACTACCAAGAATTCATATCAAAAGTGAATTTGTATTGGATAAAAATCTGGATTTAACTTTTGAAGATATGGATTTCTTTGGAAGTATGATAATTAATGGGGATGTGATAGATAAAGTTAAACTTAAATTAACTGGTGATTTGACTATCAACGGAAATATTAAAGACGCAGAAATCGATGTTAATGGGAATATTTTTGTAGATGGTGATATTATAAATTGTAAAAGTCCGGGTGTCGTTGCATCTGGTAGTATTAGTTTTCATGCTGCTGAAAATTCCAAAATAGTGGCTGGAGACCGAGTTAAATTTAGTAAAAGTCTACAATTTTGCCGTGTGATAGCCGAAAATGGACTTTATGGAAATGAGAGTAGTGGGATGATCGTGGGTGGTGTTTATCAAAGCGGAGAACATATAGAAACGGCAATTATTGGTAATACTGGCGGGATATCTACAGAAGTAGAGATTTCTATAAGCCCATATAAAAAGGATAGAATGGCAAATATCACCAAACAAATGAATAAACTAAAAGAGCTTGAACTTGAAAATTCGAGAGATTATAAAGAATTGTTAGAAGAAATAAATGACCTTGAAATGCACTTAGAAGAAGATATTAATAGTATGCTGAAAAATCAGGATAATCTTCCCAAGCATATTATTGCTTATAAAAGGGTTTTCCCTGCCACATATATCAGAATATTGAAAAAATCCTTGCATGTAACTGAAGAACTTAGCAGAGTTAATTTTTCGATTATTAATGGCGAATTAACTATTGAGACTTATTAAATCATTTTATTATGATCCGAACTTTTATAGCTTTTGATATAGATGAGAATACCCGCAATGAGTGTATGAATTTGACTTACAAGGGAAAAAGCATCTATCACAAAGAAATAAACTGGGTTGAGCCTCAAAATCTCCATTTTACCTATCTATTTTTAGGTGATATAGTGCCTTCCGATAAACAATCAGTAATAAATTTAATTTCAGAAGTTGCTCAGAAAACACCTATTTTACACCTGAAACAAGGACAACTAAGATGGAATCCGCCTTTTAAACCTCATTGTTTATGGATAGAATACATAATTTCACAACATAACAACCTAAATAAAGATGGAAGTAATTTTGATTTTAGCAATATCAGAAAAAGATTTATTTATGACCTAAAACAAGAATTGACATATTTAGAATTTGATAAAAGAGATTTTAAATTTCATTTGACCTTGGGTAGAGTGAAATCAAAAGAGATTAAATCGTTGAATATAGCTAAATGGACTTTAAACGAAGAATCTATAGAAACAGAAATCTATTTGCAGAATATTTCATTGTATCAAAGCATTTTATACCCGCAAGGACCTGTGTATAAAAATTTAGCTACCTTCCCTTTACAAAATAATACAGGCGGTTTCTGACCGTTGAAGATTTATTAATGAAAAATTTAAATTTGGAGGAATAAAGAATGACTGACAAAGGAAAAGAAGCAGCCTTAAAAACTGCAATGAGCCAACTCGAAAAAAAATATGGAGCTGGCGCTATAATGCGATTAGGAGACCGCCCAAAAATTCAGGTAGATGTCATACCTACAGGGGCTTTAAATCTTGATATAGCTCTTGGAATAGGAGGTGTTCCTAAGGGAAGAATTACAGAAGTTTATGGAGCAGAAGCATCTGGAAAAACAACATTGACCCTTCATATAGCTGCTGAAGCTCAAAAATTGGGTGGTGTAGTAGCATTTATAGATGCAGAACACGCACTTGATCCAATATATGCAAAGCGACTTGGGGTTAGCACTGAGTCTTTATTACTTTCTCAACCAGATGGAGGTGAACAAGCCCTCGAAATAGTAGAAACCCTCGTAAGAAGCAATGCCATCGACCTGATAATAGTTGATTCTGTTGCTGCTCTCGTTCCCAGACAGGAAATAGAAGGTAATATGGGAGATACGCATGTAGGTTTACAGGCAAGGTTGATGTCTCAAGCGCTTAGAAAACTTACAAGCATAGTCAGTAAATCAAATACATCAGTCATTTTCATCAATCAAACTCGCATGAAAATAGGAGCTCCTCCCTTTGTAAACCCAGAAACTACCACAGGTGGTGTTGCATTAAAATTTTATGCCTCTCTTAGAATGGAAGTCAGAGCAGGCTCTTCAATAAAAGACACTTCAGGGGCAGTACAAGTCATTGGTAGTATGACAAGGGTAAAAATAGTTAAAAATAAATTCGCACCACCTTTTAAAACAGTAGAATTTCCAATTATTTTTGGAAAAGGCATTTCAAAACTCGATATATTACTCGATCTCGCAGTAGCCAAAGAGATTATTGCTAAATCTGGGTCTTTTTTCAAATACGATGGAGTTAATATCGGTCAAGGTGCTGAAAAAGCAAAAGCTTATTTGATAGAAAATATCAAAGTTCACGATGAAGTCATGACAAAAGTCAAAGCTCTGCTGACAAACGAAGAATTTGACAGTCCTGCTCGTGATGTCGAGGATGATGACGAAGAACCAAATTTCGATGAATAGTTTTGTGGATTATATGGATATTTAATACTAATCCTCATTTAGAAAGTAACGTCAGATTTCCATCTGACGATTGATATATATACTCGAAATAGAAAGTTCGAGCTACATTTTAAATGAGGATTAGTATAAGGAGTGTGTAGGAGATAATTTTTAAAATTATGATTACTGTGGAATATTCAAAAAAAAAAAAGAATTTCTATAAATTATTCTATGATGATGAGTATATCGGTTGTGTTCCAAAAAGTTTGGTGCCTGAAGAATTCTTTTTGAATAATGATAATTCCAATGATTCACCAAAAACAAACGAAGATGAAGATTATATCAACACCCTCAAAGAATGGGTTTACACAAACGCTCTCAATAAGTTGTTAGAATACCTCGCTAAAATGGAAAAAACTGTTTTAGATTGCAGGATTTTTTTAAAACGACATGAGATTCCCGAATCTGTGATTATTAGAGTCATAAAAGAAGCAGAAGAAAAGAATTGGTTGTCAGACGTTCGATATGCTGATTTATACACTGAAGAGGCTGTTTTATGTGGTAGAAGTCCCTTAGAAATAAAACATAAACTTCTCTTGAAAAAAATTGATAAAACTATCGTAGAGAATGCCTTAAAAGAACATTATACTTCTGAAACTAAAGATGAAGTTTTATTAAATTTGATAACTTCGTTGATTAAAAAAAATCATGGTCTGGACAAAGAAATACTTTTTGAAAAGATAGCTACTGCTCTATATAGAAAAGGCTTTAAATACAATGAATATGAAGATTTATTAAAAAAGAAAATCTGGATATAGTGTTCCTTTTCTTTCTGGAACGAAAAAGATAGACACTTACATTTCTTGCCCATTCTAGAAGGATCTCGTCAAACATTAATAATTAGCATATTTTAAATAGTTTTACTTCTTTATATTTTCCTTTTAGAATGGGCATGTTTCAATACGACAACACTTGTTCTTCGCGTCTAAAATTCTTTTAATAGAATTGGTTGATGTTTTTGCAATATCGGGAATTGTCTTAAGACGATTGACGGTTTCTGCAAACTGGATAGAAGATTCTCTTATCATAATTTTCTATGGCTTGTTCTACATTGACATAACGCATTATATAATAACCACATACAATATGTTTCAATCTCTTAAACTTTAAATGACCCCTTTACTAAGAATAGTAAGAAAACATAATCATAGTATCCTTTTAAAAAAAAATCTTGTCAAAATAGGTCGAAAAAATATAATGGCGTAAAAATATATAGTGGAGGTCTTAAATTGAGAAAGACAATCATTTTTTTCGTATTGATATCCTTTTTGACAGTGTCTTTTACGGGCTGTTTTGGGAGTTTTGCTTTGACAAGAAAAGTTTATGAGTTCAACCGCTCGATGGATGAGAAGTTTGTGCAGTCATTACTTATGTGGGCTATGATGATCATTCCTATATATGAGCTTGCTACTCTTGTTGATGTCGCTATCTTGAACCTGATTGAGTTTTGGACAAATGATAATCCTCTTGCAATGAGTGATACTGATATTGAGCAAAAGTATATAACTCATGAAGAAAAGACTTATGAAGTTATCACTACTAAAAATAGGTTTGATATCAGCGAAGTGAACAACCCAGAAAACTCGTTTTCTCTTGTTTTTAATGACTCAGAAAGTTCATGGTATCTGCATAGCAATGAGCATGTTATCAAAATAACTGAGGAAAAGGAAAACGGATTGCAGCTTTTTGGTTTTGATGGGACTTTGTTAGCTACTTATTGAGATTAATCAATCACAAAAAACTCACTATTGCCCCTCAATTTTGATTGAGGGGCATTTAAACTCTATTTAATTTAAACTACCCTAAAATCCCCAACAATATTCCCGCTACGACAGCTGAGCCAATGACACCAGCGACATTGGGAGCCATAGCGTGCATTAGTAAATAATTTGATTTATCGTATTCCAGTCCTACTTTATGAGCTACTCTTGCCGACATAGGAACAGCAGAAACACCAGCAGCTCCAATGATAGGGTTAATTTTTTCTTTCAAGAATAGGTTCATGAATTTCCCGCCAATAACACCCATTGCTGTAGCCATAGTAAAGGCAAAAGCTCCAAGTAAAAAGATTTTTATTGATCCCATATTTAAGAATAATCCAGCAGTTGTGGTGGCACCTATACAAAATCCTACCAAGATAGTACAAATGTCAATGAGGGTAGTTCTTGCTGTGTTTGCTAGCCTTTCAGTCACTCCAGATTCTTTTAGAAGATTACCAAAAAAAAGCATACCGAGCAAAGTGGCTCCCCCAGGAGCTATCAAGACTGTAGCAATAAAGCCAATTATAGGAAATAATATTTTTTCTCTTTTTGACACTATTCTTGGGTTTTTCATGCGTATAATTCGTTCTTCATCATTTGTTAAAAGTTTTATCACTGGAGGTTGAATGATAGGTACAAGTGCCATATATGAATAGGCTGCCAAGGCTATGGCACCTATTAGATGAGGTGCGAGATTGTTGGTTAAAAATATTGCAGTAGGTCCATCGGCACCTCCAATGATGCCGATAGATGCAGATTCTGCTACAGTAAATCCCAATAGATTAGCCCCTAAAAAGGCACTAAAAATACCAAATTGTGCAGCAGCTCCAAGAAAAATCAGTTTAGGATTTGCAATCAAGGCCGAAAAGTCAGTCATAGCTCCAATACCCAGGAATATCAATGAAGGATATATACCCCAAGCAACCCCTTTGTATAAAAAACCAAAAACAGAACCTTCAGAATCTATACTCTGAAACATCTGACTCATACCTGGCATGTTTGCAAAAAGCATTCCGAAACCTATTGGTATCAACAGTAAAGGTTCAAATCCCTTTGTCAGAGCTAACCAAATAAATATTAAGGCAATAAATACCATAACTAAATTTCCCCACTCAATGTAAGCAAAACCAGTTGTATAAAAGAATTGAACAAATCCACCCATACGTTATCCTCCGGAAATCTTAATTTATTTTTTTGTAAACAAAGATTTTACCCTTAGGTATTATAGCCATAAGTTATATGATAAAATCTTTTAAAAAATATGGCGGAGATGTAGGGATTTGAACCCTAGAGGCGCTACTAACACCCACACGATTTCCAATCGTGCTCCTTAAGCCAGCTCGGACACATCTCCATAAAGAACCATTTTTTTTAAGAGACTTTTTTTGTAAAGAACTATTTTTCTTATAAATTTTCGATTAATTTTCAAACAATGGTTTTTCTGTTTTTTTTCATATATTTTGAGGCTATCGCATAATAAGTTTTCCTTATCATACTACGAAAATAGAGATAGTATTGTAGGGGTAATTTCTATAAATGTCAACTTTTACTCGTAGCGGCAATCTCAGATTGCCATAAACCCTTGTAAAAAGCTAATCGGAGATGACAGGCTACTCCGCTTCGCTTTGTGGTGGCACTACTTTCTTATTATTTCAACCGCTTTTTCTAAAACCTCATCTCTCCCTTGTCTAATACCTTTTATAGTAGGCTCAACCCAGACATCAGGGACGATCCCAATCCGCTGTGTTTGCGTACCATCTGGATAATAGACACCTATACCAGATATACCCGTGTATATAGCACCGGGTAATGTGATGCCCGATACATTACCATCTGCAGCAGCTGTCGTGCTACCCACAATGGTAGTATTAATGCCTGCTCTGAAAGCCATTGCGGTGAATTCTGCATTACTAACAGAAATTTCATTAACTATCACTATTAGTTTACCTTGATATGCTTCCCCTTTGCTTTCTATATCATAACCTGCTACGAAAGTAAACTCTCCTGGGTTGTTTTTATTTCCTTTGGTGAATTTTGCATATGATGTAGGTGCTGATACAAAATAAGCACTTAAGTGTATATTCAGAGTTGGTACAGATGGGTAATTACGAATATCTATTATTATACCTTTTGTATCTTTGAAAGCTTTTATTAATTTTGGAAAATCATCCATGTCAATGCAAGCTACATTGACATAGCCTATATTATCTTCGAGAAATCTGAAACTCACATCATCATCCTTGACATTCCAAAAAAGCCTGTTGTAAAATTTTATTTTTTCTTTTTCATAAAGCTGTAATTGTTTTTTTTGAGGTATTTCCTTTGAAATATAATCAATTTCAAGAGTGTTTTCGGTAGAACGCAATATATCTTTGGAGATAAAAGTCAGCCTTACTGCTTGATTTGAAGCCGGATATTCTGTTCTTAGGCTTTCCACGATAGATTCGATGTTTTCTCCGTTTATATGAGTGATAATATCTCCGATTTCAAGTCCGGCTGTTTTCTTTAGTTCGGGGTTAAAATAGTCAACCACTACCAATCTGTTCTCTATGAACCAAACCCGAAAGGGTGGATAGAAATTTCCTCTTCTATTTTCTATTTCATATTTATTACCTACCAAGGCGTGAGTATCATGCACTTCAGTTATGAGTTTGAGGGTGATGATTTCATATTCATATCTATCTTTCGCTTTCAAAAACACTGATATATATTCAGGTAATACATCATTCCAATCTTTATCAGTAATGTATTTGTAAGGAAAAAAATAGTTTATCATATTCCAATATCTATATAATGACAATAAGCGAAACCCTGCATCTGGATAAGGCATATTCTTATATTCCCTTTCGTTTGTAAACACCGGATTTTCCGCCCAAGGGTCCATTGAAATATAATAATTGTCCTCTTGATTTCTGTATATATATATTTCTCGGATTTTATTTTTTAGTTCATCATCCATATCACTATTATCTACCCAACTCATATCAGGTTTTAAATAAGCATCAGGATGGGTTTCCGGGGCAGCCATTTCATAATTAATCTCTCCTAATTTGTTTATCCAATTGAGGATCAATATGTCTCGTTCCTTTTGCCGATTTTTGTTAAAAGGGGTGGATTGAATTATTTTTAAAAATACTGGTAGCATTCTAAATAATTCATAATCCCAATTATACATTCCTTTTGCTATCTCTGGATGATGATATTTTAGAAATCCCCAGATTCTTCCGAACAACACTAAATTATTTATTATGGTTTTATTATCGGAATGGACAGAGGCAAGCTCTGCCACTACATTTGACCCTTCATCAAATTCTTTATCGTCATCGGCAAGATAATGTTTAGGTTCTAAAATTATAGCTTCTGACAAATCTTTTCCGTCTATGCTGACTCTGAGATCATTTAACCACATCTTACCTTTGCCCATCAGTAATCCACCGATGTAAATTCCAGTAGTTTTTGATGGCATCATATTTAAGTTGATTTCGTATCTAGTCCAGTCTGTTGTGCCTATCACTCCTCGATCTTCCATATCATAATAGCCTAACTGCGGGTCTATTCGTAGAAATAAACCTGCATATCCTTCCGATACATTTTCCGTTTTAATATATCCAGATAATGTGATTTGCTCTCCTTCATAATTATGAGGCAATGGCACCCAAAGCGCATGCCAGTCAATAAAATCTGTAGTTTGTTCTATGACGACCGACATCTCTCCATTTTTTACATTTTCAGTATCAAAAGAGATTGGATAACCTGTTTTTTGAGCGATTTTCCAGTTTTCTTTGTCTTCAAGCCAATCCCAACGATTTTGTTTTTCTGTGTTCATAATTGCTCCTTATTCTATCGAATAGTTTTCTACTGCCTTTATAAAAAGTTCAGAGGCAGTAATGTTTGAATTTTCGTTATATCTTTTTTCATAAAAATCTTTTAGATGATTTAGAGATTTCCACAAAATTCCCTTTTCATCGGTTACTTGTTCTAAGTAAAATTCTGCTAAGGCTTCAATGTTATCATAATATGTAAAAATCTCTGAAGAGAATGCAGGTGTATTTTTTAAGGCATTTTTCAATAGTAAAATGACATATTCATGTGCGATAAACAGTTTAGCTTTATTAAAATCTCTACCGATGCCGAATATCACTTCTGGGTGCATATCGAGAGCTTCTGCTCCATCATCTATGGAATTTACAAAAGATGGTATAAAATCAGATTCAAGAGACACTCCTACTATATTTTCTAATTTATGTGTAATATCATCTGTCTCAAAAATGTCTTGAATGGTATTTGCATAAATAAGCAAGGTTTCTTTTGATTCGTCCCATACTTTATTAATAAAAATATCATAATTTCTGATCATCACATCAGTAATAGCTACTATTTGAGATTTATATTGTAACTGATTATGATATGATGCTCTAAGCCCGTCTTTCAGGTCAGATAAATCAGATTCGGATATAAGTGCCTTTAAATCATCATCATTCTCTACCAGATTATCTTTGTCTCCTGTAAGAATATTATAGTATTTCCAGCTTATAAAGTCTATATCACCTGTGTCAAATAGTTGATTCAAAAACATATAAACATCCTTTGCTTCTGTATCTGGTTTTGTCGCTGCCCATAAAATAAGCCCATACAATGCACCTATATGTTCACCACCTTTTATTGTAAGTAAAAATTCATTGTCTTTTAAGATTTTTAAATCTTCTGGTAAATGTAAGTGCATATATTTTTTCCCATATTCATTATCATATCCACATTTGGATACAGACAATATATGAAAAACATAATTCATTTCTCGGCATACCTTTGGTTTAATCTTATTCATACTTATCTCCTTCTTAAAACTCAATACACATTTCATATTGATTCACTAAAATTTTGAAACCCATATTTAAGAGTTCATTGATTAAATTTGTTTCTGTAATAGGTATATTTGAAACTCTAAGTTTTTTATATTTTTGTATTATATGTTTTAGTATAAAACAAAGTATATTGCTGTTGTTACAAGCATTCCATTTAATCTGAGGAATACCGCCTTCTTGATTAAAGACTACAGATATTTTTTGTCCTTCAATTTCAACAAAAGCGATTTGAAAATGATTAATATTGCGTGATAAAGCTATTATTCTGTTCGCAATAGAAGGTTCATATTGAGATATTTCATTTTGAACATTCATTTCCAACAAGTAATCTGACAGTGGCATTACATTGACTTCTGTTTTTAGGCTTAGGTTATTTCTGTAAGGTTTCAACTCTGAGACAGAGTTGCTACATTCTAAATATACAAACTCTCTTACAACCATCCCCCCTTTTTTCTTGTAAATAGAATAAGCTTTTTCATTTGTTGTGATAACTTCGAGGTAGTATTGCTTGATACCACTGTTTTTTAGGCTATTTCTTGTATACTCGAATAATTGTGAAAAAAGCCCTTTGCCCCGATGCTCAGGCACAATACCAGTCATAGCATCATATGCTACTTTTTTTCCTCTGAAATTGTCTATAGAATTTAACAACAAACCTACCAAAACGCCTTGATAAAAAGCTCCGTAAGAAAGACTTTTATCCACACCTGTCACTAATAAATAATCTTCAATATCTTTGGGTGTCAAATTCATTGGGACAATATAGTCAGAAAAGGCTGAATTCCAAGTAGTAGCTAGATCATCATTGCTGATATTTTCAATATTTCTAAATTCGTAATTCACCGACTGGAAAGTCGGTGTTACATCAATATTTTCTTTCATAGCTTTTAATTCCTTTCTTCAATAAACATAATAGTATTCACCGTCTTTTTTTGGTTTTCTGTCAATGATTTCAAAACTCCGTCTTCAAACAGCTGCTTCAATATATAAAATCTAATATGAGTGCTTGAAAGAGAATTTAGATTAGCTGCTCGACATAAATCTTGTAAATGTTTTGGATATAAAACTTTATCGATATTATAAATCTCTTCATCAAGTTGTTTACCAAATTTCTTTAATCCTTTTGGCATACTTGGAAATTTCTCGATAAATTCTGGAAACTTCATAGATGACACTACAATATTCACATAATCGTCTACTCCATCTGATATCAAGTAATCATGGTCATATAATGCTTTGTATTTATAAACATTATCTGGTGTTTTTGTTAGTTTTCTGGTGATATGTTCATATAAAATATCAGCAAAATTTTCCACAAAACAATATTGATTACTTTCGTCCCTAATATCAAATCTTGAACCTAATTGCCATGCCCTTAAATCATCACCTTTCTGGAGAGTCAGATCTCCATAAAAATCCAATAAATCTTTATCAAATATGAGCTTATCCCATTCAAAATTTCTATAATCTCCACATGCTAATGCAATATTCTCGCCACCATTTTTTCTTTTTACCAAAAATTTATTTAACATTAAAAGACTCTTTTCGTCATGAATGAGCTTGTGGCTACAAACAAAAGTTATGATATTCCAAAGAAAGAAATTAGAATCATCTTTAGGTGTGTAAACCCTTCTATCTTTACCATTAAATAGATTAAACACTTTTTTACTTTCTCTTATCAGTAATGGAATATACATATCACAAGCAATTTTAGCATATTTTGTATAAATCTCGTGCTTTTCATTCAATATTTCAGGAGTTGTCTGAGTGATAAGAATATTAGTTTGATACCTGTTTCCAGCAATTTTATCCATATAACCATAATCTACCAAAATATCTATTTCATCTTCCACATAAGCAGTAGCTACATTGAGTTCCTTTGCTATTTCATTGATAGTCTTTGCTTCATGATATGCTGAATATGCTATGTTTTGTGTGATTAGCTTGTGTAAATAGGTTCGAGTATCTTCCCCTTTAGAGCCAAGCCTACCGAAATGGCTTAAGGATGCAAACCTTATAGGTCTCACACCAACAATTTCATCTAATTCCATCTTCATACCTTCCTTAATCTGATTTCGTGCATCATAAAGATGCCATTTTACTGAACCTACAGGCAAATTTAGTTGCTTTGCTATCTCGTCAATCTTCTTTTTTTCATAATAATGCATGACGACTATTTCTCTTTGTAGATTGTAAAGAAAAGCTATTTCTCTTCTTAATTTTTCAATTTTTTTTTCTTTCTGTCTATTTTCTGATTTTTGCCGATTGGAAATCGGCTCTACAGCTCTATAAGGTAGATTCATAACTATCTTTTTGTTTCTGTTTATTTTATCTACATGTTGAGCATAAACATTTTGAGATATTTTATAAACATATCCATCTATATTTTCCACATCATCCTTTTTCAAAAGTGAGGTGTAAACCTCAAAAACTATATCTGAGGCAAGCTCCTCTGCTTCGTCTATATTCATGCTTTTCGATATTGTGAACCCAAAAATCTTATGTAAGTATTTTGGGATAATTTTATCTACTTCGTGTTTATCCAATTTTATTACATCTCCCTTGCAAGGTCTGTTCACTTATATAGTGGGATCTTTTTCCAAAAGGTTTAAAATTTTCAAAAAAAGTGGATTTTCTGTATTTTTTCATTTAATCCTCTTCTTCGTCATATTCCTCTTCATCCCCGTATTGAGAGACATCACCCACTATTTTCAAGATTTCGTAATCTTTTATTTCTTCATCAAGGACTTTCATAACCTTTATCTGAAACCTCCATTCATCACCAAAGTCAAAAAGATACAGAAATTTCATATCTTTATACAAACCTAACGAGGACAGTTTGGTCTTGTCTGCATATCCCCTTGCTCCGTTCATATCGTCCTGAGAACAGATATATTTTTCTCTGCTATCCCAAGCTTTGTTGTTCATAAAAAACGCATACAAGTGATCATCATCAAAATCAAACGAAACTTGTATAATATCATGCAGTTTTTTCAGCGTAAGGTTCTCACTGATTTGAATATGTCGGTAACATTGCTTCCCAACTTTTATTGACAATACATAAGATTTTGCCATTTAAAACTCCTTATTTATAGTATTTTATTTTTTCAGAATATTTTTATTCATTTTTTTGATGGCACGCTTTGCACGCTTTTGGCACTCTTTTGGCACGCTTTTGGCACCTTTTGCACTCTTTTTGCACGCGTTGCACTCTTTTTGCACGCTTTTGGCACGCTTTGCACGCTTTTGGCACGACTGGCACGATTTTGGCACCTTTTGCCCGCTTTTTGCCCGCTTTGCCCGCATTTTGCCCGCTTTTTGCACTCTTTTGGCACTCTTTTGGCACGCTTGGCACGCTTTTGGCACGCTCTATTTAACTCATTATTTCATAATAGATTCCAACACTTGTCCCATGTTGTATAAAGATATTATATTTCTCAATTAATTCAACTATATCTCTAACTGCAGTCCTTTTAGAAACTTCATTCAGTTCCTGATACTCACTATTTGTAATTCTCCCTTTTTCTTTTATATACAAAACGGCTTTGATTTGTCTTTCATTCAAACCAAGTAAAACTAATTGCTCCTTAGAATATTTATCTTTAAACAATGTAACAATAAAACCACCTTCTTGTTCTTTCATTTCTGGTGAGGAAAGTCCTGCTAATTTGCAAGAATCCTTTATTTTTCTGATTCCACTACCCCAAGCATCTATAAAACCTCCAAGAAAGCAAACTTGAGCAAGCAAAGGGTTTCGTGGGTGTGAAGCATGAGATTGATGAAGCTGAGACATAGTAATTCCCTCTGGTAACCCTCCGTCATTCCATACATACAATTTATTGTTGTAAACCCTAATCTGAGTATGTGAACCCATATAATTTCTATGAATCAAAGCATTCAAAAGCATCTCACGAAGAGCTATAATAGGATATTCCAGTGTTTCGATACGACTCAATCCAACAAATGAAATGTTGCGTATCAAAAATTTATAATCAAGTTGCCTTATTACACTATCCAAAAGACGAATTAAATTGCTATCTTCCATCTCTTGAAAATGTATCGTAAAATCATCATCAGCAAATTTTCCTATTTTGACATAAGAACTTGGATAAAAACTACACGGGTCTTTCCCAAATAAAACAATAGCTGCTCTTTTTAATTGTCCATTTTTCATCAAACGAAGTTTTTCTAATATTTCTGGAATGGATAGACCATCGACATTTGGTAAACGACCTGCTTCTTCTGCTTTTCTGAGATAAATCTTTATAGATTCTGCATCAATATCATCTAAAGTCGCTCTCGTTTCCACGATTTCATCCCAAGTATTTCCAGAACTTTTTAGCAAAAACTCATTCAGTGCAACACCCGTCAATTCTTGTTTTACATTGCCACTACGATAATAATATCTCCCACGCAAAGAAATAGGCACAGTATAAGGTAAAACGATTATTTCAATAATATCTTTGCCATTTTCATGTAAAAGATTTACCTCAGCAGTAATTCCTAAATTATTTTTAATTTTATTCGGGAGCTCATCCATTAAGGCTTTACCGTTCTCTATTCCTAAAACATCACCATTGTCATCTTTACCTATGTAAATTCTACCTCCATGTGCATTGGCAAAACCACATATCCATTTTAAATAATCGTCATGCCATGAGGATTTGTATTCGGTTTGTTGTGTTTCTGTCATAATTGAAATTTTTTCCTTAAAATGTCTTTAATACTCCAGTTCATATATTTAAAGCCTGTCTTTTTTGTCAAGATTTTTTTGCATCACCATTTTTACAATCTCATTAAATTAGAAAAAATTATTAAAAATAGCAGCGTTTTGTAGGGATTACCCCCTACAAAAGTAAAAGATGTTCGTTTCATCTTTTTTTAAGAAAACACTTGACAAATAACAAGGTGTTTAAATAATGGGAATTGTGAATTATTTTACGGGGTTTTAGATGAATAAAATAAAACTACATATTGATACTTCGGTGATAAGGACTATATTAATCTACCTTGAAAGAGTAGCTTGTTTAATAGAAACAAAATTCAGCTAATCATTTCCCACACCTTTGTAATCTAAAAGACAGCAATTTTACACCCGAAGAAACTAAAGAATATCAATATATTGAATTGTCGGACATTGGTAAATTTGTAATATAATCATTTATGTAATGTTATATATAAAAAGGTTAATATGATAAGTAAAGAATTAGATAATTTACTAAATCACCTTGAGTTGAAGGACTCAGGTGTTGTTTTTTTCGGAAACGAAGAAGGCAAGTTCGAGGTGTCTTTGCATTTCGATACTCGAAAAAAGTTAGAACTGATTAAACCAAATGCCATTTATGTTTTTAATAAACAACCTTTTATATTATTTTTTGATTTAACTGGTTTAGCCGATGAGGAAAGAGAAGATGATATCCACAAAAAGGTCTGGTCTTTTGATAACTCGCCGATAATTTTTATTATTAAAGATAAGGAAATTATTGTATATAATGCGTTGAATTATGTAAAGCAAGAAAGGCGATTAGAACAAATCCCATTTAAAACAGAAGACGAACGCAATAAACAATTCTCTTTTTTAAATTTACAAAGTGGAGCTACTTGGAAATGGCTGCAAACAGAGTATTTAAAAAAATCATCTAAAAACATAAGACAGAAAAGAGTCAATGAAACTCTTTTTAAGAATATAAAGGATGTCAGAGAGAAATTAACAAATTTAAATTTGCAGGAACATCACGCAAACTCACTTATTTTAAGATTAATCTTTATTAGATATTTGATTGATAGAGGGATAGAAATCAACAATGATTATATTTCAGGTGAAACAACTAATGAAAGGCGAAAATGCTTTTGTGAATTGATAACTCAAATACAAAGATTGAAAAGTCTTTTTGAATATCTAAACTCACGATTTAATGGTGTATTGTTCAAAGATTTAGATTTTACAATAAATGACACACATACCGAATTTTTAACAAAAGTTTTCAGAGGCGAGTTGCAAGGAAACGATTCTTTATTTGAAGGATATTTCTTTGAAATATTTGATTTTTCGATAATTCCAGTTGAAATGATATCGGGTATTTATGAATCTTTGATAAACGAAGAAACAAAAAAAAATAATTCCGCCGTTTATACACCTCCATTTTTAGTCGATTACATATTGACTGACACGGTAGATAAATATTTAGAACATTCGCAAACATCAGATTGTAAGATATTTGAAGTGGCTGTGGGTTCGGGAATCTTTCTCGTGCAATCTTTGCGTAGAATGATTGAAAAGGAAATACAATTAAATAAACAAACTACAGACCTTGAATTTAGTGTTAAAATCAGAAAAATAGCATTAGATAACCTTTTTGGAATAGATATTAATGAGGAAGCATTAAAAGTAGCTTGTTTTTCTATTTATATTGCTCTTTTGGACTATCAAAAACCACAGAATATAGATAAATACGAATTTCCTGATTTATTAAACAATAATTTGTTTGAAGCCAATTTTTTTGATGTCAAGCATCCTTATAATAAAATCATTAAATCAAAAAAACTTGATTTTATTCTTGGTAATCCACCTTGGAAAAGCAAAAAAGACGACAAAATACACATAAAATGGTTGAAAGACAATAAAAAAACTGTTGGTGGATATGAAATTGCTCAATCCTTCTTATTAAGAACAAATGATTTTATGCATTCAGAAACCAAATCAGCATTGATTGTAACCAGTACAATGTTCAATAATGTATCAAAAACTACCCAACAATTTAAAAGTAATTTTCTTAAAACTTATTGCGTCGAAAAATTTTTTGATTTATCTCCCGTGAGACGATTAATTTTTGAGGAAAAAGATAGTCCAGCAAGTATTGTTTATTTTCGAAAGCCTCGTATTGATGAGGATTTTAATAAAAATATTGTCAATCATCAATCATTAAAAATCAACTATTTTCTAAAGTATTTTAGGATGTTAGTTATTGAAAAATTTGACCAAAAAGAGATTCAACAAAAGCATTTTATTGATAATCCTTGGATGTTTAAAGTGGCGTTGTATGGTAATGTTTTGGATTTTTTGTTGTTGAAGAAAATAAAGGATATTTCAGACAATAAAATTTTAAATCTCATAGATAATAATATTTTTTTTGGTGGTAGTGGAATTACAATCGGAGGGGAACAAGCAGAAAAGAATAATGAAAAAAAAATATTTCCTTTTATTGAAGGTTTACCTGTTCTTGAAAATAATCAAATTAAGCCATTTTATACTCCTGATAGTAGTACTCTTCTGGAAAGAAAAGACTGTTATATTAAGTGCGGATGTAAAAGACAGTTATTTGAGGGTTTTAAAATATTATTTAAGAGAAGAACAAAAGATGAATATGAATTAATTATCTCAGTTAACGAAAATACAAATGTTTTCAAATTTGGCGTTTATGGAATAAGTTCCACTAAAAATAAAGACAAATTAATAAGACTTTTTGGGTTTTTAAACTCCTATTTATATACTTACTACATTTACTTGATTTCTGGGGCTTGGGGTATATCTACACGACCTGAAGTTAAATGGAAAGATGAATATTTATCATTTCCTATTGTTCAATTGAGTAGTGATACTGAAACAGAACTAATCAATCTTGTAAACCAATTTTTGAAACCATATCAAGAACATTATACCGACTTCAAATTAAGTGAACCAGAACCAGACGAAACAATATTAGCCAAAATCAACGAAATTATCTATGATTTATACGGAATAAATGGTTATGAAAAGGACTTAATTGATTATGTTTTAAATGTATCAAGATACCAGTTTCAAGAAAGCAAGCAAAATTTATTAGAATTTAGCAACGATAAAACTCATAACAGATACAGAAATCATGTTCTAGAAAACTATGCCGAGGTCTATTTACAAGAGTTTAGAAAAATTTATACCGATGAATATATTCAAGTAGAAATATATCTATTAGACCATTTTATCGCAATGAATTTTATCTTTATGGATTCAGAACCTACCAAAAAAATAATCTATCCCAAAGATAATACAGAAAAAGAAGTTTTCAAATTATTTTCAGACAAATTAAGTATTTCACAAGAAACAAATACATCAAATCCGATGGACAATCTTTTCATACAAAAGGATATAAAGGGTTTTGAGGAAAATTCATTTTATATAATCAAACCAAACGAATACAAGTGTTGGCACAGAGCGATGGCTTGGTATGATGTAGCGGAATTTACGCATGCAATACAAAAAGCTGAGTTAAAAAGATTAAAAGAGAGCACAGATAATGAATAATGCCAATACTTTCAAGTCCAAAGAAGAGAAAGTAACCGAATATCATGTTCGGCAGATAGTTAGTTATATAATCTATTGTTATTTACAAATTTTGGCTGACAAAAAAACTTACGACTATTCAGAAAAAGGCAAAATAGCGAAAGAAGAATTTTTAAGAAATGGTCTGGTAAATGATTATTTACAAAAATCGTATAACAAAAAATATTACAAACAGTATATTTCAGATAATCCATCTGTTGAAATCACTTTTCATCCAGAAGAAACTATGACTTATAATGATTCTGAAACTCAAATCCTTTCTACAGATAAGATTGATATTTCAATTTGGGAAAATAGTTTACAAGCAATTTGGTCTGAAAAGTCAGATAATGAAATAAGATTTGCGGTCGAATGTAAAAGAATAAAGAAGCTATCTGATGCCTTAAATTATATTTCTGATACAGAAAATTTTTGCTTTCGAAATTATGTAAATACACGATTGGCTTTTGAGGGACAAATTGCTTTCATTGAAGATATTATGATGAGCTGTAGTAAACTTAAAGAAAAAATAAATGAGATTTTATTAAATCATGAAACAATAATTACAAGCCAATTCTTAGAGCCAGTCGTTTTGAATGATAAGTTTGAAGGGACATATCTTTCAAAACATTTGCGAGTCAGTAACAAACAATATTTTTCTGTTTATCATTTATTTTTCGATTATTCAAGTATAGTTGTTAATTAAGCCTATAAAAATGAACACGATGCCTTATGATGACTGGTTAATGTTAAAAAGATTTGTAAAATTGAAAATAAATAATTCATCTTAGGACAAATTCAATCATTCAACACTTTTCTATAATTCTCATCTTTTATTTTTGTAAATCCATTTTCTAGTAAAACTTTAATAGATGCTGTATTATCTTCATCTGGGTCTGCAAGTATCACTTCACCACCTATTTCTTTGATTTTTGTGACTAACTCTTTAACAATTATTTTTCCTAATCCTTTGTTTAAATAGTCTTCCTCTCCAATTAAATAGCCTATTTCATATATAGATTTTTCCTTGTCGACAGTTATATCATAATTATCTTGAAAAAACTGCTGTTCAAAATAAGCGTCTAAAAACAGGCAATAACCTATTTTTACACTTTCATAATATACGATAAATTGTTTCACATGATTATGTTCACCATTTATGCTAATTGCTAATTTTAGCCAATCTTCTTTTTCGTCTGCTCTATTGGGACAAAACCATTTATTAATACGCTCTTTATCTAACCATTTTTTGAAGAGATTTATATCTTTTATTTGAATAGGTTTTAAAGTTATTTCGTTTTTTTGCAATTTAAATCCCTTGTCATGTTTTATTTCACTATTCTTTTCCATTTCAGATATAAACTGTTTCATACTAATCCTCGTTGAGAATGTAGCTCGAACTTTCTAGTTCGAGTATATATATCAATCGTCAGATGGAAATCTGACGCTCCATTCAAAACGAAGATTAGTATAAATATCTGCATATCCTAAATCCTTATTTCAACACTCCTAGATCTTTCCCCACCTTGATAAAGGCTTCCACTGCCTTATCAATATCCTCTTTCGAGTGTGCTGCTGAAAGCTGAACGCGTATCCTTGCACGGCCTCTGGCGACCACAGGATAAGTAAATCCTATCACATATATTCCCTCTTTTAGTAGCATATCAGCCATTTTGATTGCGAGAGGTTCATCGTATATCATGACTGGGACTATTGCTGTATTGCCTTTTACTAAGTCAAACCCTGCTTTTTCCATCATTTCTCTGAAATATTTGGCATTTTCTTTGACTTTGGATATGAGAACCTGTGATTTTTCTAAAATATTTAAGACTTCGAGAGTGCCACCAACTACTGCTGGTGAAACAGTATTTGAGAAAAGATAAGGTCTTGATTTTTGCCTTAAAAGCTCAATAATCTCTTTTTTTCCAGAAGTGCATCCACCATTCGCACCACCTAAAGCTTTACCAAAGGTAGTGGTAATGATATCTACTCTATCTGTTATGTCATAGTATTCAGCTGTTCCTTTTCCTGTTGGTCCAATATAACCAGTGGAATGAGAATCATCGACTGCAACTAGTGCGTCATATTTATCTGCTAAATCAACTATCTGGTCGAGCTTGGCAATATCGCCATCCATTGAAAAGACACCATCTGTTATGATCAGCCTATAACGGAAATTTTGAGAGTCCTGAAGACATTTTTCCAGCTCTGCCATATCAGAATGCTTGTATCTGAATTTGTTTTGCGATTTAAATAAACGCACCCCATCGATGATAGAAGCATGGTTCAATTCATCTGAAATGACTGCATCTTTTTCCGGATCAAGAATAGTCTCAAAAAGTCCTGTATTAGCATCAAAACAAGCTACATAAAGGATAGTATCTTCTGTGCCAAGAAACTCAGACATTTTCTTCTCTAATTCTTTGTGGATCTGCTGAGTTCCACAGATAAATCTCACTGAGGATAAACCATAACCCCACTGATTCATGATATCCTGTGAAGCCTTGATGACAGACGGGTGATTGGCTAATCCGAGATAATTATTTGCACAGAAATTAAGGACTTGCTCACCCCCCATATAGGCGGGGGAAGAATCGATTGCTACTTTAATGTGAGCAGACTGACTCGAAGTGATAATTCGCTCTGTCTTATAAATTCCCTGTTCTTTCATTTCTACAAAACGATTTTGTAGGTCTTCTTTGATTTTACTATACATAGTGCCTCCAAAAATATATTTATTATGTTTATTAGTAAAAATTTCTTTACAGAATGTTTTTATATAATCATCTCATGGTGGTTTTACCCTCACAAGCCATGCATGAAAATAAGGATCTCACAACAGTCCCTCCATGAATATGGGGAATTAATGACCGCAGTCCGAAAAGTCAAATTAATAAAATTATACCTTACATAAGCCTCTTAGGTATGTGAAGCTCTGTAGAAAACGAGGTATACACCCAAACCGGCATCCCGTAGGGATGCAACCAAGATATTAGCACATTTTGTGGCATCCCTACGGGAGGCTGCATGGTGCCTATATACGTTTCTACAGAGCTTTAATCTCTGCGAGATGTGCAATGAAGGTTGTCGCATATTCCACCTAGCGATACATCTCTACGAGATGACTTCTCGGACTTCACTCATTAACTAGTCTATTTTAGTGTAAAGAAATCTCACTTTTTCTTTCCTCTTATCCATAAAATACTTCTCTCATTGTCAGATGGTTGCACTGTGATTTCATCAAAAAAAACATCATAAACATTTCTTTTGGGAGTGCAAAAATGACCATGTAAAGCTATTTTTTTATATTCTATATCGAGTTTAGGAAAAAGAAACCGCTCCAGCATTTTTATCGTCAATTTTTGTGGTTCAGCTATCGAAGGTGGTTCATTTAAATTAAAACTACCGATAAAATCTCCTCCAGTTTTGAGTATTCTAAATATCTCGTCTAACATCTCAGAAAAATTAATTGTATGATCCATAGCATTGAAGGTAAAAACAACATCAACAAATTCATCCGGTAAAAGAATATGCTTTTCTGTAGATTTGATATAAGGATAGCCATCATCAATCATTTCGCGACCAAATAAATCGAAGTATTTATCAGCTAGAACATCAATACCTAATCGAAGTTTAGGAGCTTCTGTCCAGTTCAGTGAGCCAGCTGGACCACATCCAAAATCTGCTACTATTTTATCTTTCAAAAAATCATCATTTTCTTCCTGAGCCATCGCTAAGAAATATTTTTCATACCACCAATTGGGAAATAGTTTTTCTTTTAAAAATTTACGATGCCAATATCGTAGTTCTTTTTTGTGTTTATGTTTTGTTAAAACATCTCTGTTTACTCGAATTACATCGTATTGACATCGTTTTAAAAATTCTTTAAAAGTCATTTTTTATTTAGTTTTGAAATCCGATATTCTTATTTTCTATCGGAGGCATTTGCGGCAATTTTATCTCTCCAAATTGCTTTTCAAACTGTTCGACATTCTGTTGCAAAATTTTTAATAGTTGTTTTGCATGCTGAGGAGTCGTTATTATACGGCTCAAAATTTTTATATCCGGCATACCTGGGGTCATTCGCCCACAATCGATGATATACTCTGAAGGGTTATTAGAAATCATGAAGAAGTTTGTATAAACACCTTCTCCTACTTTTTCATCAAGTTTGATATTGATTTTTTGTTGTTGTGGTTGCATTTTATCTCCTTTTTTCTTAGATTTTCTATATTCTATCCTTTGACTTTTTAGTCGTGGAACTATTTTCGGGTGGGGTTGATACCATTTACTCATATAGTTTATTTTAACACAGAGATTCAATGAGAAGGCACAGAGAACACAGAGATATTTCTGTGTATCCTCTATTTCCTCTATGTTAAAATCCTCCTTATATTATTGACTTCAAAGCTTTCGCTGATGTCGCTGGGTTTACACCATCTGAACTTATATAGCCTAAAATAGCTTTCCCAGTAGGGACTTTTTCTTTTTTCACTGGAGGAAGTATTTCTTCACTTTGAGTTCCTCTCAAAGTCTGATATTGAGTGGTCAGTTGGAGCTGGTCCGGATCTGATGTTCCGCTCTCTGTAGAAAAATTATCCGATTTTTTTATAGAATAAGATTCGGTGCCATTTTCTTGCAACTCCTCTATTTCCTTTTCTCTAAATAATTCAACCTTTATTTTTATATGAAGATCATTTTCGATTAAAATATCCAGACCATTTTCATCTTTTTTATATGGACTATTGTAAAGCCAAGCCAGAGCTATAGCAGCAGTTCCATTAGCTTCATTGACATTTTTTCTTGTAGAGCCTATATAAAGTCTTTTTTCATGAGAAACATTGGGAGATATGATACAAGATGTCACAGATCCTATTCTTTTCCCGTCTAAATATACTCCGCAATTTACAATATTGCCTTCTGCTATTATGATGACAAGCCTTTTATCGTTTTTATTCTCTTTATCTTTCAATAGAGCTTCTCTGCCAACAAATTCAGATTTATTCCAATCTACTGCAGAATCTATCAAAGGAGCATTGCTAGGGGTATGAAACTCATCATATTCTGAACCCATTAGTGGCAAACCAACATTTCCAGCAGAAATTCTATTTTCATCACGACCTCCGAGACCTACCAATAATCCTCCATAGTCAAGAGCTTTTAAAACTATCTGTTTGAATCTTTTTTCTGCATGTTTAATAGGTATATATATTTCCCAGCCCCAGCGATTTGTATAACCCGTTCTGCTAAAAAAATAAGTGTCTTCGTCTATAAAACTATCATCTTTTGCAAAAGCTTCGTCTTGCTCGGAAATATCAAAAGGTAATATGCCATCTGTTTCTCTGATAATTACTTCATTAAAACTGAAATAAACCATATTTTTTTCTGGATTTGTTCTATTTTTCAGAACATCATTACCAAATATTTCCGTGATGACTTTGTATGAATAAATGCCTTGCACATCAAGCTTTACTAAACGGTCTGAGATATTTTCTACATAAACTTCTTCATCTTCGTATTTATACTGCATGATAAAATCTGCATCACTGATTAAATCGACCTCAAAACCTACAGCATAACCTTTTTCAGTGATGTCAAACCCTGCATTTATGACCAGTATAAAACAATTATCGGTTCGTTTCATTACGATCATATCATCACGAACAGTGCCGTTTTCATTGAGTAACAAAGTATATTTACAACTTCCTATTTTCATGTTTTCTATATCAGCTGGGAGAACTCGATTTAACAAAGAACATGCATCCTTGCCAGAAAACAGTATCTGTCCCATATGGTCGATATTAAATATTGCTACTTTTTCAATAGCTTTTGCCTCTTCCAAAACAGAGGTTAAATAATGAACTGCCATGTCATACTGTCCAAAATTATTCCTCTGAATATGAGTATAAGGCATACCAAGTCTATCTGCAAGTAAGTTTTGATACCACTCCTCTGCCTCATGAAGTGCTGTTCGGCGAGGCATCTCAGGAAATTTAAAACCATATACTCTCATATTTTGATACTCCTATTACTAAAATGATTTCTATCTGTGACAAGATAATATTTTGCTTAATTTTGTCAATCACAAATGTTGTTCAATAAATTAGTGCTGTACATCGACATTTTTTTTTTATTAATTTAGCTTGTTATTTTTCGCCATTTTTCCTTGCTTCTTTGATTATTTGAGACACATAATTCAAAGATTTTTTTGACAACCCTTTCCAAAATGTGATTTTACTCAAGGTCGTCCAAACACATAAATAACCCTACAACAAAAAAAAGAGACACTATATTATTCATCAGAGATATACTCCCAATGCTTTTCTTCTAACCTTGTTGTATGAATATTTAGAGTTATTCCTACTACTGGAACAGAAATCACAGTGTTTTCTTCTTTTTGTTCTACAAAAAATTGATTTGTCTCTTCATTGAAACCAAAATGAATGGTCGTAGAAACACTACTGGGTGAAAAGAGCTTTTTCGGTGTGCCTATTTCCTGTAAAATTGGTGATCCAGTGCTTATATCGAGCCAAACTACACCATCTTGCCTTTCATTGCTACCTGAGGGAGTATATTTAAAAGAATAGCCTTGACTGAGTCTAACTTCGATGGTCTTTCTGCCTCGTAGCTTTCTTAATGTCAAATTATTTAAATTATACCTTACACATGCCTTTAGGTATGTGAAGCTTTGTAGAAAATGATGTATAACCACAAATCCGCATCCCGTAGGGATGCAACCAAGATATTAACACATTTTGTAGCATCCCTACTGGATGCGGCATGGTGCGAATATCTGTTTCTACAAAGCTTTCATCTCTACGAGATGACTTATCGGAGAGGTCTCATAAATCAGTTCCTTACAAATACAAGTCCCTGTGATATTAAATAGTCTCATAATTATTCTCCTTGACAACCATAAGCCTTATATCCAGAGCATTAAAAATCTTTTGAATTGTTGAATACTCTGGATTACCTTCTGTAGATAAAGCATTTAATATCGTCTCTTGAGATATACCTGCTTTTTGAGCTATTTCACTTATATCACGAGCACGAGCTATAGTATTTAAAGCAAGTCTTATATAATAAGGGTCTCCCTCTGCTAGCTCGGCATTTAAATAAGCTATTAATCTTTCTTCAGTATTAAGTATTTCTAATGGGTCAAATTCGCTAAATTCCATTTTTTTATTCATAATTTTACCTCTTTTGCTATTTTTTTAGCTTTTAAAATATCTTTCTTTTGGTCAGATTTACTACCAGCACAAAGCAAAAAAATTATCTCTTGTCCATGAATTGTGTAGTAAATTCTATAACCAGCACCATAATGTATCCTTAATTCATAGATGTTGTAACCTACAGATTTTGTATCACCAAAATTTCCTTGTGATAATCTTAAAATTCTTTGAGTAATAATAGTTGCCAATCTATCATCTTTTATTTCATCAATGTTATCAATAAATTCTTTTGAGCGATTTATTTTTATCATCTTTTTTCAATGCCCATGCCTTCCAGTTCTTATTTGGATAGTCGTAACACCCTGACCACCACCTGAGCCACTTCTGCCTCTCACATTGCTGATTTTTTCTCTATTATTCTGGGGTATGGCTATGAGCTTGAGAAAATAAGGGTCTAAAATCACTTCTTTTGGTTCTCTTTCCGTGACGATTTCTATGGTATTTTCTTTGCCCTCTATCCAAACTTTCTCGAGATGAAAGATATTATTCATATTGTTGTCAACACTCTCTAAAAGTCCTATTTCCATCCAACCCGACCATTCTACATTTTCAGGGACGCCTTTTTCATCGAAATATCTCTTTTCGGTAGTGATTTCTATTGTGGTTTTAAAATGTCTCTCTTCTGTCTCTTCACAATCGACATCGAGTATTTTGTGGTCATACATCACTATTTTATTAAACATATCATCGATGGTAGTTTTCAGGCTATCTGGCACAAAGGGGTCAAGTATCCTCATAAAATCATTGGTATTAGGATAGGGATTGGCAGTATATTGATACTCCTGTAAAAACTCTCGCAATGCTTGATTGAGGACATCCTCGCTGAGCAGTCGGCTTGCTGCATTCATTACGAGCATTCCTTTGCTGTATATTAAGTATTGTTGTGACTCAGCCTGTGTCAAAGGGATCTCATATTTTGTTTCCATAGAGCGACCTGATAGATAGCTCCAGAGGGTATATTGCAATTGCTGTCTATAGAGAAAATCATCAAAGCGATGTTTTACTACCATCAAGGAGGCGTATTCTGTAAAAGACTCCGTCAGTATGATAGTTCCCCGCGTATTTCCACCAATCAACTGATGTGCCCACCACTGATGAGCTACTTCATGAGCAGTGATATAAAAAGGATAATCTATCGTGTTTGGCTTTACATCGGCGATAAAACCTACTCCCTCTGAAAAAGGTATCAATGTCGCAAAAGCCTGTGCAAAACTTGCATATCTTGGAAATTCTGCAATTCTTAAAATATTATGAGGATAGGGACCAAAAGCATTTGTGTAGTATGTAAGAGACTCTTTCATTCCTCGCATCATTGAGTCGAGATTGTAGGTATGACCAGGGTGGTAATATATTTCTAAATCTACATCACGCCATCTATCTCTTTTGACCTCATATCTTGCTGAAAGAAAAGTGTAAAAATTGAGCATATTTTGGTCGATACGGTAGGTGAAATAGTTTCTCCCTCCCACTTGCTCTGCTGCGTTGGAGTGGCTATGATAGTCCCCCCCATGTAGTGCCTGAGCTTGCCTCAGAGTATGATAGTCCCCCTCATGTAGTGTCTGAGCTTGCCTCAGAGTATGATAGTCCCCCTCATGTAGTGTCTGAGCTTGCCTCAGAGTATGATAGTCCCCCCCATGTAGTGTCTGAGCTTGCCTCAGAGTATGATAGTCCCCCCCATGTAGTGTCTGAGCTTGCCTCAGAGCTTGTAGTGGACTATTATCTGTCCAAGCTGCTATTAGTTCCCCCGGCGCCAGAGCTATCTGATCACCTGATGTAGAAATAGTAACTTCAAAAGACAACCAATCCCCATCTTTTGAGACATAATTTCTTGACAGCCCAAAAGGGTCATCTGTGTCGAGCATTCTATCTTCTCTTTCTGGTAGACCGAGTTTTTTTCGTCTCCTCTCAAGAGAGATTTCTCTATTTCTATCATAGCCAATAGAAGGGAATACATGACTATGAATAAAAGTCCCATTATTTAAAATACCTCCACCAAATATTCCTTGGGGTTTCAAGCTGTAGTCAAAGTTAAAGATCAGGGTATCACCAACTGCAAGGCTGTTTTTGAGGACAAATAGTGTAATGCCATGTTCTTCGTATTCTATTGTTTCTTTTATTGCATCATTTTGCCAATCGGAGATTAGCTCTACATCGGAACGGATATATCCGTTCCTCGTAGTGCCAATCTCCGATTGGCTATTCGTAGTGCCAATCTCCGATTGGCTATTCACAGTATATATCTCAACCCTATTTGTGTTTTTATGCGATAAATGGATAAAGAGTGTATCGATAGGAGTATCGCCAACATTTTGTAGGACATAAACACCCTCTGCATACATTTCATTAATTTCTGGATAAAGAGCCACATTGAGCTTTATATCTTGTATCTTTGGTTGATTTTGAAACTCAAAATGCTTGAAATCTTGCTCATAAACTATTTGTAGCTTCTCACTTGCATTTCTTGTCCGATATGTGTTTAGAATGTTTGTATTGTAAAAGATGATACCAGCGACTATTAAGGTTAAAGAGACAACGACCGATACCACAACCTTCATTGCGAGGTTCCTATACTTCTTTACCACATTCCTAAAATACTTCGTCTGCAGCCCCCTCTTCCAGCACATCACCGCGATACTCGTCAAAACACAAGCAACAAGAAACCAATAGGAATACATCCAGGCAAAATAAGCCACCATATTACCAAAGCCACTCATATCTGAATACATAAGAGTTGGTAATTGAAATGGCACTAGCAAAGGATGTCCTATTCTGGCTAAAGATACAAACCCACGACCTAAATAAAAAAGGATAAAGACAAAATGAGCAAAATATTTTTGATTTACAAAATTGTGGATAAAGAAAGCTAATAACAAAAATAACAGATACTGTGGAAAATCTCTTAAAAATAGGATTTTGAAATAAACACCAAGTTCATAATCATAAAACCCGCAATAAGTCTGATACACCATACCTACAATTATCATAATAGCGATATAGACACCAATAAACACTGCCATTGCTGCATATTTTGAGATAAAACTCGTGAAATTCCTAAAAGGCAAGCTATCCTCTATCAGATTGATTTTATAGTCTCGCGATGCCCAAACCAGCTCACCTGTGAAATAGGTTATAATGACCATCATAAAAATCCAAAAACTACCAGATATAGCACTCGCTACATGAGTTGTCAATGGCAAAGTCTGAGTTCCCATTATCATATCAGACATGGCTGCACCCTGTATCATAAAAATTAAGCCAATCGCTGTCAACCAGTAAAATGAGGCAGAACGGAATATCTTTTCAATGTAGAAATTGAAAAATGAGAGGAAAGACTGCCAATTCCCCCTCCTTACTCCCCCCATATTTATGGATGATTCAATCTCTCCCCCCACATTTATGGGGGGGGCAGGGGGGGGACTGTTTAGAGCATCAGATGCAATATACTCTTCAGCATCCAATCTACTGTCCTTTTTCCTCTGCCTAAACGAAAATTCAAAATTAAACACCTTCCAGCATACAAACAGCACTATCACGCTCACACCTATCCAAATCAACCTATTATAAAGCAAATAATAAGGCAGTCCTATAGTCTCTGCATTCATTTCGGCTACAGACCAGCCTCTCATTGCGAGTCGAAAAGCTCTTTCTCCAAAGGGGTCGATAAGAGTTGATAATACCTGATGTTCTATTTTTCTACCTAAAAATTGTGCAAAATACTGTGCAATGTATAGCAAAAACCCCATTCCAAATACGCTTGCTGTCTTTTTAGTCGCTATCATAGCAGCTATAAAGAGAGTAGAGATAAATAAAAAATTGGGTATCACAGTAGTTAATATTGGTTCGATATACCAATAGAGGTTAAAATTTGTTACAAGTTCTTTGTCTACACCAGGTATATAGACAGACAGAGCGAAGACTATCATAGTGAGGGAAAATATTCCCAGCATGATGATAATATTGCCCATTAAGCGACCAAATATGTATTGTGCCTTTGTGAATGGTTTACAAAACAGCAAATAAGAAAATTTGCTTTCAAAGTCCTTATTAAACATCTGATAAATAAAAGTAGCCATCATAAAGATGCATAAGTTTGTCATAAAACCTAAATAACTATGTATCGCACGAGGAGAATTGATAAAGAGTTTCTCACTCATACTGATAGAAAATCCCAAAAAAGCCCCTCCTTGAGCTGCTTGAAAAAGTGCCGCTATGCTCACCAAGATAGCAGTAAAAACATAAGTCGAGACATGTCGCAGACGATATTTTATTTCAAAAATACAAAATTCCCACATGTTGACTCCTTTATTTCTGGTTCTCTATTCATATAGTTTTTTCTAAATTTATTATTATTAAATCGCACATAGCTTGACTCCTCAGTATTTATCTTTTGTCATTTTTTTATTATTATGATTTTTGTCAACAATATTTATTGTTGACAAATACACGGGATTTTTAAAAATTGCATAATTATATAAAATTCCTATTATAGTAACAAGAAAATAGATAAAATAATATACCTTACACATATCGAAGATATGTGACTCTTTATAGAAAAGATGGCACACCCACATCCCCCCCTACACCACCCATTTATGGGTGGGTAGGGGGGGCCATCACGCTGGTTCGAGACGGCTTCCTTGTGTGTAAGGAAAGACAAACAGCCTAAGGAATAATAAATATAAAATTATGATTTTAGTGAACTTCAAAGAAAATCACAGAAATGTATTTTTTAACAAAAATATCTTTCTTACCGGTTCTTGTTTTAAAGGAGAAAAATTATTAAAGGATGAACTGTTTTTTCAAGACCTTGAAAATGTCGAAAATAAAAGTCAGTTAGAGGAAAAACTCAATCAATATAATGGTTTTTTTGCCTTTGTTATTTGTTTAAATAATAGTCAAGAATGTTTGGTTGCTGTAGATAGAGTTCGAAGCATACCATTATTTTATGGGTCGCATAAAGAAAACTGTTTTATCAGCAATGATGCAGAATGGGTTAGGCAAAATGTGGGTGATATGAATATTGACCCCATTAGCGAGCAAGAATTTTTGATGACTGGTTATGTTACCGGAAAAGATACTTTATTTCGTGGCGTAAAACAATTACAGGCTGGTGAATTTTTACATATTTCAAATCAAAACAATAAGTCCCAAGCCGCTACAATTGAATTTCAGACATTTCGATACTATAAATATCTACATTCAGAACCTCAAAAAATAAAAAATAAGGAATCGTATCAGCAAGATTTGGATTTAGAAGTTTCAAAATCAATACAAAGATTGATAAATTTTGCTAATGGAAGACAAATAGTTATTCCACTTTCCGCAGGACGGGATTCTCGCTTGATTGCTCTTAAAATAAAACAGGCTGGCTACAAAAATGTTCTTTGCTTTAGCTATGGTGTAAAAGGGAATTTTGAAGCTGAAACTAGTAAAAAAATAGCTGAACTTCTAAACTTCAATTGGGTCTTTACTGAATATACAGAACAATTGGGGTACAAATGGTATAATTCTATTGATAGAAAAAATTATTATCTTATGGCTTTTAATTATACTTCTTTACCGGTTATGCAAGATTGGGCTGCGATCATGGATATGAAAAAAAGAGGTTTGATAGATAAAGACGCTGTTTTTACACCCGGACATACTGGAGATTTTATTTCAGGTGGGCATATTCCTATCCAAGCTCATTTGTGTAAAAAAGCAAACATAAAGATTCTTGTAAATGAAATCAAAAACAGGCATTATAGTCTTATCTACACTAATTCCAATTTTATTCAATTCAAAGATAATAATGCCCATATTAAAACAAAACAGCAAAAACAATTTTGGGAAAATAGAATTATAACTCTTTGTGAAATAAACGATATTAAAGATGCCTACGATTTTTACAATATTACTGAAATGTGGAATTGGCAGGAAAGACAAGCGAAATTTATTGTGAATAGTGCAAGAGATTATGAATATTGGGGTTATGACTGGTGGTTTCCCTTTTGGGATAGTGATTATATGTTATTTTGGCAACAAATACCATTAGTATTTAGAAAAAATAAACTGTTATACAATGAATATGTAGACAGCCTGTTTAAAAAAATTACTGGAATTGAGGATTATCAAGAAATTAATAATTTCGGTCTTAAAAATTCTAGAATAAAAAATTTTATTTTTCTCTTTAAAATTAAAAGTAAATTTCTCATAAAAAAAATTGCACCTCAAAAACATTTTATTTATTTTATTAGAAAATATAAACTTAAATCAAATACTGTAAAGCAAATTTTAGGTGAAATGGGTGCTTTTTCAGATAATTTTGTTGCGAAAAATAAAAAGAAACTTCCAACCGTAAATGGATTGTTTGCAATTTTTACAATTGAAGAATTGAAAACCAATCTAATAAAGAAAATTAAATAAAAAAGAGATAAATTATATGATTAACATCAAAAATATCGAAGTTTTTTACCAGAAAAAAATAGTTCTCAATCAAGTCTCCCTTGATGTAAACAAAGGGGATTTTGTTTTTATTCTCGGTCCCAATGGAGCTGGTAAATCTACCCTATTGAAATCAATCAACGGCATCCTCAAAACAAAAAAGGGAAATATTTTTATCCATCAAAAACCTATAGGTGAATACAGTGAAATTGAGATAGCTCGTCAGATTGCCTATATTCCTCAAGAATTGAATATGCAATTTGATTATACTGTCTATGAATTTATCTTGATGGCACGCTTTCCATGGCTGAGTTACTGGGGACATTATCAAAATAAAGACCATGTTATTGTTGAAAAATACCTCGACTTGATGGGATTACAACTATTTAAAGATAGACTTTTTAATCAGCTCAGTGGTGGTGAAAAACAAAGAGTCCTTATAGCTAGAGCATTAGTGCAAGAAACAGAATATATTCTCATGGATGAAAGTCTTTCTTTCCTCGATATAAACCATCAAATCGAAATCCTGATTCTACTTAAAAACATCAATCTCTCCGAAAATAAAACAATCATTATGGTTTCACATAATCTAAACCTAGCTGCTGAATTTGCTGATAAATTGATTTTTTTGAAAAATGGAACCATTTTTGCTCAAGGTTCTGTTGCTGAGGTATACAATGAAGAGATTTTAAGTAATATTTTTGACACCAAAATCAGTATGATGAAAAATCCTTTTACACTCGTGGGAAATATTGTTTATAATCCAAATTGAATTGAGATTTGAGATTCTATCAAAGCGAATAGAGAATAAGGAATGTCTACTAATCCCAACAAGTGTCTACTTTTCGTGATGCTGTCTGTAGTGGAGGAGCTTGCATCCGTCAAAACATATTATATAACGGTAAATTGGACTGAGGCGAGATCCACCTCTACAATCACAAATTACCGAAAGTTGACACATATGACTTATCCCCCCGGTCTCCTTGAACGAAGTGAAAGTCTTTAGATTCTTCTCTTTATTCAGAATGACAGAATTTTTTCTCTATGCGACAACCTCAATATGAGTATTTTTGAAGAAATTATTTTTTTTGCATAGTCTATTTTCTTTACATTAAAGAGATTGAGACGATAATTTTAAATAATTATTAATATCTATAAATTGATTTTAAAAAAGTTCTTGACTTTTTTAGCTTGTTTATAAAAATGTCGCTGAAAATAAAAAATAAATTTGGAAGGACAGAATATGACAGTTTGTGTGGGATTATTTGATTTTGTAAAAATCAACAGGAAGGCGTCAAACTCGCAATCTGGAGACGCTTTGAGAAAAAAGGTCAATTTGACTCTATTTTTCGATTTTATGATTACCACATTATCAATTACCTCTTGTAAATCGTCAATTCTACCCCCCCCCCCCCCCCCCCCCCCCCCCCCCCCGCACCCCACACCAATCATCTACACACCCTCTTATCCCACAACCACACCCCCCTCCCACCACTCTTCACCTTCTTCATCTTCCCCTCTC